>Ga0335081_10018473_pt1 | contig 11273 bp, 9 predicted proteins | sample Lox_Sample_35_FD_206713 | JGI IMG/M metagenome (GOLD analysis project Ga0335081, IMG submission 206713) | Soil microbial communities from Loxahatchee National Wildlife Refuge, Florida, United States - Lox_Sample_3.5 | ecosystem: Environmental > Terrestrial > Soil > Wetlands | place: USA: Florida... | reverse complement strand
TGGATCTTCCCGGCCCTCGATATCCGCTGCCGCCTCCGGGTCCGCAAGACATGCTAGGGGCCACAGCGCGGCGGACCCCCTGGTTCGCAACGGTCAACCCGGCAGCCTTGTTCATCGCCCTGTTTGCTTCTACCCTGGTCTTGCGCCTCTGCCACGTGCGCATCCTCTGGGCGGACGAAGACTACCACCTGGCGGCCGGCCTTCAGACGCTTCAGGGCAAGCTCCTCTACCGCGACATTTGGTACGACAAACCACCGCTCGCCGCGTGGCTCTACGCCGCTCTCGGGGCGTATCCGGGCTGGCCGCTGCGTCTCTTCGACGCCCTCTACGTCCTAGCCATCTGCGCGGTAATCCATCGCTTCGCCCGCGACCTGTGGGGCCCGAGCGAGGCCTTTCGCGCCGCGGTTCTCACGGCGTTCTGCTTGAACTTCGATTCTCCGCCGGCGATCATCCCGCTCACCCCCGATCTGCTCATGGTGCTGCCCCACGTCGCCGCCGTCTATTGCGCCTGGAAGCGTCGGACATTCATGGCCGGCCTGTGGTGCGGCATCGCGTTCCTGTTTCACACCAAAGGCCTGTTCGTTCTAGCGATCTGCGCCTTTCTCACCAGTACGAGCCTTCCGATCCTGCTCCTCGGTTTCCTCATCCCCAACGCAGCCGCCTTTGCTGTCCTTGCCGCCGGCGGAGCGCTTCCCGACTACTTCCGCGAGGTCTGGCAATGGGGCGTGGCGTATACCAACAGCTCACCCGACGCCAATCCGGTGATCGGCGCTCTGCGCCGTACCGCCGACTGGTTTGGCTTCCATGCCGCCCTAGTCCTTGGTACGGCGGCCTTCTGGCGGCGCCACTGGAGTGGCGCGGATGAGCGTTCATTGTCATCCAACAGTAGGCCGCGCGAGCGCACCTGGTTCGCCGCATGGCTTCTCGTCTGCTCGCTCGGCGTCGCTCTCGGTGGCCGCTTCTTTCCGCGGTACTTCTTCCTGCTGCTTCCCCCGATGGCGCTCCTCTCGGCGCGATCGCTCAAGGGCAAGCCGTTGATGCTCCTGACTACCTTGCTGATACTTGTCCCGTTGGTCCGTTTTGGCCCCCGCTACGTCACGTTCGCCCGGGATTTAGTCTTACACCGCGAGCATCGCGGGTCCGACCTTCTCATCCACCGCGATACCCAAGCCGTTTTGGCAGTCCTCAACTCCCACAAGCGTCCTGGAGATACTCTCTTCGTGTGGGGCTACAACCCCAGCATCTACGTCTACACCCGTCTTACTGCTGCTTCCCGCTACTGGGACTCGCAGCCTCTTACCGGAGTCCCCGCCGACCGCCATCTCGACAAGTCTCGGTACATTCCCTCGATCGTGCCCGACTGGGCCGCCCGAAACCGCACCGAGCTCATCGCGTCCAAGCCGACGTTCATCGTTGACACCCTGAGCCGGCTGAACCCCAACCTCGGAATAGACACATACCCCGAGCTCGGCGCCTGGCTGGCCAGTTACCATCGGATCGCCCGTACGCCATTGAGTTTCATCTACGAAAAGTGAAAGGCGGCATGCCGCCCCGGGGGCCCTACCTTGCCCACGCGGCTGCCGCAGCGGTGCGCACCATCGTCCGTCCGCAGGTCAGGCTCCGCCAGAGCCACTCCATCGGGCCAAACGCGAACCGGCGGATCCACCACAGACTCGCCGCCAGTTCGGCGCCGTAGATCAGGAACGTCGGCGCCAGACCGGCCAGGGGTCCCACCTTACCGTACCATCCAAAGCCCCAACCGTTGAATAGCGTCGTACAGACGACCGTCTGCAGCAGATAGTTGGTAAGCGGAGTCCGCCCAATTGCCGCGAACGAGCGAAGACGTGGCCGCCAGTTCGCCCGGAGCACCAGCAAGGCCAACGAGGATGCATAGAACAAACTCAGCGCCGGTGTCCCCAGGCTGCTCAATAAGTGCGCCACGAAGCCTGCCGCGTTGAAAGAAACCGGGTCCGGGCGGAAGGTTTCTTCGATCACCAGCACCGCGCCGCTGCCCGCCAGCCCCACAACCAAGCCCCAGTTCCGGCAGCGTTTCAGCAGCGCCTTCTGTTTCCCGAGTTGTTGAATCACTCCGCTCCGCCACGTCCACAGTCCGAAAAGGAAAAGGCCGAGGCTGCGGGGATAGTAAACGAAGAGGCTCGCCAGATTCATTGCCGCTTCCCCGAGGCGTTCGTGGAACATCTGCGCATACGTCCCCCGCGCGAAGACCTCGACGATTCTCCGCAGTTCCGCGGGCGATTCATTGACCGGCATCGGCAAGTGCGTGCCTGTGGCGCTGAGGGCGAGCCCCGCGCCAGAAAGGATCAGCGGCCAGGCATACAGAACGCCGGCCCAGAACAGGACCGTTCTCTGCGGCCGATCGCGAAACAGCAACAGAACGGCTCCCGCCAGCGCATACGCAGTCAGGATGTCGCCCCACCATAGCAGGAACATGTGCCCCAGCCCGATCGCTAGCAGTACGCCCAGTCGGCGGAGGTAGAACGGCCGTGGCGAAACCCCGCGCGTCGCCGCGCGATCCATCTGAACCGCGAACCCAATGCCAAACAAGAACGAAAACAGTGTGACGAACTTGCCCGTGACAAACAGGTCGATCAGATTCTGCACGACGCGGTCGCCGGTTCCCGTCCACATCAGGAAATGGTTGAAATACGCGGCCTGCGGAGAATCGAACGCGCGCATGTTGGCCGCGATGATCCCAAACAGTGCCGCGCCACGGACCACGTCGAGAGCCTCGATGCGTTCCGCCGGAGCGATCGGCGTCATCGCGCCAGGACCGGCGTCAACGTCCGGCATAGGGAGGGCAACTGAAACTGTAGCAAAGCGCCGCCCCGAGAGCCAGCACAGAGCCAGTTCATCTAGCTGCCGGTCTCCGAAGTCTGTATTCGCCTTCCAAAAGGGACATCACCACGAGGGACCGGTAACCGCCCGCTGTCTTCACGCACTCGCGCAGCGTTCCTTCTTCCACAAACCCTAAGACTCGGTAGACGTGCCGCGCCCGTTCGTTGTCTTCGTAAACGTCCAGCCACAACCGATGTGCCGAGAGTTCCTTGAACGCAATGTCGAGAACTTCCTCGAGCGCCGCGCGGCCAATCCCGCGCCCCGGCGGCGCCGCGACAATCCGCTTCAATTCGATGCTGCGATTCGTCGAAGCGATGCCGCGGAGGATAGCGTACCCAGCGCGGCTCCCATTCCATTCCAGTACGAAATAGCGGCAGTCCGCGTCGGACATCCGGCTTTCATGGACGCTCAGATCGTCGGTTCCGACAAAACCCTGTTCCCATGACCGCCGCTCCAGCTCGAGAATGTACGGAACGTCGTTCCGGGAAGCGCTCCGCAGCAGCATAGCTCGATGCCCTACCGAAACAGTACCTCCACTCCGCGTTGGATCGCCGCCGCGCCCGCCACACCGGTAAGCGCCGATAGAAACGCCGGCCCTGCGCCGCGCCGCTTCCACTCTTCGTGGATCGCGTGATAGCCCAGGTAGAACAACCAGCCCGCAGTGATACCCAACGGGTACATAGTCCACCCGGTTCCGAGCTGTGGAGCCATCAGCAACCCGAGTCCCCCGCCCGCCAGCGTGGTTCCCTCAGCCACCACGCACCAAACCATCGCGGTCACGCGGCTGCCCACCGAAGCCCGCAAAATTCCGCCCAGCGCGATCCCCTCCGGCAGCTTGTGCAGTGTCACCGCCAGCGGTACCGCCACCTTCAACCCCAATGGAGCCGCCGATTGCACGGTAGCGATACTCCAGCCATCCAGGAAGCTGTGCAGCGCCGCCGCCGCGATAAGCGGCCCGGCAAAACCGTGCAACTCGGTGGCACAGGCGTTGTGATCGTGGTCGTGCGCGCAAGTGGGGCAAACCGGATAGGCAAACCGGTTGATCGTGTAGAGCAGCCCGTATCCGGCGGCGAACAGCACCGCGCTCGCGAGCCATCCCGTGTCCTCCGCCAGTTCCGGCAGCAAGCCGAACAGCGCCACGCCCAACAGGACCCCCGCACTGAACGGCACCACCACCCGCGCACGCCGCCGCAGCCCGGTTAGCCACAACCCCAACGCCGCTCCGGCCAGCGCCACTAGGGTCGCCAGCGCGGGAATCGCGATCCCGGCGGAAAGTGAATTTGCAGGCAAGCTATTACTGTAGCCTACCGTTGTGCGGGCCCAGAGCAGTTCGCAGCACCCAACGAAATCCGCTAAGATTTAAGCGACGCGAATGCTCATCAAGCGGTTGACCCTGAAGAAGATCCTGTCGTTCAACGACGCAACAGTCGATCTCGCACAATTAAACGTTTTGATCGGTCCCAACGGTGTCGGCAAAAGCAACCTCCTCGAGATCATCAGCCTCTTGCAGGCTGCGCCGACTCCCAACGGCTTGATTGGAACAATTCTCCGGGGAGGCGGCGTTCGGCAATGGCTTTGGCTCGGCGATGGGTCGTCTCCTCCCACGAGCCGTATCGCGGCGATCGAATGCGAGTTGAGCTTGCGACGCGGCCGCCGGGTGGGTCCGCTAGAGTACCAACTGCAGTTCTCCGAGGATGCCAGTGGATTCGTCATCGTTGGCGAGGAATTGTCAGGGCCGGTCAGCAGGCCAGACCGCAAGGCCGTGACGTTTTTCACGCGCACGTCAACGGGCGAAAGGATCGCCCGAAAGCCCTCCGGATTGTCGGGGACCGAGGTCCCAACCAAACTCTTGTCACCGACCGAATCGCTCCTTGCACAGCACAGGACCCCCGGGGATCCCACCCCGATCACCGAGGTTGGCAATCACTTGGGGGAGATCCAAATCTTCCGGGAATTCCGGACCGGCTTCGGATCCGGTGCGCGCTCCGGAAGCTCAACCTCGGTTGCCAACGAGTCGCTTGACGATGCTGGCGCCAATCTGGCGCTCGTGCTTCAGCACCTCGATTTTCACGGCCTGCACGATCGCATCCGAAAACATCTTCATCGATTCTGCGAGCGGTTCGAGGACGTCAAAGTCGATATCCGGCAGGGCCTTGCGCAACTGTTCCTGCAGGAAGCCGGACTGGCAGAGAAGCTGTCCTCGCAGAGGATGTCTGATGGGACACTGAAGTTCCTGGCACTTCTTGCCGTTCTGTTCCAACCAAAGCCGCCGCCTCTCGTCTGCCTCGAAGAGCCCGAGTTGGGCCTGCACCCTGACGCCGTATTGATGGTGGCCGACATCCTGATTGAGGCCTCTGAGTCCATGCAGTTGATCGTCACTACACATTCTGAAGCCTTGGTTGATGCTCTGACAGACCGCCCCGAGACCGTGCTGGTATGCGACCGCGATTTCGACCACGGTACGAAAATCACGCGGCTCGAAAAGAAACGTCTCCGAGCTTGGCTGGAACATTACTCCCTCGGTGAGCTGTGGCGCAAAGGAGAAATCGGGGGAGGCCGCTGGTAGCCAATGGTCTCGGAGATCCGGATTTACTACGAGGGCAGCGAGTTTCTCAAACCAGGATTTCGTACGTTCTTCACCGAACTCGCGCAGCGCGCTCAAGACCGGGGCTGCGAATTCCGCTTGATTCATGCGAGGTCCGGCTCGGAGGCTTCCCGAGATTTCGGCATTGCTCTCCACGCCAACCGCGCAGCCTGCAACATCCTACTCAGAGACAGTGAAGGCCCGGATGACGGCAAGCTCTCTTCTTTGCTTTGCCAGCAGAACGACTGGGACCAGTCGTACGTCGATTCAATCTTCTGGATGGTTGAAATGATGGAGTCTTGGTTTCACGCGGACAAAGATGCACTCGCAGTTTTCTATGGCAACGGATTCAGGAATGGCGCACTCAAAGCTAATCCCGAAGTGGAGCGGATTCCCAAGAGGGACTTAATAGCCGGGCTGCGAGCCGCCACCAAAGACAGTCAGAAAGGCAACTACTACGACCACAAGACTTCGCATGCGCCAGAGTTGCTGGCATCGATTCAGCCCCAGTTGGTCCGCCGCGCCGCCCCTAACTGCGAGCGGCTCTTTCAAACCGTGCTCGCGAAACTGACGTAACGCAAGGGAGCCCATCCAGCAATGCCCATCGATCCCTCGGCCCTGGTCGCGCCCAGCGCCCGGGTCCATCCGGACGCCGTCATCGGGCCCGGCGTCAGAATCGGCGAATTCTGCGTTATCGAAAGCGACGTAGCGATCGGCGCCAACTGTCTGCTCGAACCCTATGTTTACGTCAAGCGCTGGACCACCCTCGGCCAGGACAACGAAATCTCCGCCGGCACGGTCCTCGGCACCGACCCGCTCGACAAGAACTTCCACAACGCGCGCAGCTACCTGCGCATCGGCAATGGCAACAAGATCCGCGAGCACTTCACTATTTCGCGCGGTACTCCGGAGGAATCGGCCACCGAAATCGGCGACGGCAACTTCATCATGACTTCCGGCCACATCGCCCACAACTGCAGAATCGGCAACAATACTGTGATTTGCAGTTGCGTCCTTTTAGGCGGGTATGTGGATGTGGAAGACCAGGCTTTCCTCTCCGGCGGCGTCCTGGTGCACCAGTTCTCCAGGATTGGCCGCCTGGCCATGGTCAGCGGCAACACGCGCGTCAACCTGGATGCTCCGCCTTTTTTCACCTTCGCAGGCTTCCAGATCGGCGCCAAGGGGCTGAACCTGGTGGGCCTGAAGCGCGCCGGCTACAAAGCCCCCGAGGTCAGCATTCTCAAGCGCGCTTACCAGTTCCTTTACCGCTCGAATCTCAAACTGGAAGAAGCCCTCGTGAAAATCGAAACCGAGATCCCCACGCCCGACACGCTGCACCTGGTCAGCTTTATCCGCAGTTCCGAGCGCGGCATCTGCCGCGAGTGACCTTCACCGTACCTTATCGGACCTCGTGGCGACGAAATGGTACACTTCAAACGCTTGCCGCCCGTATGTATCCGGGATCACCGCCATCATCAACCGCCCGTAGCCTGCCTCGGCCGCAAATTGAACCAGCTTCTCGTTTACACCCGTGAAGTTCTCGAAGCCCTTCGTGTGCGCGACAAACACCGCGCCTGGCTCGGCTACCATGCGGCCAACCATTTGGCGGTCCTCCGGGCTCAGTTGTGGTTTCGAAATCGGATCGCTGCCATCCGCCAGGGGCAGTTTGCCGCCGTCGAGCAGCCGCAAACTGTCAAAGATGCCCCAATCGACGCAATAGATGTTGCCGGCGGGCATGTCCTTCATGTAATCCGCCAGCGTAAACACCGCCTCGGACCATACCGGAGCGCCACCGTAGCGGAAGCTGACGTAGTGATATTCGTTTGTCACCAAAACACCGGATATCGTCAACACCGAGCCAACCACCGCCAGTGCCGGAATACCGGCACGCCCGAGCCGGTGCGAGGCCGCAGCCAACGACACCCCGACCACTAATTGCGGAAACGGCCACAGCAGAATCGTATGGTGGACGCTCCCGCCGGCGCTGGCCGTGATGGCCATCTGCACCCACGCCACCGCCATCGCCAGCACGGCAAACAGGATGGCCCGCAGCGCGTCGCCGCGCGCCAGGGGCGCCAGGGCGAGCGCCAGCAGAAATGCATCGAACAATAGGTGCTGCCGCGGGTGCCCGGCCAGTGACGAAATCTCGGCAGACGCCTTCTGGACCAACCCTCGCGGCGGGTGGGGCGCAGGGGTCTGCCAACCTTCGTCGAACATCCAGCCGAACAGCCCCCCGCCACGCGCCGTGTTCATGAGCATACGGGCTTTCCCGGAAATGTCGCTGGTATCTTTCTTGAAGTTGCCGGCGAGGGTGATCCAGTCGTTTTCGATGTTGTAGACCTCGAGCGGCAGCGCCCCCAGCAAAAATCCCAGCATGGCGACGGCGATCCGCCTCTTGTTGATCACTTCCAGGATGCGGCCCGGAAACACTGCGCTGGCGGCCAACCCTATTCCCGATAACATCCACGCCGCCAAGGCCTTATCCCACAGGCCCATACCCAGCAGAAAGAACCCCCAGAACAGCGTCTGATAGCTGCGCTGCTGGTAGAACCGCACCAACAGGTACATCCCTCCGACCAGCAGCAAATGTTGCAGCGCCACCGGTCCCCAGTCATAGCAGATCGTGAGCAGATACGATGAATCCGCCGCGAGCAAAGCGCATCCAATAACAGCGGCCCGCCCCCCGGCAACCCTGCGCAAGAACAGGTAGAACAGCCAGACGCTGGCCACGCCCGCCAACAGCATGGGCAGCCGGATCACCACGATACCGGTGCCGAACAGGCGCAGAAGCGGCCGGTAAATCCAGGCTTTCAGGGTCCCGATATAGCTCATGATCATGAGCGGAATGCGGGAATGGCCGATCCGAATGATGGATGCCCCGCCGTACGGCTTGAGGAAAGCCATAGCGAAGATGGTTTCGTCGTTCTCGACGCCGGTCTTGGTGAGGAAGGCGAGGCCCGCCAGGAAGAAGTAGAGGCTGGCAGCAGATGCTGCTAGGGTGCCATACAGTCTGAAATTCTGATGAGATTTTTCGCGTTCCGGCGCACGATCCAACTAGAAATGGTAGCATTCCGGCCGATGAGAAGTGGTGACCGCGAACCCCGCAAACGGGGCGGCGGTCAGAGGCCTTGCGGTTTGGTATGCGGATTGCTATGAAGTGTGCTCGTGCGGTTCCGCCGGCTGGAAGCGCGGCCGGCCAGTGGCCCTTATGAGGGATTGGATGTTGTGAAACCTTTGGCATGAATTTCCGTCTATACTGTTGCGGTCGGAAACGCTAAAGAGAAGAAATAAAAAGAATAAATACTGGGAGACCGAGTATGAACCAGACCGAACTTAACAAATACAGAGCGATGCTCGAAGCCAAGCAGGCGGAGTTGTCCGCCGGGCTGCGCAATCGGGAAGACATCGCCATCGAAAAGACCCCGGACGCCTTGGATGAGGTGCAGCTCGCGGGAGAGCGCGAACTGGCCATCCGCAACCTGGACCGCGAATCCAACCTGCTTCGCAACGTGAAGGGCGCGCTGGCTCGAATCGCCGACGGCAGCTATGGCACCTGCCTGCATTGCGAAGAGGACATCAAGCCCAAGCGGATGGATGCCGTGCCGTGGACCAAGTATTGCATTCGCTGCCAGGAAGCGGCTGATCGCCACGAGTTCGAAACCGAGTCCATCGACGAACTCCTCGCCGCCTGACCTCTAGGGCAGGTTGTCTACCTGCGGCCCGATTGTCAATCGGTCCAGACGAGCAAAGCTCGCCCGGGTTGCGCCATTTCCCCCAATTTCATTCCCCGCTCGTGCGGGTAATTCTTGGGTGAATTGACGCTCGTCACTTCACGCGAACCAGCTTTCCGTCACTGTAGTACAGATAATCGGACCCGGCGATCTGTTCCGGCGCGAGCGCCGTCAACGTTTGCAGCCGCACCGTCGCGCGGCCGTCCGCCGTTGAAAACCGATCGCTGAGTCTGCTGAACCGCGTACTAACATAGGTGCGGATGGAATTCTTCCACAAGGCCGCAGGCCGGCCATCGCGCCTCGGGGTCCTGCCCGGCACATTCAACCCCCTCACCGTGGCCCATTTGGCCCTCGCGCAAGCGGCCCTCGACCATGTCGAGCAGGTCCTCTTCGTCCTCCCCCGCGCATTCCCGCACAAGCCGTACGAAGGCGCCTCCTTTCAACAGCGCATCGAGATGCTCCGTGCGGCCGTCCGTGACAGCGCCGCGTTCTCCGTGGCCGCATCAGACGGCGGCCTGTTCGTCGAAATCGCTGCGGAGTGCCGCGCCGCCTACGGTGAAGAAGCCTCCTTGAGCTTCCTGTGCGGTCGCGATGCTGCCGAGCGGATCGCAGCGTGGAATGACGGACAGCCTGAAGCCCTTGCCGCCATGCTGGGTCAATTCGACCTCCTGGTGGCCGCTCGAGGCGGCGAATACCGCCCGCCGCCTGAGCTGAGAGCGAAGATTCGCGCCCTGCAACTTCCCGCAGGCTCGGACTTGGTCTCAGCCACCGAAGTGCGCCGACGAATCGCGTGTGGCCAGCCGTGGGAGCACATGGTTCCGTCAGCCGTGCGCGGGCGGGTGCGAAAGATCTACGGATGAGCTTTGTGACTTGCCCCTTTTCGCGCCAGGGGCCGTCCTAGTGGCGCCTTGTCAGGCGATCACGGGACTAGTGCTGCGTCACCGTGGTCAGGTCGTTGCCTGTAGCCGCGGCCGAACCACCGCCCGAGACCTTCACTTGGTTGGTTACCGAAGACGGCGCGTTGGACGCCACATTGACCGTCACCGTAATGGCCGGGTAACTGCTTCCCGAAGCCAGCGCGTCGCTGCGGGTGCAACTGGTCCCGGAGCACTTCCACCCGTCACCCGTCATCGACACCAGGGTCAGGCCCGTTGGAATCTGCTCAATCAGCGTCACCGTTCCGTGGGTCGGAACGCCCCCCGCCCCATTGCTTACCGTTACCGTATAAGTCGCGCCGTTCTGGCCCTGTGTGAAGTTGCCGGTATGCGTCTTCACCACGCTCAGCACCGGCTCGGCGCCGGCCGTGGAACTGGTGTTCACCACCGGAAACGCCACGCTATTGCTCACGTAGACGTCCTGCGCGATGGTGAGCGCCGTGTACTGGTCGGTTGCCAGGCCGGAGTTCAGGTGAAGAACCACCTTGTACACACCCACCATGCCCGGCAGGAGCGTAGCTTGCAGGACGTCGGCCGTGCTCCCTCCCGCGATCGAGCTCACAAAGCTCTGCGGCACCGTGGTAGGACCATTGAGCGGGTACTGCATGCCGGTCTGAATATACGGCTGAACCGCATCGCTCAGCACCGGCACTCCCAGACCCGTCGCGTACATGACGATGATCTCGCCCGGCACGGCCGGGTTGGTAGCCGTCACCGGCGCGCCGCCGATGTTTCCGCAGCACGTCGCCGAATCGAACGCCGTCATGGTAATCGACCCGCCCCCGCCCGAACTCACCGTGATCGGGATGCCGTTGCCGTCCGGACCTTGCACACGAGCCGTCAGGATAATGCGGTCGAACACTCCGGCTGCTGCGGCCGACACCTGGGGATCGTTGTTGATCTGCGCCACCAGGGCATCGCGCACGCTGTCCAGCGTATCGCCGGCTTGAGCCGTATACGTGTAGGCCCGCCCGTTCACGGTCACGGTAGCGCTGCTGCCGGCTGAAGTGGTCCCGTCCACCGAAACAATCGCCGTGGCGTAACTCGTGCCGTGGAAGGCCAACGCCAGTTCGGGATTGGAGGTTCCAAACTGCGGGAAAAGCCCGGGGTTGGCCGGCACGATCGTGGCTGCCACCGCGGTGGTGTACATCACGGTGCCGTCGGCCA
>Ga0335081_10018472_pt1 | contig 11273 bp, 10 predicted proteins | sample Lox_Sample_35_FD_206713 | JGI IMG/M metagenome (GOLD analysis project Ga0335081, IMG submission 206713) | Soil microbial communities from Loxahatchee National Wildlife Refuge, Florida, United States - Lox_Sample_3.5 | ecosystem: Environmental > Terrestrial > Soil > Wetlands | place: USA... | reverse complement strand
GCGCTCGACCAGGCCGGTGCGGTCATCGCCTGCGACCCCGAGCTGAGCGCGATCGAGCGCGCGGTGCTCGAGTGACGTCCGGCCTCGCTCGCCGGCGCGTGGTGCGCGTGCCGGCCTCGTCCGCGAACCTCGGGCCGGGGTTCGACGTGCTCGCGGCCGCGCTCGCGCTGCACCTCGAGCTCGAGGTGGTCGAGACCGGCACGTTCGCGGTGAAGACCGACCTAGACGTTCCGCACGACCGCGACAACCTCGTGGTCAAGGCGTTCGAGCGGCTGCATCCGGCTGACGACTTCGAGTTTCGGATCACATCCGAGATTCCGCTGAGCGGTGGGCTCGGCTCGAGCGCCGCCGCCGTGGTCGCGGGCCTCCTCGCCGCCGATCATCTGTTCGAGCTCGATGCCGACGTGTTCGCGCTCGCCGCCGAGCTCGAGGGCCATCCGGACAACGTCGGCGCCGCGCTCGAAGGCGGCTTCGTGGTCTGCAACGGGGCGCAGGCGCACCGGTTCGAGGCGCCGATGGGGCTCGAGGCGGTCCTCGTCGTTCCCGACGAGGGACCCCCGACCGAGGAGGCCCGCGAGGCGCTGCCGCCGACCGTGCCGATCGATGCCGCGGTGTTCAACATGTCGCACGTCGCGATGCTGACGCTGGGCCTCGCGACCGCGGACTGGGATCTGATCTCCGCCGGCCTGCGCGACCGGCTCCATCAGCCCCATCGCGCCCACCTGTATCCGCGCTCGGCGGAGCTGCTCGAGCGGGCCGGCGCCCTCGGGGCGCTGGGTGCGACGATCTCCGGAGCGGGCCCGACGGTGCTCGTGTGGTCCCGGTATGACCAGACCGGCCCGCTCGTCGAGGCCCTCAAGCGCGAGACCGGGGGATGGGCGACCGTGATGCGCGCCGGCTTCGAGCCTCAGGGCGCGGACGTGCGCTCGCTCTGAGCTTTCAGCCGTTCTCGCAGCCAGTCCGCATGGCGTTCCTGGATCTCGCGGCCTTGCCGGGTGAAGTCGAGAATCAACCGGAGGTCATCATCGCTGTAGCGCTCCGCCATCGGCATGTACAGGCTCCTCATCGGTTCGACCATCAGCTCGTTGGCGAACTCGAGGGCCTTCTCCGTCGGTTCGACCAGCACCCTCCGGCGGTCGGACGGGTCGGGCATTCGCCGGGCCAGACCGGCGCGTTCTAGTCGGTCGATCACCGCGGTGATCGCCCCCGTGGTGAGCCGGCTCTCCTGCGCCAGATCCCCAGCACTCATGCGGCCGTGCTGGTCGAGGATGTCCATGCACCGCGCGTCGGTGCGATTGATCCCCAGCGAGTCGGCGAGCAGCTCGTCGACGGCGTCTGTCGCCCGCTGGTTGGCGCGCACCTCGTCGCCGAGCTCGGCGTACAGCCTGAGGCGCTCGGGGGAAGGTTCTCTTGACATCTAATTCTCTTAGCTACTAAGATGCTTAGCGCGTGAGTAAATGTTAGCCGGAGGTGAACCAGATATGGAACGCGCGATCGAGGCCATCGACCTCGTGAAGTCTTATCCGAAAGGGGTGACGGCACTCGACGGACTGTCGTTCGCGGTCGCGCCGGGTCGCGTGTTCGCGCTGCTCGGGCCGAACGGCGCCGGCAAGTCGACCGCGGTCAAGATCCTGACCACACTCGCCAAGCCCGACGCGGGGCGGGCGTTCGTCGGGCGGCTCGACGTGGTCGCGAACGCCGACGCCGTGCGCCGCACGATCGGCGTGGTCGCGCAGGGATCGGCCGTCGACATCCAGGCCACCGGACGCGAGAACCTGCGCCTGCAGGGTCAGATCCACGGGATACGCGGGCGGGCGATCGAGGAGCGCGCGCAGGAGCTGCTCGAGCGGTTCGGGCTGGCCGAGGCCGCCGATCGGATCGCGCGTGGCTACTCGGGCGGGATGCAGCGGCGGCTGGACATCGCGATGGCGCTCGTGCACGACCCCGCCGTGCTGTTCCTCGATGAGCCGACCACCGGGCTCGATCCCGAGGTCCGCGCGGACATGTGGGCGGAGATCTCGCGGCTGGCCTCCGAGCGCGGCAAGACCGTGCTGCTGACGACGCACTATCTCGAAGAGGCCGATCAGCTCGCCGAGCGGATCGCGATCGTCGACCGCGGCCAGGTCGTCGCCGAAGGGGCTCCCGAGGAGCTCAAGCGCGAGCTCCGCGGCGACGCGATCCACGTCGACCTCGAGCGCGAGTACAACGGGACGGTCAGCCGGGCTCTGGCCGATCTGCCGGCCGTCCGGGACATCGCGATCGACGGGCGCACGCTCCGCGCCCGCGCCGACGACGGTGGCCGCGCCGTGCCGCTCGTGCTCGGAGCGCTCGAGTCGGCCGGGGTCGAGGTGTCCTCGGTCCGGGTGGCGCGGCCGTCGCTCGACGACGTCTATCTCAAGTACACGGGCCGCACGTTCGACGCGGCGGAAGCGGAGGCAACAACGAAATGACCCTGATCAGGCACACCCTGTACATGACCCTCCGCCACCTCCGCGAGCTGTGGCGCCAGCCGTGGTTCGTCGCCGTGACGCTCGTCCAGCCGGTGATCTGGCTGCTCTTGTTCGGCGCGCTGTTCAAGAAGGTGATCGAGATCCCGGGCTTCCATGGAAGCTCGTACATCGCGTTTCTTGCGCCCGGCGTTGTGGTGATGACCGCGCTGTTCAGCTCCGCATGGAGCGGGATGGCGCTGATCGAGGACATCAACCGGGGCGTGACCGCGCGCTTCCTGGTCTCGCCGGTCCGCCGCGAGGCGCTGATCGCCGGCCGGATCCTGAAGGAGGCCGTCGTGGTCGTGATCCAGTCGCTGATCATCGTCGCGCTCGCGCTGATCGTCGGGGCTTCGTTCCCCGGAGGGGTGGCCGGCGTCGCGGCGCTGTTCGCGGTCTCGGCGCTGCTCGGGGCGACGTTCGGCGCGCTGTCGAACGGCTTCGGCCTGATCATGCGCCAGGAGGAGGCGCTGATCGGAGCCGTGCAGTTCATCGTGCTGCCGCTGACGTTCCTGTCCGCGACGTTCCTGGCCGCGAACCTGATCCCGCGGTGGATGCAGCACATCGCGGACTTCAACCCGGTCAACTGGGCGGTCGTGGCGGGCCGCTCGGCGGTGTCGGCCAACGCCGACTGGGGGCTGATCGCAGCCCGCGCCGGGTTACTGGTGGCGCTGCTGGCGCTGTCGGTGGCGTTCGCGACCCGCGCGTTTCACTCGTACCAGCGATCGGTGTGATCGGCGCGATCCCGCCGCCCGGCACGGATGCCGGGCGGAACAGGCCCCACGGACGTCGAGCGAAGCGAGACCCCTAAGAGACCCCGGCAGTCTCGCTCGCCATCGCGTGGACGCGCCCGCGGGGACCGTCCAGCCCGAGCCGCTTGAGCAGCTCTTCGGCGACCGCGAGGTAGTCGGCCGCGAGGTCGGGCCGGTAGTCGAGGATCGACACCGCCCGCTCGGCCGACTCGGCGTAGGCGATCGACTGGCGGATCGTCGTGTCGAGCAGCTTCTCGGCGAAGTGCTGGCGCAGCGAGTCGAACGCCTCGCGCGAGTGGCGGGTGCGCATGTCGGCGATGTTCAGCACTACGCCGAGCCACTCGAGATCGGGGTTGAGGTTTTCGCGGGCGAGCTCGATCACCTCGAGCGCCTGCTCGACCCCCTGGAGCGAGAAGTACTGCGCCTCGGCCGAGATCAGGGCGTGGTGGGACGCGACAAGCGCGTTGACGGTGAGCAGCCCGAGCGCCGGCGGGCAGTCGATCATGATCACGTCGTAGTCGTCGCGGAGATCCAGGAGCGCCTTCTTGAGGGCGAGCTCGCGGCCCATCTTGCCGCCGAGCGCAAGCTCGGCCTCGGCGAGCCCGAGGTTGGCGGGGATGATCCCGTCGTGCACGGCCTGCCGCGCCTTGGCGCGCCCGGCCAGGACGTCGCCGATCGTCGGCGATGCCTCGGGGTCGACGTCGAGGTAGTCGGACAGGTTGCCCTGGGGATCGAGGTCGATCGCGAGCACGCGCAGGTCGACCCGGCGGAAGACGTCGGTCAGGGTCCGCACCGCCGTGGTCTTGCCGGTGCCGCCCTTTTGTGAGAGAACAGAAACGATCGCCGCCATCGCCCGCGCCACTATAGGTCAGCGGCGAGACCGCCGGTGGTCAAGCTGGTGACCGATCCAGAATCAGCCGGTGTGAGCGGTCGCCCCGTGTTCCGGAGCGTGCGTGTAGCGCATCCCCGACACCGCCGGCACGTCCACGAAATGCAGGTGGTGGCGCCCGATCACAACCTCGTCGCCGTCGGCCAGCGTGCTCCACTCCACGCGTTCACCGTTGACGAACACGCCGTTCAGGCTGCGATCGTCGAGCACCCGCAGGCCGTCCGGCTGGCGCACGATCAGCGCGTGCCGCCGGGACACCGTCGGGTCGTCGAAGCGGATGTCCGCGGCCAGGCTGCGACCGATCCGGGTCCATTCGCGCTGGAGCGCGTAGGCCACCGGCGTGTCGCCCTCGCCCCGATAGGCGAGGTACTGGCCGGGCTCGTTCAGCCCGTCTCGAATCTCGTCGAGCCAGCCCTGGTCGTCGTCGTCGGTCGCGACCTCGAGCACGCTCGTCTGGGCGGTTGTGAATAGCGAGGCCCTGACGAACTCGGTCCCGCCGCAGTTGGGGCAGGTCGGCAGCTCGTCAACCGCGTCGAGCGACACGGGGTAGTCGCAATCCGTGCATCTAAAGGTTCCGGTCCCCGCAACATTGCCCGACATCCAAGCTTTCATTAAGCCGCCGTCTCCTCGTTAGGTGCTGCAGACGTGCCGACTTGGACAAGCCGGTCCACCCATCATATCCCCCGAGTCAAAGCCCCCCGGAAGCCCATGGACAGATGATTGAGGTGCGCAGAACCGTTTACCCAACAGTAATACGAGCGACGCAGGAACCCCTTGGAAGGCGACGAAAAGACCGGTCGTGCACCCTCCAGACGACGATTTTCCGGAGCTTGAGATTGCCCTGCTCAGGAGGGGTGTTGGCCATCGCGACGCCAGTCAGGAGCGGTGCTGCGGCTGCCGAAGAACTCCGCTGGTCGGGGAAACCGTGTACTTCGACGTCCGCGGTTTGGTGTTCTGCGAGCTGTGCCGGGCGCTCGAGGCGGACCCGCCCCGCGACTCGCGCGTGGTCCATGGGCCCGAGTTCGGGCACACGATGAAGCTGACGGATCGCAGGCCTCGCGCTGCCTAGCGCCGACCCGGAGCCCGACGCTGTCATCCCCGGCGGAGCCTTCAACCCGGTCCCGAACCTAGAATCCCGGCGGTGGAGCCGTTCACCGTGTCCTCGACCATCTCCAGACCCCGCGAGGAGGTGTTCGAATACCTCGCCGACATCGCCAATCACCCGGAGTTCACCGACCACTACCTGGTCGACTGGCGGCTGACGCGTGAGGAGTCCTACGGCGCCGGCGCCGGTGCGCGCTTCCGGATGAAGCAGCCGTTCAGGCGCTTCAACTGGGCGGATGTGACGCTCGCCGAACTCGAGCCGCCGTTCCGGATCGTCCAGCGCGGCCGCGGCGGCAAGTACAACCGGATCCGGATGCTCGCGACGTACACCCTGTCGCCCGGTCCGGCCGGCAGCACCCGGCTCGAGTACACGCTCGAGACCGTGCCCAAGCTGACGTCGGACCGGATCATGGAGGCGTTCGGCGGCAACCGCTGGACGCGCCGCCAGACAACCAAGGCGATCCGCCGGCTGCGAACGATCCTCGAGGAGGACCGTGACCGGGGGAAGCGAGCCACGATCGCCGGCCGCTGATCGGCCGTGCGGCGCCGTCACCTGTCGACCCGTCCGCAAGTCCCACGGCATTCGAGCGGCCCCTGGCGGCGCTGCGCTTTGTCCTCGGACCCGACGTGTGGCAGAGCCACACGTCGGGTCCTGCGTCCTCGCGCAGCATCCGCCAGTGACCACTCTCGGTGCCGCGCGACTTACGGCCGAGCCCACTAGACTTCCGGCCCCGTGAGCGCCCGCCGTGTCTGGATCCTCGTCTGCGCCTTCGCGCTGGCCGTGGGCCTCGGAGCGTGCGGGCAGGTGTCGCAGCCGGTCAGCTCCGAGAACGACGGCGTGTACGTTGACGCGGGACCGGTCACCTACCAGCTCCAGGTCTCGCGCCAGCTGAACCAGTACGCCGTCGAGGACCGTCAGTACCTGGAGGGACTGCCCGCCGGTGGGAACACGCTCACGGCCGATCAGCTCTGGTACGGGGTGTTCCTGTGGGCCAAGAACCAGACGAACGAGTTCCACGCGACCTCGGACACCTTCACGATCACCGACACCAACGGGGACACCTATCACTCGACGCCGCTGGACAGCGCGATCAACGGGTATGCATGGACGTCGCAGACCCTGGCGCCATTCGCGATCGAGCCGGAGCCGAACACGACCGCGAGCTTCGGGCCGACCCAGGGCGGCCTGATCCTGTTCAGGCTCCCCACAACGGTGTACTCGAACCGGCCGCTGACGCTCCACATCTATCCGCCCGGCGGGGAGCACCCGGCGTCGATCTCGCTCGACCTGTAGCGCTTCGGCCTCGCCCGCGTGCTCAGTGGCCTTCGAGGCCGGCGACCAGCACCTGCCGCACTGCCGGCGCGGCCGTCGCCCCGCCGGCGCCCTGATTCGGGAACAGTGCGCCGACCACGATCCGAGGGTGCCCAACGGGCGCGTAGCCGACGAACCAGGCGTCGGTCAGCTGATTGGCGTTGGCGACGCTCTGGCCGTTTGAGGTGGTCGTGCTGGCGAGTTCGGCGGTGCCGGTCTTGCCCGCGACCGTGACGCCCGGGATCGCCGCCGCGGTGCCGGTCCCGTACTGGACCACGGCCACCATCGCCTGCTGGACCTGGCCCGCCACGTGGCGGCTCGTAACGCGGACGAACTTGGGCGGCTGGTGAGCCTCGAGCGTCGGGACCGGGCGGCGACCGCCCATGGCGATCGTCGCGCCGACGTCGGTCATCTCGAGCGGGGTCGCCAGGACCTGACCCTGGCCGATCGCCGAGGAGCCGACCTCGAGATCGCTCCCTAGGCTGGCCGGCGGAATCGAGCTCTCGACCGCGCCGGGGATCGTCGGGGCCTGGTTGAACCCGAACCGGTCGGCCATGGCGAGCAGCCTCTTGGAGCCGACCTTCGCGCCGAGCGGGGCGAACACCGAGTTGCACGACACCGCGAACGAGTTCAGGAGCGTGCCGCCGCAGTCCTCCCCGCTGGCGTTGTGCAGGGTGTAGCCGTCGAGGATCGCCTCCGTGCTGTACGGAAATACGGTGCTCAGCTTCGCGATCCCGGCCGCGAGCGCCGCGGTCGTGGTGACCATCTTCATGGTCGACCCCGGGGGCTGGGCGGCCGAGAACGCGATCCCGGCGAGCGCCAGCAGCGCGCCGGAGCGCGGGTCCATGGCGACGATCCCGGCGTAGCTGCCGCCGAGCGCGGCGACCGCGGCGCGCTCGAGGTTCGGCACGATCGTGGTCGTGACGTCCTGTCCCCGGAGCGGGGAGGTCTTCGCGAGCACGCGCTTCCCGGCCAGGAGAACGCCGCCGGGCGTGCCGGCGAGCTTGGTCTGGAACGCCCGCTCGAGACCGTCGAGCCCGACATGCGCGTCGGCCGGGTAGCCCAGGGCCGCGTACATGGCCGCGTCCGCCGGCGGGATCGGCCCGAGCACTCCGACGATCTGCGACGCGACGTCCGGGATCGTCGAGGTCCGGTCGGGGCCCTGCGCGAGCGGCGAGCCGTCGGCGGCGAACAAGGTCGCGCGTGGGGGCAGCGCCATGTGCCGGGTGAGGCGCTCGTGTCCTTGGAGTCCGGGGAACAGCAGGCTGTTCGTGAAGTGCACGCTGGCGCCCGACCCGCTGCCCGTGAGCGGGACCTCGAGCGTCTCGTGGAGCATCCCGAACAGCTTCGTGTCCACGAGCATCTCAACCGGGATATACGCGCCACGCCGGCGGCCGATGTGCTCCGGGGTCAACTTGAGCAGCGTCGCCGTGCTCGCGTCCCTCCGGTAGTCGTCCGCGAATCGTGCCTCGCTCATCCCTGCTTTCGAGGCGGTGTCGAGCATCGAGTACATGTGCGCGTAGTCGGCCGCGGACCACGCCTGGACATAGTTCGTGACCAGGCGGCGCTCCGAGCGGGCCGACGCAGCACGCATCACGAGCACGACCCCGAGCACGATCAGCGCGGCCGCCACCACGGGCACGATCAGCCGCAGCCGGCGGCGCCATACATGGCGCTTGCGCCGCGACCTTCGCCCCCGCGCCGGTACTCCACCCCGGATCACACCTTGGTCCAACTCACCTACCTCTGATCACCCCACATGCCACCACCGCAACCGAAACGGTAGAAGAACCCGCGGAATAACCTCCTGTCGGTGACTGAAGTCGATTGGTTGATCGTTGCCTTCACGGTGTTACTTGCGCTATATGGCTACGCGCAGGGCTTCATCGTCGGCGCCCTGTCGCTGCTCGGCTTCGGTGTCGGTGCGTTCCTCGGGAGCCACCTCGGGCCACTCGTGCTGGCGGGCGGCTCGCACTCGCAGTACGCGCCGCTTTTCGGGCTGCTCGGGGCGCTGCTCGCCGGCGCGGTGCTCGCGAGCGGACTGCAGGGATTGGGCGCGCGCGCCCGGATGTTCCTGCGCCTCCCGGGGCTGCGCCTGGTCGACGGCGTGTTCGGCGCGCTGCTCACGGCGTCGGTGGCGCTCGGGATCGCGTGGATCGTCGGCGCCGTCGCGCTCCAGTCGGCCAACTCGCCGGTGCTCAGATCGGACATCCAGCGCTCGGCGATCCTGAAGGAGCTCAACGGGCTGCTGCCGCCGTCCGGGCCGTTCCTGCACGCCCTGGCCAGGATCGACCCGCTGCCGTCGGTGCGCGGTCCCGAGGCGGACGTCCCGGCCCCGCCGAGCGGGATCGTCGCCGCCCGGCGTGTGAGAGCGGCCGCGGGGAGCGTCGTCAAGGTCCTCGGGACTGCCTGCGGGCTCGGGATCGAGGGCAGCGGCTGGGTCGCGGCCCCGGACATCGTGGTCACCAACGCGCACGTCGTCGCCGGCGAGTCCGACACCACCGTCCAGGTCGGCGGCAACCCGCCGGGACTCGACGCCGCGGTGATCGACTTCGACCCCCACGACGACATCGCGATCCTGCGCGTGCCCGGCCTCGACGAGCCGCCGCTGAAGCTGGCCGCGAACCCGCGGGCCGGCACCGCGGCCGCGATCCTCGGGTACCCGCTCGACGGCACGTTCGACTCCGAGCCGGGGCGCATCGGCCAGACCGAGACCGTCAGCACCGAGGACGCCTACGGCAACGGCCCCGTGTCGCGCAGCATCACCGCCTTGCGCGGGCGTGTCCGGCCGGGCAACTCGGGCGGACCGATGATCGACAAGGCCGGTCAGGTCGTGGCGACCGTGTTCGCGGCCATCACCGGCTCGTCCGCCAACCAGGGCGGCTTCGCGGTCCCCAACGCCCTCGTGGCCCACGAGCTGTCGAAGGCCACTGCGCGCACACAGCCGGTGAGCACGCAGGCCTGCGCCGGCTAGGCGCGGTCACCCAACGGGCGGGCGGTGGTCTGCACACCGCCCGCCCCTAGGTGCATGCCCCCGGGGGCCCCGAAAGTCTCCTGCCCCCCAACGTCCTCGGCCATTTGACTCACCGTCCCAGGCCCCAGCGCCCCCAGGAGCTGTGGATGGTGATGTGCGAGGTGCCTTTGAGCCGCTACGAAAAGCTCGTGCTCGTCGTCGCCTGCGAGTAGCGCCCCACACTCGCAGCGGGCAATCCGCCGGTGCTTTCCGTCGATTCTGGTCGTGAGGCCGTCGTCAATCGGCTCGCCAGACACCTCTTGTCGCGCCCCGCCGAGGGCGTCGCTGCGTGAAACCTCGGTGCTCACTGCGCAGCACGATGCAACTTTGACGTTGTCGATACGTTTCCAGAACGTTGCCACAGGCAGAGCGCGCCCTTGAGATGACTCGGATCCAGCTCTGTGGACGGCTGTCCGTGGAGATCGACGGCGTGCAACTTTCGCAGAGGTTGCGGGGCAAACAGGTCCCGCTGCTGCTCGCCTACATGGTGCTGAACCGTATGCGGCACGTCGGCCGCGACGAGCTGATCGACGCGCTGTGGCCCCACCAGGCGCCGGTATCCCAGGACGCCGCGCTCAGAACGCTGCTCTCGCGGCTGCGCTCGTCGCTGGGGGCCTCGTCTCTCGCCGGCCGCGACGAGCTGATCCTGTCGCTCCCCGAGCCGGTGTGGATCGACGTCGAGGCGGCCGCGGCGGAGGTCTCGCGCGCGCTCGAGGCGCTCGAAGGCGGTGACTCCCGACGGGCGTGGGCGCTCGCGCAGGTGCCGCTCAACATCGCCAGCCGTGGACTGCTCCCAGGCGCTCAGGCGATATGGCTCGAGGCACCGCGGCGCGAACTCGAGGATGTCCGCGAGCAGGCGCTCGAGGTCATCGGCCGCGCCGGCCTGCTGATGGGCGGTACGCAGCTTCAGTCGGCCGAGCGCGCCGCGCGAACGCTGATCGAGACCGAGCCGTATCGCGAGTCTGGCTACGTGCTGCTGATGGAGGCGCTCGCGGCGCGCGGCAACGTCGCCGAGGCGCTGCGCGTGTTCGACGTGCTGCGGACGCTGCTCCGCGACGAGCTCGGCACGACTCCTTCCGCCGAAGCGATCGCGGTGCACGACCGGTTGCTCCGGCCACAGGAGCGTGGGGTCGAGCCGGCCGGCGGTGCCGGCCCGGCGAGCGTCCAAGCGATCCCGCTGCCGGCGGAGCTCCGCCACCGTGCCCAGGGACCGCTGATCGGGCGCCAATCGGAGATCGCTGAGCTCGAGGAGCGATGGAATCTGGCCTGTGGCGGTGCGGGCCCCGGCATGGTCCCCGGCCTGGATCCGGACGCCGGCGGTGGCCGGATCGTGCTGCTCGCCGGCGACGCCGGCGTCGGCAAGACGACGCTGATCGCCGAGCTCGCGCGACGGGTCCACAACGCCGGCGCGATCGTGCTCGCAGGGCGCTCGCCGCGCGAGACCGTGGTGCCGTACCAGCCGTTCCTCGAGGCCCTTCGGCACTGGGCGCTGAACGCCTTGGTCGCGGATCTGCGCGCGAGCACCCGCGAGTACGGACCCGAGCTCGCGCGGCTGATCCCCGAGCTGCGCCGGCGCGTGCCCGACCTGCCATCGCCGCCCCAAGACGAGCCCGAGACCGAGCGCTATCGGCTGTTCGAGGCCGTCGTCGGGTTACTCACCGAGCTGTCGCGTTCGGCGCCGGTGCTGCTCGTGCTCGACGACCTCCAATGGGCCGAC
>Ga0335081_10018471_pt1 | contig 11274 bp, 6 predicted proteins | sample Lox_Sample_35_FD_206713 | JGI IMG/M metagenome (GOLD analysis project Ga0335081, IMG submission 206713) | Soil microbial communities from Loxahatchee National Wildlife Refuge, Florida, United States - Lox_Sample_3.5 | ecosystem: Environmental > Terrestrial > Soil > Wetlands | place: USA: Florida... | reverse complement strand
CCGGCCGTGCTGACCGCGGTGGGCGCCGGGTTGGTCGGAGGCTCGCTCATGGTCTTCGGCCAGCTTGATCCGATGTCGGAATGGCCCCTGCTGGTACTGCCGCAGATCGGCCGCGGGGCCGGGCTGGCGCTGATGATGGCGCCGTTGATGGCGGCGGCGCTCAACGCCGTGCCTCGCCACGAGGTGCCGATGGCCACCAGTTTTCTGAACGTCTTTCAGAACGTCGGCGGTTCCCTGGGTATCGCGGTGTTAAACACCTTTGTGACGAACTCCATCCATCTCCACGCCGTGCGGCTGGGTGAGGTCTTCCCGCTCGAATCGCAGCGCTTCGACATCCGCCTGGGGCTGCGGGCCATGACGCTCGTCTTTCGCTATGAACCGGGTCTGGTAGCCTTTCCCGAGAACAAAGTCGTCTTTGTTGCGATGCGGGCCATCGCCCGGCGTGCGCAAGTGCTGGGATTTGACAACGGGTTTGTGCTGGCCGGCCTGATTCTCTTCGCGGCCATTCCGCTGTGCCTGTTGCTCCAGCCCGCCGCTCACCACCTGCGGGACGAGGAAAAGGCGGAGGCCGCGGCGGAAGCCGAGTTCGTGGCGGAGTGAGCCTCGGCTCGCCGGGCGGGCGGGCGCCCAACGCGCAGCGGCTCCCCGCGGGGCGAAGCAATGCGGGCGGCGCCTTCAGAACGCCGCGTTGCCGGGCGTGCGGGCGAAGGGAATCACGTCGCGGATGTTGGCCACGCCGGTGACGAACATCAGCATCCGCTCGAAACCCAGCCCAAAGCCGGAATGCGGCACGGTGCCATAGCGCCGCAGGTCGAGGTACCACCCATAGTCCTTCGGATCGAGCCCGTGCCGCCGCAGGCTCGCCTCGAGCACCTCCAACCGCTCCTCGCGCTGGCTGCCGCCGATGATTTCACCGATGCCGGGCACCAGCACGTCCATTGCGCGGACCGTGCGGTCGTCGTCGTTCAGCCGCATGTAGAACGGTTTGATCTCCTTCGGATAGTCAAAGACGGTCACCGGACACTTGAAGTGCACCTCCGTCAGGTAGCGCTCGTGCTCCGACTGGAGATTCGTGCCGTACTCCACCGGATACTCGAACTTGTGGCCGCTCTTTGCCAGCAGCTCGACCGCCGCGCGGTAGCTGACGCGCTGGAACGGCCGGTCGAGCACGAAATCGAGCCGCGGCAGCAGTTCCTTGTCCACAAACTTGGCAAACAGCTCCAGGTCCTCGGCGCAATGGGTCCGCACATCGCGGATGAGGTGCTTCACAAACTCCTCCGCCAGCTCCATGTTTCCTTGCAGGTCGCAGAAGGCCATCTCGGGCTCGATCATCCAGAATTCACTCGCGTGGCGGGAGGTGTTGGAGTTCTCGGCGCGGAAGGTGGGGCCGAAGGTGTAGACCTTGGAGAGCGCGCAGGCAAATGCCTCGGCCTCGAGCTGGCCGCTCACCGTGAGATAGGTGGGCCGGGCGAAAAAGTCCTTCGCGTAGTCGATCGCGCCATCGTCGCGTTTCGGCGGACTCTTCAGGTCCAGCGTGGTCACGCGGAAAAGCTCGCCGGCACCTTCGCAATCGCTGCCCGTGACGATCGGCGTGTGGATGTAGACGAAGCCGCGCTCCTGGAAGAACTGGTGAATCGCATGGGCGAGCCGGCTGCGGACGCGGAAAACGCAACCGAACAGGTTGGAGCGGGGCCGCAGGTGCGCAATCTCACGCAGAAACTCGGGCGTGTGACCCTTTTTCTGCAGGGGATAAGTGGCGTCGGCCGCCCCGAGAACCTCGACGGATTCGGCCTTCACCTCCCATTTCTGGCCCTGGCCCTGCGAGGCGACGAGCCGGCCCTGCACGCGAACGGACGCCCCCGTGTTGAGGCGCTGGACGTCCGCGTAATTGGGCAGCGTCGCGTCGGCGATGACCTGCAGGCTCTTCAGGCACGAGCCGTCGTTGACTTCGAGGAACGAGAAGGCCTTGGCGTCCCGGCGCGTGCGCACCCAGCCTTGGACGGCGAGCGCGTCGCGCGGCGCGGTGCTCGCCAGCGCGTCTTTGACCGTTGTCGGTTGCAGCATGCCGTCGAACATAGCGGCCCGCTCCCGCCCGCCAAAACAAAACTTGCTGGCCGGTACGTGAAGCTCTCCGGCACCAGCCCACGCGAGGGGCGGGAGCACCGTGGCCCGGTTCGGCCGGCGGCCGGGCGAATTGCCCGCGCCCTTTTCCCGCCCCCTTTGGCCGGGTCAGACGGGTTGCGGTCTTTCAGGAAAAGCTTCGTCGTGCCGCGGCGCCGATCACACGCTGCACAGCTTGACCGCCTCCCGCAGCGAGGTAAGCGGGTCGCGGGTGGGGACGAACTCCTGGGCGACGAAGCCGCGGAAGCCGGTGGCTTTGATCGCGCGCATGATCGCCGGGTAGTTGAGTTCCTGGGTCTCATCGATCTCGTGCCGGCCGGGCACCCCGCCGGTGTGGTAATGGCCGATGAAGGCATGGTTGCCCTCGATCGTGCGGATCACGTCGCCTTCCATGATCTGCATATGATAGATGTCGTACAGCAGCTTGAATCGCTCCGAGCCGACGCGCTTGGCCAGTTCGACACCCCACGCGGTGTGGTCACATTGGTAATCCTTGTGGTCCACCCGGCTATTGAGGAGTTCCATGCAGACGGTCACTCCCGCTTGTTCCGCCGCGCCGGCGATCTGCTTCAGGCCGGTAACGCAGTTCTCCAAGCCCTGCTCATCCGGAAGGCCCGCACGGTTGCCGGAGAAGCAAATCACGTTCGGCAGTCCCGCGTCGGCACAGGCCTTGATTCGTTCGATCATCGAGGGGACGAATCGCGCGTGATTCTCGAGGCGGTTGAACCCCTCCGGAATGGTCGTGGTGCCGTTGGCCATCGCGCAGGTGAGGCCGGCCCGCTTCACGACCGGCCACTCAGCCGGATCGAGCAGTTCAATGGATTCCACGCCGAGATCGGGCGCAGCAGCCACGAGAGTTTCGAGAGGAATCCGTGGATAACACCACCGGCAGACGGAGTGGTGGATACGGCCGGACGACCGTTGGGGAGCGGGTGTCGTGGGCATGGGCGTGGGGGAGTCACGGTCGATGGTCGCGCGGGCGCGCGGGAGGACGGCGACGGCGCCACCAACGGCAAGGGTGGCGAGCGCTTCGCGGCGGGTGAAGGCGCGGGCGGGTCTCATCGGGAAACATAAGGTGGGCCGGGTGCCGCTTTCACGCAAGCGCGGCGGCTTGCAGCCCGCCGAAAGATGCGCAGGCTACACGAGATGTTTCTTCGCGGAGGCTTGTTTTTCCTGCTTCTATTGTTGGCCCCGGCGTGGTGCGCGGAATCCACCCTTCTGCTCGTGTCGGTCGACGGTTTTCGCTGGGACTACCTCGAGAAATACGCCGCCGAGACTCCCTGTCTCCGCCAGCTGGCGGCGGAGGGAGTGCGCGCCGAGCGGATGATCTCCTGTTTTCCCACGCTCACCTTTCCCAACCATTATTCAATCGTGACAGGACTGCGGCCCGAGCATCATGGCCTCGTCAACAACCGGTTCTTCGATCCGGCGCTGGGCGCTGCCTTCAATTACCGGGACCACCAATGCGCGGTCGACCCCCGCTGGTGGGGTGGGGAACCCATCTGGATCACCGCGGTGAAACAGGGTCGCCTCAGCGCCTGCCTCTTCTGGCCCGGCTCCGAGGCCGAGATCGCCGGCGTGCGGCCGACGTACAACCGCGTCTTTGACGGGAGCCTGACCTCTGCGCAGCGCGTCGACGGCCTGCTGGCATGGCTGAGCCTTCCCCCCGACCAGCGGCCCGGGTTCTGCACCCTTTATCTGGATGCCGTCGACCATGCCGGCCACGATTACGGTCCCGATGCGCCGGAGACTGCCGCTGCGATCCGCGAGGTCGATGCCGCCATTGATCGTCTCCTGGTCGGGCTTGCGGCGCGCGGCCTGCGCAATGCGGCCAATCTGGTGATCACCTCCGACCATGGCATGGTCGCGGTCGACGCCAGCCGGACGGTTTTCCTCGACGATCTGGTCGATCTGAAGACGGTCCAGGTTGATTTTCTGGGGACACAAGCCGGGCTGCGTCCCCTCAAGGACACGCCCGCCAAGCTCGCGGCCACGATCCGACGCGCCCACCCGGCCCATGTGCAGGTCTATTTGCGCGCGGAAGTCCCGGAACGTTTCCACTATCGGGACAATCCGCGCATCCCGCCGGTGCTGTTATTTGCCGACGAGGGAGGGGAGATCACCACGCGGGCCTCCCAGGCCAAACGCACCAAGCCCGAGCGCGGCGATCACGGCTACGACAACCAGCTGATCTCGATGGGCGCCACGTTCATCGCGTCGGGCCCGGCCTTCCGCCGCGGCACCGTGATTCCGCCGTTCGAGAACATCGAGGTGTACAACCTCCTGTGCGCGGTGCTCCAGTTGCGGCCGGCGTCCAACGACGGCAACGACCAGCTGGTCCGCGCTGTCCTCCGCCCGCCGCCGGCGCCGTGAGGCCGGCAGAGCGCGGGGCCGCGGTCGCGCCCTCCCATCCGTCCGGCCGTGGCCGCGGGGATCAAAGCAGCCCGTCGGCCTCCTGACAAATCCCTGACAATCTTCTTACGAGGTGGTGACAACTCTCGCGGCGTTTTGTGGTTCGATTCGGGCGGCAACCCTGAATCCACATGAAACGATCCACTCATTCCCGTTACTCCGCGGTCGCGCTGCTCAGCGCGATGTCGCTGGCCGCCTGTTCGGCCCAATCCTTGGACACCTCCGTCCGCCTCCGCATCGAGCTCGACCGGACCGTGCTGCCGGCCGAGACGCCCGACCGCGCGATCGTCAAGATCTGCCTCGACGGCCTCCGCCTGCCACGGCCCGACCTGCGTCCGCCGGTCAACCTCGCACTGGTCATCGACCGTTCCGGCTCGATGAGCGGGGAGAAGATCGAGAAGGCGAAGGAGGCCGCCCTCGAGGTGCTGCGGCACCTCTCCTCCGATGACGTTTTCTCGCTCGTGGCCTACGAGAGCGGCGTGCAGACTCTCATCCCGGCCCGGCCCGTGGGCAACGGCCGCGCGATTGAACGGGCGATCCGCTCGATCCGGCCGGGCGGCAACACCGCCCTTTTCGCGGGCGTGTCGCAGGGCGCATCCGAGGTCCGCAAGTATTTCGAGTCCGGCTACGTCAACCGGATCGTGCTGCTCTCCGACGGGCTCGCCAATGTCGGCCCGAGTTCGCCCGAGGAGCTGGGCCGCCTCGGGAGCGCCCTGCTGAAGGAGGGCATTTCCGTCACCACGGTCGGCCTCGGCCTCGACTACAACGAGGACCTCATGACCCGCCTCGCCCAGCGCAGCGATGGCAACACCTATTTCGTGGAGTCCAGCGCGGATTTGCCGCGCATCTTCGCCGCCGAACTGGGTGACGTGCTCAACGTTGTGGCACGGCGGGTGGTGATCGAGATCGAGTTTCCCGCCGGCGTGCGGCCGCTCCGGTTCGTCGGCCGCGAGGGCGTCATCCGCGGTCAGCACGCGGAACTCACGCTCAACCAGCTCTATGGCGGCCAGGAGAAATACGCGCTCGTGGAGATCGAGGTCGTCCCGCCGGAATCCGGCGCGGAGTGCGAGATCGCCCGTGCCCGCGTCTCCTACGAGGACGCGCTCACCCGGCGCAACGCCACGCTCACAGCCGCACGCACCGTGCAGTTCAGCCGGAGCCGGTCCGTCGTGATCAGTTCGGCCGACCACCAGGTGCAGGCCGACTACGCGCAGAACGTCATCGCCCTCGCCAAGGACAAGGCGGTGGAACTGGTCGACAACGGCCGCCAGGACGAGGCGGCGCAGGAAATGCGCCGGCAGGCGGAGGCGTTGCAGAAGCTGGCCGACACCTATGGCAATGTGAGCGTCAGTGCGGCTGCCGCGACCATGCCGGCGGAGGCGGAGAAGCTCGAACGCGACGGGCTCGACAACGCTGCGCGCAAGTCCTACCGCGCGGAGAGCTCGCAGGTGCGCAGCCAGCAGGCATCGCGCTGACCCGGAGCCCTTTTCTCCGGGCCGCCGCAACGGATTGCCTCCCGCCCCCCCGCCGCTAGCATCGCCGCCGTGACCGGATCCTCGCGACGCATCTACCTCTACTGGCTCCTGCTCCTGCTGCCGACGCTGGCCGTGGGCGCGGGGGCCATCCAGTTGTTGCGCCGCGAGCAGGCGCGGCTGGCGGAGCAGGCGGCGGTGGTCGACACGGCCCGGCTGGCGGCGGTCGAAGCGCGCTCGCGCCTGGTGGCGGAAAATGTCGAACTGCTGGTGGGCGACGTTGAGACCGGCCTGCTGGACGCGCTGGCCGACGTGCCTGCCGCCCGGCTCGACGCCTTCCTCGATCAGTGGGAACGCACGAATCCACTCGTGCGCACGGCGTTTCGGTGCACGGACGACGGCCGCATCGTGCGGCCGGCCGCTGCGGCCGCCGACGAGAACGGCCGCGGGTTTCACCGGCGGTTCGCCGCGCTCCTCCGGACTCATCCGCCGTGGAGTGCGCGAGCCGCGCCGGAGGCGACGCAGCAGGAGCAATCGGAGGGGGCACTAACCGGCGCGGTCCAGGAGGCGCGGCGGCAGGTCACCTCGAACGTCGCGCAGGTGCAAAACGCCCGGCGTGACGCGCAGGCACTGTCCAAGGCCGGAGCGAGTTTTGCCCCGCGCGCGGAATCCTATGATGGCAAGGAGAAGGACGAGCTGGCCGACAAGACGGAGCCGACGGCCCGCCCGGCCCGGCGTGGGTGGGAGCCGCTAATGGTGGACGGGCGCCTGCATCTGCTGGGGTGGGTGCAGCCGGGCGGAGCGGGTGAGGTGCGCGGCGTCGACCTGGAGCTGACGGCGCTGGTCGCCCGCCTGGGTGGCACCCTGCCGGCCGCGGTGGCCGCGGGCGAGGGTTACGTATTGCGCGATGACAAGGGCCGGGTGCTCCACCAGGCGGGCTTGGTGCCGCGGAACGGCCCCGCCACGGCACGGGTGCCGCTCGCGGCCGACCTGCTGCCGGGGTGGGAGGTGGCGGCGTTCGTGAACGGCACCGCCCCCGCCGGCAGCAGCATCGGGGGAGGATTCTTTCTCGTGGGCTCGCTCCTGGTCGGGATCTTCGTCGTGGCCATCCTTTCCGGGGGTTCGCTCCTGCTCCGGCAGGCGCAGCGCAGCGGCGAGGAGGCCCGGCAGAAAACCTCGTTCGTCGCCAACGTGTCCCACGAATTCAAAACGCCGCTCACCACGATCCGGCTCTATTCGGAACTGTTGGAACTGGGGCGGGTGGCGGACGAAGGCAAACGCGGCGAATATCTGCGTACCATCGGCCGCGAGACGCAGCGGCTGGCGCGGCTGGTCAACAATGTGTTGGATTTCAGCCGGCTCGAACAGGGCCGGAAGAAATACCAGCGCGAACCGCTCGATCTCCGGGCGGAGATCGCCCGCCTGCTCGACACCCATCAGCCGCGGCTGGCGGAGGCGGGGCTGGTCCTGCAGCGGGAGCTGCCGGCCGCCCCCTTGACCGTGACGGCGGATCGCGACGCCCTCGAGCAAATCGTGCTGAACCTGCTCGACAACGCGTGCAAGTATGCCCCGGACGGCGCCGAGGTGACCGTCGCGCTGGCTGCGCGGGCCGGGGGCGGCGCCGAGCTGCGCGTGCTCGACCGCGGGCCGGGCGTGCCCCACGCGCACCGCGAGCGGATTTTCGAGAAGTTTCACCGGGTCGATGACACGCTCACCGCGGAGAAGCATGGCGCTGGCCTGGGCCTGAGCATCGCCCGCCAGCTGGCGCGGGGTTTGGGCGGCGAGCTGCGTTATGAACCGCGCTCCGGCGGGGGCGCCGCCTTCGTGCTGGAGCTGCCATGAACCCCCGCGACCATCACATTCCGGCCGCCGCACGGACGCACGCCCGGGCCGAGCCTTTGCCATGAATGCCAGGATTCTGCTTGCCGAAGACGACGCGAACATCCGGCTCGGCCTGGTGGCCACGCTGGAAGGCGAGGGCTATGCCGTGACGGCGGCGGGTGACGGCGCGCAGGCCCTGCGGCTCTTTCCGCAGGAGAAGTTCGATCTCGTGATCCTCGACGTGATGATGCCCCGCAGAAGCGGCTACGATGTCTGCCGCGAGCTGCGGGCCCGCGGGGCGACCGTTCCGATCCTGTTTCTCACCGCCAAAGGGGAGGAGATTGACAAGGTGGTGGGCCTCAAGCTGGGCGCCGACGATTACGTGACGAAGCCCTTCGGCCTGCACGAACTGCTGGCGCGGGTGGAGGCGCTGCTGCGGCGCGCGCGCACCGAGAACGGTACGTCCGGCCCGGGGGCGGAGCTGCCCGCGGTCTTTGCCTTCGGCGCGGCGGAGATCGACCGGCGCAAGTTCACCGCGATCATCGCCGGCCGCCCGCCGGCTCCCCTGACGGCGCGCGAGTTGAAGCTGCTGGAGGTGTTTGCCGCCCATCCCGGCGAGGTGCTCACGCGCGATGCCCTGCTGAATGCGGTCTGGGGGGTCGGCTACTTTGGCACGACGCGCACGCTGGACCAGCATGTCGCGCAGTTGCGGAAGAAGGTGGAGCGCGATCCCGAAGCCCCCGTCGCGATCGTCACGGTGCACGGGCTGGGCTATCGTCACGCCGCGCCCGAAGGGCACTGACGCCGCCGGAAGGGCGACCGGCCCGCCGCGGGCGCACCGGGGGTCGAGGAAAGAGCATTGCTCAGGGTGCGGGTGCGGCTTTGTGTTGCGCTCACTCGTCGGTGAACAGACGCCACCTTTCGCCCGTGCTCGGATTTGTCGCCGCCTTTCTGGGGCTGGCGGCGTTGCTCTACACGTTCGGCGCGTTGTTTCGGGTGGGCGTCACTCCTCCTCGGGCGCCTGCCGCCGCCGAGGTGGCGGCGGTGCTGGCGGCCCGCAAACGGGCGGATTCGCTCGAGGGGCAGCCGCGGGTGCGGATCGAGCAGGACGTGGACTACCGGGAGGGCCCCCGCGCGGCCTGGTGGCCGAAGCACGAGGCGCCGATCCTCGCCGAACTGGTGCGCGCAGGGATGCTGCCGCCGGTCGCCGAACGGGTGGGGCCGGAGCCGGTGGTCATGCAGGGCGTGGACGGAATCGGCCGCTACGGGGGCAGCTGGCAGCGCCTCGCCAATTCCTACAATGACATCAACACCATTCAATGGCGCTTGTCGTATCCGAATCTGATTCGGTGGTCCCCGCTCGGCGAGCCGCTCGTGCCGCATCTGGCGAAGGCGTGGCAGGCCTCGCCCGACCACCGCATCTTCACCTTCTGGCTGCGCCGCGGGGTGCGCTGGTCCGACGGGCAACCGTTCACGGCCGACGACCTCGTCTACTGGTACGAGTACGAGGTGAAGTATTTCAAGGTGCCGCCACCACGGATGCTGCGCAGCGGCGCCGGCATGGGGCGGGTCGAGAAGGTCGACGACTACTGCGTGCGATTCTGTTTTCCCGAACCCAATCCGCTCTTTCCCGAGCGCGTCGCCTCCCAGGGAAACAACTTCGAGGATTTCTCGGATTACCTCACGCCCGCGCACTACCTGCGGCAGTTCCATCCGGCGCTGGGCGACCCGCCGTTGATCGCGCGGACGATGCGCGCGTTGAACCTGTCCACCCCGGTGGCGGTGTACCGGCGGATGAAGCATTACCTCAACCCCGAGCACCCGCGGCTGTGGCCGTGGATTTACCGCGGCGATTCCTCGACGCCACCTTTTGTCTTTGTGCGGAATCCGTATTATTTCGCGGTCGACACCCAGGGCAACCAGCTGCCCTACCTCGACCGGCTGGTGATGGACCTCCGCGCCACCAATCTGCTCGGCCTGGCGGCGTCGACGGGGCAGGTGTCGATGCAGGACCGGCACATCCGATATGAGGATCACGTGCTGCTCACCGGCGAAGCGCGGCACAACGGCTACGAGGTCTACGACTGGTTCCCGGCGACACGCTCGCTCTTCACCATCTACCCGGTGATCAACCGGGCGGTGGATCCCGCGCGACCTGAGACGCGGTGGAAGCACGACCTGCTCAACGACCGCCGCTTCCGCCAGGCCCTTTCGCTGGCGATCAACCGTCGCGACATCATTGAGGCCGAGTTCAATGGCTTCGGGGTACCCGCGCAGATCGATCCCGGGCCGGATTCCGGCTATTACAGCGCGAAGCTCTTCCAGAGTTTCACGGAATACGATCCGGCGCGCGCCAGCCGGCTGCTCGATCAGCTCGGACTCAGCCGGCGCGACGGCGAGGGGTACCGAACCTTCCCGGACGGGTCGAAGATGGTCTGGTTTCTCAACATGACCGACTACACCGGCAACGGGCCGGCCCAGTTTGTGGTCGACGACTGGGCCCGCGTCGGCCTTCGCTGCCTGCCGCGCATTCGCGCGCGGGTGCTGTTCCAGGCGGAGAAGGCGGCCCTCGAGCACGATTTCACGGTGTGGACGGGAGAGAGCGAGTTCTTCCCGTTCAGCGAGCCGCGCAATTTCGTGGCGACGAACATCGAGTCCTTTTTTGCACCCGCCTATGGCATGTGGTATCAGCGCGGCGGCTTGTTCGACGATCCGCTCTCACACGGTCCCGGCGCCGAGCAACCGCCGCTCGACCACCCGCTCCGGCGCGAAATGACGATTCTGCAGCAGATCGACACCGCGCCCGATGTCCAGAAGCGCCGTGAACTCTTCCGTCGCATCCAGGAAATCAACGCGCGCGAGGTGTGGCACATCAGCATCTGCACGCCGCCGCCCCAGCTGGTGGTCGTCAAGAACGGATTCCGGAACGTGCCCAGGAACGCGATTTTCGGTTCGATTTACAACACCCCGGGCAATGCCGGACTGGAAACCTATTTCTGGGATCAACCGGCCGATCCCGCCCCGGTGATCGCGGCGACGAAGCAGGCGGTGATGGCCGTCACGCCTGATACGGCCGGCGGCTTTCCCGACGCCGCGCGGGGCGGGGCGCTGGCGACCGGTCGCATGGCCGGCCACCTGTTCCGCGCGCTGCTGCTCGCGGTGATGCTGCTTGGGCTGGTGTTGGCGGCCGTCCGGCATCCACTTATCGGGCGCCGGCTGTTTCTGATGGTGCCGACGCTGCTGATCGTCTCGATTGCCGTGTTCGTGATCGTCCAGCTGCCCCCCGGCGATTATCTTGAGTCGCGGATGCTCGAATATCAGATGCAGGGCACCGAGGCGTCGCTGCCCCAGATCGAGGACTTGCGCCGCAACTTCCATCTCGATGAGTCGATCGTCCGGCGTTACCTGCGCTGGGCCGGCTTTGTGTGGTTCACCACTTTCGACGCCG
>Ga0335081_10018470_pt1 | contig 11274 bp, 4 predicted proteins | sample Lox_Sample_35_FD_206713 | JGI IMG/M metagenome (GOLD analysis project Ga0335081, IMG submission 206713) | Soil microbial communities from Loxahatchee National Wildlife Refuge, Florida, United States - Lox_Sample_3.5 | ecosystem: Environmental > Terrestrial > Soil > Wetlands | place: USA: Florida... | reverse complement strand
ATCGATCCGTACTTGCAAGGTTGCGGTCTTTGCTTTCTTCGGTGGTGGTTTAACGAGCGACAACTGTGTCCTCCTTTTGTCATGCAGTCCTGCCAACAGAGTTGCATGCCGCGCCGCGTGCAACTCTGTATGCAGAATTCTTATGCGCGGCCAAAACACGAGCTGCGGTTCTAAGCAGCAAGAGGCGGGAGTGATCCCCGAAGCCCGCAGGGACCGGGCCGCGAGTTTGCGGCACGGTGGGGTCGCTCCCGCCTCTCCTCGTGTTTTGGCCGCGTCCGGTTTCTTGCCCTTCCCTGTCCATCTCGCTTTTTCCTTTGCTACTTACGGGTCGACCTGGGTGACGCTCGGGGTGAAACCTCCGGCGAAAGGTCTCTTGCTCACACTTTTCCAGGGAGTTTTCACCAAACTGTTCGGATGCCTCTCAAAGAGAGCTACCTGTCCGTTCACTGGAGAGAATACAAACGCCACAGTCTGAGGCTTTCGCAGGGCTTCATATTCCTTCCGGACCTGATCGAAATGTACCTGCCCAGTGCGCCAGCGCTGGTAAAGGTCCGCTATGTCGGCACGGTTGAACTTGGCTTTCCCCTCGCCGAGTGCCACAAGATCCGCGCTCGATAATTCGCGGAGTTGCCCCGCATCGGCCTTCTTTTGCAGGCAGAAATAGTCCACTAGTCCGCTTGGGCCGTCCGGGTTCCAATGGCGATTGAAGAGCCCGAGGAATGCTCGCTTCGCACGCTCCTGGAAGGTATCTCGCGTCGCGATGTAGTGGAATCTCAGATTCGAGAGTTGACAGAAGAGGGGGAAATAAGTATCGAGGTGGGTCTGAAAACTGTCGAGACTCGCAAGGCCAGGATCGACAAACGAGAAGGAGACCACAGGGGAAGAGGACAGGGGGACGAGAAACATCGGAAATTTGTCGACGAAATAGCGGTCGGTAAACTGCTCCCGGATGGCTCCGGCGTAGCGCTTGGCAGGGAGGTATTTCTTGTCGATTCCGAGCTGCTCGGTGAAATAGCGGACTTTCTCCTGCTCGGTTTCAAAGAACGTGTAATCGAGCCTTGCCAAGATGAAATCGAGAACAGCGAGCCGGGTACGGATGTACTCGAGCGAATGCTTGCGACGGAAGCGGACGTTGTCCTTGCCGATGGCTTCATAGAGGTTTCGGGCGAACAGATGATAGGCCTTGCCGTTCCGAAGGCAGGGGCGTGCCGAGGCGTGACCTTTTTCGACCAGCTTTTGGACAAAGCTCACACTGCGTTTTCCGGGTTTACCATGGATGAAGCGGATAAATTGCTGGCAAGTGAAGTAACCGGAATGCGTGGCCACAATGTAGAGAAAACGGGCTTCATCCTCGGTGTAGCCGAATGAGCCCAGCGCGATGGTGTACATGCGAGGAATGTTCACAGGGCAAAGATCCTCGCTGTAAGTTCCTGCTCGTTGAGCACGCGCCGTAAGCGAGAGATGTCTTGATGTCGAGCGAAGAGATGAAAACCGGCGCGGGCCTTTTCGGCCATTCCCTGAGACCGGTATTCACGGGTGGCGAGTTCGAGGTCGATATACTCGATGTCGCGGGCCTCGGTTTCATATTCAATTCTCAGGTCGGGAATGGGGATCTTGCCGTCCACGACCTTCAGTCCGTGCCGATTGGCGACGTACATCCGCTCGTAGTCTGGCTTCTTGCCCGGGTCCACTTTGCTCAACGCACGGTAGAGTTCTTCTTTCAACTCATAATCCAGCACCACGCGGCGGACAGTGCCACCACCGCGTTCAATCTCGGAGGCTACTTTTTGGTACAGCCGGTAGAGCTCGGCATCATGGGCCAGTTCCTTGGGCTTTACAAAGCCAGCGTAGAGAGCCTGACTCTTGGGCACGCGACTTTGGTGCTCTAGGAACCGCTTGCCATCCTTGGTCAAGCTCAGCACGTGGAATTTGGGCTGGTTTCGGGCTTCGATTTCGCGCTGTGAAATGAGGCCCTGTTTTCGAAGGCTCTGGAGGTCTTGGTCCAGACGCTCTTTATTCCCGTCATAGGCAAAGCGACTCAAATCCTCGGTCGCAATGACGCGGAATTTTCCTAGCTCGGTGAGCGCTAAGATTTCGGAGTCTCGGAGTGCATAGGTTCGAGTGCGATCGTGGTAGGCCGTGCGGAAGCGGCTCATGAGGCGCTCGCGAATTACTTCGTGCCGAGAGGGGGTGGAATTGCTTCGCTCTCGATCTATGTTTGAGGCATTGCGAGAAAATAGTGGGGAATCCGCATACTTTTCGAGCAGAGCAGAAAAATCAGCAGGTTTGTAGAGACGCGACATGACAAGCAACCTCCAGGAGTCGGAAGCGCTGCAACTCGTCCCTGTTGCGGCTTTTCGGAGTTTTCCAGCGGGTGATGAGGTGATGAGGAGACACCCGTGGATAGTTAAACGCAGGAACGGGCAGAAAAGTTGCCTGGCAAGAGAAAATATTCAAAAAATATTTTTGGGTTGATTCTCTCTAATGTTGGGTTGTCTTGTTCAGTTCTGGCTGGTGTTGCATGATATTCCTTCTTGTTTGGAAGAAAAAGTTGCGGTCAATACAAAGCTTAACAACCATAGGCTGGCTAAAGGATTTGGTGGACGAGAAAGGATTCGAACCCTCGGATCCTCGTTGCGAACACAGACAGCAGACTTGGATGGGGTGAAACTGGACAAGAAGGAGTAGGGAGGGAAAAGAGGTCCAACAAATTCAGGGCATTCTGAGAGCCAAACAACCTTGAATGCATTTATATTGAGTAGTAGTCAACGGCATCGGTAATCACGGCTGGGCAAGGTCACAAAGTACGTCACAAATTGGGCAAAGTCAGATCGAGTACGCTAAGCGGCTCCCCCCGGGAACACCCCTTCCTCCTAACACGATTCCGCCAAATCCCGAGCGCGAGAAGAGAATTACCCCGCTCGAACCAGGGGGCAGAATTGCTTCCTGGTTTCTGTTCATACCCAATCACTTAATTTTTAGCTGCCTTGTAAAGCGTCGTCGGTGGCCATCGCTTCTCTCGAAAATCTTCGTCAACAATTGTGTAAGGAGTTCCTGGCGGAAGGACTTGAAGTGTTTTAAGAAATTCAATTAACGAGTCCTGATCGTATGCTTTCAATGCCTGAAACTGCGCACGAGAATGAAGTGCTTCGCCGAAATGGGCAAGTACCGATTGCCGAAGCGTCGTGTACAAGCCATGATGAAAAAATGGGGGTTCATTGGCCGAGCCCCACAGGCGCCTGGTTAGAAAGCGACGATTACCTTGGCGAAATTTCGGCGTCCAAGGCGTTTGGTTTTGGTCGAGTGGCTCACCGGGATCAGCTGGGTCTGAAATATCATGCAACTTAAAATCAGTATATGCAGGGACCCAAACGATATCAGGGTGTTCAGGATCGGGTTCAAGGCGCGGCAGAGGAAGTTCCTTGGTGTTCAGATCAAGCAGAATCTTCTTTGCGGTTCCCTGCCGTAGATTCTCCGGTGGATTATACGGATTCGGTTCCTCGAAGACCCATCCTCGTTTGTCGAGCGGCAATTTCGGAATATGACAAGAGGAGCATCCAATAGTCTCAAAAATGTGCTCCCCATTTAGTACAGCCTTCTCGATTTGGGGGTCGTTGGGAATCACGCGGCCCGGCACCGCCATCGCAGCTTGATAGAGCGCGACCGCTGTGATGTCGGCGCGCGTCAGTTCGTTCGAGATACCATCTCCATCCGGGTCGGTATTCATCCCAAATCGTTCGGTGGATTGCATTCCATGATGCTGGTTGAACGCAGTATTGGTGAACTCGCGCAAGGAAACCACATTGCTGGCTTGGTGCCACGGCCGCAGAATCAAACTCGGCCGGTTTACCGGCGTGGGCGCGGCAAGGCTCACTCGACCCAAGCCTTCTACCTGGCTCACGTCCCACATTCCATCTTTTCTGCGGCTGAGCCGCCCGAATGAAACTCCCTTCGCAACCAGTTCCTTCGTTTCGCCCAGTTTGATGGAATCGCGAACCGCCTGAAGTTCAGCGGTCATCTGCCTGGCAAGCATCTCCAGATATCCAGAGCCGAACATCCCGGTTGTCATTCGCAGATCCGCTGCAGACTGTAGGCTAACTGGATTTTCCTGCTCATCCACGCTTCCTCGGGTCGTGATGCGATCAGAACGGTCAAACGTGAGGAAATCAAACCGCTGACCGAGCACGAAGACACTCGTAACAAAATCCCCGCCACCCCCGGGGATTCCATATGGCTGATTGTGACAACCGTAGCAAGAATTCGCGTCGGGGGCCGAGACGCGATTGAACGCGCGACGTCCAACCAGCGGTTGCTTAGGATCGGAGAGCGCCGTGCCGTCGCCTTTCGTCATTGGCCTTCCCGCCCCGTCTTCCACAGTCCAGTTCGCCATGAAGAGCTTCTTGCCGTATTCCAGCAAGTCTTTCAGCGGGATTTTGAACTCCTCGTCATCTTGCAAATGCCGAGGCACGGCGCGCTCGTCGCCGATGCGGTAGCTCGGTTCTTGGCCAGCGGAACAGACGATTGTCTTTGCCAACAGAGCCAAAGCGATAAGACAGACGGCCGCCGCATTCGCCCGCTTCATCGCGGCACGCCGATGCCTGTGGGGAATATGGGGACGCTAACCGTGCCCAAGACGGTGTTAGTTGTAGTGTCAACAATCGTGACAGTGCTTTGAGAATTCACGTTGACAGTATTGGCGATGTATGCTTTTCCATCCGCGGCTATCGCAATGCCTGGAACTCCGTTGAAGCCTTGGGCGATGCCGTTCGGAATGGGAATCCGTACTCCGGAATCAGTGGCATTGCCACTGGAGTCTAAGTTGAAGACGGCGACGGCGCTCGGCTGGGTGGTAGTGACATAGGCCTTGGTGCCATCTGGAGTGATGGCGATCCCCTGCGGCGAACAGCAAACGGCCACGGATGCGCCTACGGTTACATTGTGCTGCGAATCGATGGAGATAAGAGAAATCGCATTGCCACTCTGGTTCGGGAACAGTGCAAACTGTCCATCCGGCCCCATAGTGATCGCGCCGGAATATGCTCCGAAACTATCGGCAACCGTCTTGCCAGTGCTGGTGAGGGCGCCTAGCGGGGAGAGATTGAAAATTCTCAGCAACTGGTTGGAATTGTCCAGCACGAGTACAGTCGTATTGTCAGGCGTGATTGCCACGGAGTTTCCGAAGGGGATCGATACGCTGCTGGCCGTAGCCTTGGTCGCCAGGTTGATGGACGCCAATGTATTTTGACCCCATACCGTCACGCCAAAGCGCCCGTCGCTAGTAATGGCGATCGAGGAAGTGGTTGAAGCGCCAAAACTCACGTCACCTGCAAACGACGGTGGATTAGTGGTCAAATTGAAGGTCCGGATCCCTTGGCCGTATGCCGATAGCGAAGTGCCACCATCCGGAGTGACGGAAGCGCCTGCCGGTGAAGCTCCGAACGCACCGATCGTTGCAATCACGGTTGGCGGATTTTGCGACGTATCGAGCGCAGAGATGGCTCCGCTCGAGCTATCAACGACGATCAACGGCCGGCTAACCGTGACGATGTCACCGACGTTGGTCGTTCCACCGATCACGGCCGTGACGGTAGCGGAAGTGCCAGCTCTCACGCTGCCGGCCGAAACGCCATGAGCGTTCACCGTGACTCCGTTGACGCTGACAGAGATTGTTGGAACACCAGGAATCGAGAAGGTGCCATCGCTTGCGGTAAAGGCAGAGTGTCCCACCGTTTCCACGATGAATCCCGAAAGCGGATTATTGCTTCCGTCCAAGACGCGGCCGGTCACGGTTGTTCCCGGGTCTGGAATGACGGTGACGACTACACTCGCGGCGTTCCCAACGTTGGCTCCAAAATCGACGGCCTGAGCGCCAATCGTGAGAGTGGTAGCGTTCGACGGTACCTGGTAATAGAAAATGTAGGGGGAAGCAGTGTCCGTCAATATCGAGACGCCATTCACCAGCAAATTGACGGCTGCCACGGCGACGTCGTCGGAAGCATTTACGGTAATCGGAATCGTCGAACCTTGGACAACGGTCGCCCCAGGAACGGGCGAAACAATCGAAGCGGTTGGCGGGAGGCCCTTCGTGTCCTGCAGGACCTGATACTGGCCGATGTACAGGCGGCTGTCGCTGGTAGTGCCGAATTTCTCGATCGCGGAATGATCGGCAGCTAGATAAACATATTGGTTATCCACGGCAATGCCCATGCCGTTGTCGTCACGCTGCAGGAAATTGAGAATAGCGCGGGAACGCAGATTTGTCGGATCGCTGATGTCTGTGATGGGAATCCCGTTTATGAAATACACGTCGGCGGCGAGTGCGAGATTCGAGGAAAGAGCCAAATCGTTCAAATTGCCGCCCAACGTTTCGTTAGTGATGCTTGAGCTGATGGCGGGTGCAGCGGGGTTCGAAATGTCCACGGAAACCAGGCTATTTTGATAGGCCGCGGAAGTCGTAATGTTCTGGTAATCGGCCACAAAGACGTAATTCCCACTGATCACGACTTGGTGGGCGTCTCCCGTGGACAATTGGGAAAGCTTGGCGGGCGCGGCGGGATTCGAGACGTCCACCACGTAGATGCCGCTCGCATCCGCAGCCACCACGGCCAAATTGCGTTTCGGGTCCACGCTGACGCCACGGATCAAACCAGTGAGCGGAAGCGAAGAAATGGCCGTAATCGAAGCGGGATTCGAGACGTTCGCCAGAAACAGATTCGTGCTGTTGGCGACATAGGCTGTGTTTCCCTGCACGGTTACAGCAAGTGCCGTGCCGGACGTGCCGACTTGCCCACGGACAACAGGCGCAAGGGGATTGGAGACATCTACGCAATAAAGACCTGCGGCACCGGAAGCAACAAAGGCGAGGTTGCCCACCAGGGTCACGCCGTCCGCATTACCCGCCAAGGCGAGCGACGCGGCAATGACCGGGTGCGTGCGATCGGAAACGTTCACCACTTGCAGGCCGGCCGAGCCCGCCGCAACGTACGCGTAGTTGCCATTCACCGCGACGCCGTTAGCGAAGCCCGGAATGGCGACAAAGGAAAGCGGCGTGGGACTGAAGCCGGTGATCGTTCCGCTAGCAATAGCTGTAAATCCGCTGTTCGACACCGTGATCGCGCAGGACCCGACATTGCCCGCAAAGACGTTCCCGTCAGGAGCGCCAAAGTTACAAATAGTCAGATCACTGGAAGTGTAGTTGGTGCCCTTTTGCGTTGATGTCAGGTCAATCGTTGTCTTTCCATCGATCAAGTGTCCAAGGACGGTAAGCTGTTGGGAGGCTTGTTGAGTCAGCGAATTCACCGCCAGCAGAAAACTATTCGGCTTCACTTCGAGCGACTTCATAGCTGCCGCCAGCCGGGCGGAGAATGACGCGCCCAGCGTTGCGGTCTGGACCTCGATCCCATCTGGGATGCCGGTACCATCCGTGGAAAAGAGCAATGGATTGGTATGGTAGAGCAGTACCTCTTGGCCGTCCGTCAGGCCGTCGCCATCGGTGTCCGGGTTGTTCGGGTCGGTGCCATTCTGAAATTCCTGAAGGTTGGTTAGACCGTCGTGGTCGGTGTCTTGTGAGGAAAATGTCGGATCCGTGAGTTGGGGACAAGGAACTCCTTGCGAAAAATTCGGACAGAAATTCGCGAGGATCCAAGAATTTGGAATGCCGCCGTTGGAGGCTCCTGCCAGGACGACATGGATGAGGAGGATGCCCTGTGTGCCCTCATTCAAAGCCTGAATGACCACCGTCCCGGTGCTCACCGCAGTTACCAGACCCTCGGAGCCTACGGCCGCGATCGCCGCATTGCTGGTGCGATACTGCGTTCCCGTACTCGACGCAGAAATGTTCTGCGTGCTGCCATCGGAGTAAGTAGCCACGGTTGTAAGCTGGGTCGTCTGGCCAGCTTGCGTCAGTGTAGTTGCCGTCGTGTTGATGGTGATTCCAGAGGGGATCGGCGTGGAGTTTCCCAGAGTGATCACGGGCAACAAGACAGATTGGTTAGTTGCGATGGTGAACAGATCCGACTGGCCGAAAAGCGTAACGCCATTTCTTACGCACGTCGCGCGCGCGCGCACCGGACCGAAGTTAGCGGGGATGTTAGGGAGAATCCAAGTACCATCATGGTTCGCGTTCGTGGTCCGATTAAGCACGCTGACAACGCAATTCTCATCCAGAACCGGGGGGGCTGGCGAAAGGGGGACGATCGGGCCAGGGCCCGGACCAACCCGCTCGTAGCCACCTGGCAGGCCCTGAGCTCGTGAAATCGACAACAAGAAAAGAAGCTGCGTAACCAGAATGACATTGGGCCAGATCCAGGCCCGTAATAACCACCTTATAGGACTCGGCCGGCATACGTATACACACTCGAGCTGCTTGGCTTCGACCAGGGCAGTCGAGGCACCCTCGAGTTCTGAAATGTTTGACAATCGCCTCATCGCATCCGCTCCGGACTTTGGGCCTGTCGCTTGCTGTGAGATACCTTGTTCTTCTTGCCGCATCTGAAACTGTTGTCTACTACTAGAGGGTCAAGAGTTTCGTACCCGCACCCTTGTTAGGGTGAGCAGTTTATGCACCCGAGGTGCGTCACAGTGGACGGACAGTTCTGGACGGTATGCAGTTGTCCATTTTGATCCGGGAACGTTACGGGCACACAGGTACCGCAGTTTTCCATTTGCGCCTGGAGTGGCGAGAGGTAACAAGCCGCTTCATTCCCTCCATTTGCGCCAGTGTTTGCGTTATTTACGTATCCGTCGGTGCTACCCGGGAAGCACAGCGCCTGGCAGCCGTAAACCCGGTCTGTGCAGTCAATCGGAACATTTCCGGCCCCATTGTGCGCGGGCGCTCCTGCTTCGCATCCGGGCCCATGTAGAAGCTCATGAAAAATAACGGACGGAGTGCCAATGTCATTACAGCCTGCTTTTAGTAGTTTGGGATTAAGTGTAATAACATTAGAGCAAAGATCTGTGTCGGCACAATCCTTAGCGGTTGAATTGCATTGGATTGTGATGCCGTTGCTAGAGAGGGCTCTCTGTGAGGTAAGTCTTAGGTCCGGCGGCAGACAACTGTTCTGGCTGTTATCGAATATTTTGTTAAGCGCGACGCTGAGAGCACTCGCTATCGAAGCCGTGTCAAAGCCGTTTTGCTCGTTAGGTCCGCAGTTCCCGTTACCGTCACATTCTCCGAAGCAGCTATCTGCAATGGCCACTTTGACAGAAGCATTGTCCGTTCCGATATTTTCTGCAATGTACTCGCCCACAATATGAGACTCATCTTCGAAAGATCCGTCCGCTTGCACTTCTGGAATCGGTATTGTGTTTCTAGTGAAATCCGTGCAAGGAACGGCATTTATCTTGCTTTGCACTGTAGGGACACACTGGCTCCCACTGACGGCGGCGCAGTCATTGCAGTGGCCAACTGATCCCGCTGAGTTGGGATCGCCTCCGCAATGCCAGCCCGCTTTCAATACGCCGACTCCGGGGTCGGAGGCGATCGCCGAGCCATCCGCGCTCACGGTGCCCGTGCCAATTGCCACGAACATGCTTAAATCGTGATCATACGAGTACATTTCTGTCACATGGCGGGGGGGCAGTCCGTCCACGTTTGGCAAAGTAATCGGCGCGGGGGGATTGAACGTGGTGCCTACGGGTTGAATGGTCACGATGAAGCGCGGCTGCTGCCCAAAACCCGGTGGCATGGGCACCTTGTCCCCGTGGACTAAGCTTACTGAGACACAGCCCTGGCGGGAACCGCCGGGGAAAGTTGCCGAACCAGGTGGAACAGTGAGAGCAAAACCCGGAGCCTCCGGCAGCGTCAGCGTTCCACCATGGGACGCGTCCACGCAAAGCTGATTGATGGTGTTGAGGACTGGCAGATAAATCGGCGTGCCGACGTTATTGTCCTGCCCCGCGACAGTCACGATGTCGTATTCGAGGGTAGGAAAACTCTTACTTGTAACCGTGGCCGTCGAGCCATCGGCCATCAGTTTGAAATAACCAAAGGGAGCGTTCGGGATGAGGAAGTGGCCCGTTGCGTCGGTCTGCGCTGGCGTGCCGATCTGCACGGGAAGATTGTTGGAGCTGGCCTGATTGGTTTTGTACAGGCGCATGGTCACATTCGGGATGGGGTTGTCGCTGTTGTCGAGAACCACGCCACTGATCGTGGTGTTCGCCGGGTTGCCAGCGATCCTGCCCGACGCGGAAAAGGCCACCACGGAGCCCGTGTTGCCCGGAAAAGTAGCCTCGACCACGTTGTTGTTCGCGCCGGCTTGCAGGCCGAGTGTGAACACCGCCTGCACGCGGCCATCACTGTCACTGTTAATCACCTGGCTGGCCACTCCGTTGAAGGAACCTCCACCCGCGACAACTCGCAAAGTCACCGGCACATTGGGAATGCGGTTGTGGCCGGCATCCGTGACCACAGCCACTAGGGGGAAGATGAGTGCTTGTCCGGCTGTGCCGCTCTGATCGTCACCGGAATCAACGACGATTTGTGCTGCGGGGCCACTTAGCGCTGTCGCAGCGAAGTATTCGGGCGCGATAGCGAGCGGCGATGAAACCTGCAAGGTGTTGGTGCCTGTGCCGGCGCGCTGCCCCAGGGTCCAGAAGACCTGCGCCTGTCCGGCGCTATTGGTATTCACTTGGGCAGATGACGACCCAGCTCCTCCGCTTGGGCTGAGGGTGCTACTGTCGCCGGTGACCTGGAAGACGACCGGCTGATTCGCAACGGGATTGCCCGACAAGTCCTGCAGGCTGACGACGAGCGGCGTGGTCAATTGGGTGCCAATCGCTCCACTCTGATTGTTTCCAGAAATTATGCTCAACGACTGAGTGATTACGGCCTGCCCCGCTGCAGTTGGCGGCGGCTGGTTTGCCGCCACGCGCGTCACAGTGCTGGTGACCGTGGTGGCGTTTCCTGCCTGATCCACCGCGACGGCCTGAATGGTGTTGGCACCCAGGTTCAGCGGCACGTTCGCCGCGGAGTAGCTGCGGTTGGCCACCTGAACCGGCACGCCGTTGACGGTAACTTTGGCGTTCTGGTCATTCACGGTTCCCACCACAATGTCGTTAACGAGACCGGTCACACTCACGGCCGAGTCCGTGGTGATGGAACCGCTCGGAGGAAAATCAATAGTTACGTGAGGCGGAGTGGTATCAAGAGTGACGACGACGCTTGCGGAGCCCTGATTGCCTCCGATATTGGTAGCCACGGCGGTGAGCGTGTTGGTGCCTTCGACCAGCGGGACGGAAAGAGAGAAGGTGCCCCCACTTGATCCCGCCGCAGCC
>Ga0335081_10018468_pt1 | contig 11275 bp, 9 predicted proteins | sample Lox_Sample_35_FD_206713 | JGI IMG/M metagenome (GOLD analysis project Ga0335081, IMG submission 206713) | Soil microbial communities from Loxahatchee National Wildlife Refuge, Florida, United States - Lox_Sample_3.5 | ecosystem: Environmental > Terrestrial > Soil > Wetlands | place: USA: Florida... | reverse complement strand
TCCAAGCGGTGGTGTGCCTGTCTCTCGCGGCCTCATCCGCATTGCGCGGCAGCATGTCGTCGAAGACGATCACGCTGGACCAAGCCGCGAACCGCTCCACGTTGATGAAATCGCGCAGCGCGTACTCGAACAGGTGCATACCGTCGATGAAAGCCAGGTAAGGACGCCGTGGGCGACGGCTCGGCCTTCGGGCTTGATGTCACCTACATCCAGCAGGAGGCGCCACTCGGCCTGGCGCATGCCGTGCTGGTGTCCCGCGCGTTCCTCGGTGATGAGGACTTCATCATTTACCTCGGCGACAACTTCATCGTCGGCGGGATCACCAGCCTGGCCACCCAATTCGCCGCCACGCCGCCCTGGCATGCCACCCTTACCCGCTCCGCCCGCCGCCTGCCCTGCCCAGCCCCGGGAACCCATGCCCGCACCGCCCAATTGTCCCGGGGCGCGGAACCCGGAGGCCAAGGGCGCCTGCGCGTCGCTGCGCGAGCGCTGCGCACCCCCTGTGACCCCGGCACCGCGCGTGTGATCTGGCAGCGATCACGGCCATGGGGCCAGGCCGGTATGCCCCGCACCCCACGTAACCAGGCCAGACCATCAGATAACGACACGAACTAGGCCCAGGAACAGCAGAAGCTTGACGGGCCGCTTCATATGAGATCACCATCGACAGCTGCCGTGTCCCAGCCAGTCCCCTTCATGGTGCCGATGTAGTCTCCGGCCGCTGAAGCAAAGCACGCGTGTCAGGTTGGACATGAACTAAGCAGCGTGCAAACGTTTTACCGAAACGTACTCTCCTGTTGATTCCCGTCCACCATGGTCCCTCGCTAGGGCGCTCGCGCGGGGGAGCCTGGAAGGGAGACTAATGCTTCCGGACGACGTGCTGCAGGACGCTGATACCCGCGACCTGTTGGTAGGAGCTGGCACCCGTGTCCTGCATATCGGCCCACATAAGACTGGCACCACCGCCGTCCAGGCCGCTTTTCAGCAGGCTCGCGAGCGACTGGCCGCGCAAGGCGTTGCCTACACCGCGACCGTGCGGGGCGTTCTCGCGGTCATGGGCCGACAGGCGATGAGGGGTGAGGCGGAGCCTGACATCGCCCACTGGGACAAGCTGGTCCGCGAGATTTCCGAGGCGGGTAATCGACGTGTCCTCGTGAGCAGTGAATTCTTCGCGGACGGAGACGACGAGACGGCTCGCCGCGTCATCGAGGATCTGGGCGGGTCCCGCGTGCATGTCGTGGTGACGCTGCGCTCGCTTGCCAAGATCATGCCGTCGCAATGGCAGCAGTACCTCCAGAATGGCGCGTGTACGCCGTATCTGAAGTGGCTGGACGCGATGTTGAGGAAGCCGCCGTACACCCAGCCGACTCCCAGTTTCTGGCGCCGTCACAGACACGACAAGCTCATCGCCCGGTGGGCGGCTGCCGCCGGTGCACACAACGTCACCGTCATCGTGGTGGACGAGTCGGACCGGCTGATGCTGCTGCGCACGTTCGAATCACTGCTCGGGCTACAGGGCGATTTTCTGGTCTCCGACGAGCAGGCGATGAATCGGTCCCTCACCCTTGCCGAAGCTGAGCTGGTGAGGTTGCTCAACACGGAGTTTAAGCGCCAGGGCTGGCCGGACAGCAGCTACGCCAGGTTCATGCGCTACGGCGCGGTCAAGCGCATGAAGACCGCCCGCCAGCCATCGCCGGATGAGCCGAGAATCGTGACTCCGGCGTGGGCGCTTGAGCGCGCAGCCGAGATCGGCGCTGAGATGGCCGACAATATCTTGGCGCTGGGTGTGCGTGTCGTTGGCGACATCTCGGCGCTCGGCAAGCTCCCTGCTGATCCGCCAGAGGCTGAAGCGGATGCCGGATCCATGGAGCCCCTGATTCCGGCCGAGGCTGCCGCGCAGGCCGTCGCTGGGGCCTTCGGCGCTGGCGGGGTGGCCGGCCAGACGGCCGAAGTGGACAAGCGGCACGCTGTAGATGACCGCCCGGTGCGCGAGGTGGACGCTAAGACCCTGGCGAGAGTGCTGGTGAAGCGCGGCAAACAACGGGTTCATAAGGCATACCAGCTGCGGGCGCTAGGACGGCCACCCGCAGGCCCCTCCGGCGGAATGCTGCCGTGTGCAGGTCAGGGCTTGGTGCGCCATCGAGATAACCAGCGCGGTGCTGATCGGGAATACGAATGCGGTAGCAATATTCATGCCGACCATGTGCCTGGTCATTGAGAGCCCAGCAAGAAAGCGACAGGTCGCTTGAGGGATCTTCTCAGCTACCCGACGTTCCAACATCAAGCGCAGACTGGCCAGCAAGCGAATCTGCCTCTTCCCGGTCAGCTTGCTGGCTTGCCTGGCCCGTCCGCGCCACCCTTAAGGCCGCCCAACGCTGTCACACCCGAGGCACAGCACACGGCGTGGCCCCGGCGTGTCTAGCCTCAGCTATCTAATCTCAGTGCCTAGGTCCCGGCCCGGCCCTGCCCGGCATGGCCTCTGGGTTAATAATCTTCCCTCTTTTCCTGTGACTATCGAACGCCAGTTCAATTGCTTGCCTGGCGTCTGGGTAGCGCGCGCGCCCCGCCATCGCGGGTTTTGCGCGCCTCACGCGTGGCGGGGCAGGCCTGGGCCTGCCCGCTGTTCCTGCTCCCAGGGGCCGCAGTGGTTGCCGGGGTCAAGGGCAGCCCGCAGGGCTGTCGCGCGCACAATGCCACGCCGTTAAGCCCGGCTGCTAGCCGTTTGACGATAAGTGTGACGCCCGTGATGAACCCGGAGCTGGCAAAGCCGCCGGGCTCAGGTCCCTGGCGACGATTGCCTCGGCGGTGGTCCGCGGGCTCATCGCCAGGCTTGCCTCTGCCCTCGCCGCCGTTGTTGCCGTCAGGGCACGAGGTTTCGCATCCGCGAGCCCGTGTGGCGCGCGGGGTTGCGCCGCGCTTGGACCTGGCCGGGTCGTAGCGCTCCAGGCGTCGCTCAGCTTGAGGTTGGCCCGGTACAGGCCTCGCCGCCCGATCCGACCGCCCGGTAAATCCACTATCCCGACCTGCAAACAGAGGGTTAACTCAAGATTGAAGACCAAGGTCACCCAAGCTTCCTAGCCGCTATGGTTGGCGAGGTGAGATCGGTGCTCACCCGCCCGCAGGCACAGGCCGGAGACAAGACGCCAGGCCGCTGGCTGCTCCCGGCTGGAGCGGCCGCGTTCGCCGTGACCCTCGGGTGCTACGCAATCTACACGGCCATCCACCCGAAGAGCTTCACCCTGCATCCGGTCGACCTGGCCGTGTACCGGTCCGGCGGGCTCATCGTCCGGCACTTCACGCCGCTGTACAACCCGCACCTGGCCGCGCCGCTGTACGACTGGGCGGGGTACGGGAGGCTACACCTGCCGTTCACCTATACCCCGTTCGCCGCCGTCGCCTTTGCGCTCATCTCGTTCGTCCCCTGGTGGCTGTCCCAGCAGTTGTCCGTGGCCCTGGACATCATCGCGCTGCTCACCGCGCTGTGGCTGACCCTAGGCAGCCTCGGTTACCGCAAAGACAAAGGCAGGCTCGGCGCCACGCTGCTCGCCGCGGCCGCCGCCTTCTGGACCGAACCATTCCTTCGAACCATCTCCCTCGGCCAGATCAACCTGGTCCTGATGGCGCTGATCATCTGGGACCTGTGCCAGCCCGACACGAAGAACTCCCGCTGGTGGAAAGGGTTCGGCACCGGCGTGGCGGCCGGCATCAAGCTTGTGCCGCTCATCTTCATCCCATACCTGCTGCTGTCCAGGAAGTTCCGGCAGACGGTCATGGCCTGCGTCGGCTTCGCGTTCACCGTGCTGGCCGGCTTCGTGATCCTGCCCGCCGACTCCGCCAGATGGTGGTTCGGCGGCCTGTTCGTCCAGGGCGGCCGGACCGGCTTCACTGGATACGCCGGCAACCAGTCGCTCGACGGCCTCATCACCCGGCTGGCCGGCAGCGTGAACGGTGCCAGGCCCGCCTGGATCGTCGCGGCGGTCCTGGCCGGCGCCGTCGGCGCAGCCAGCGCCGCCCTGCTGGACCACAAGGGCTACACCATGCTCGCGCTGCTCATGGCCGCGTTGACGGGGCTGCTGGTCTCGCCCATCAGCTGGGACCATCACTGGGTCTGGATCGCCCCGGGCGCGCTTGCCGCGGCGCATTATGCAATGAAGGCCTGGCAGCGAAAAGACAAGGGGGCCGCGATGGCGTGCGGGAGCATCGCCATGGCCATCCTGGCCTGGTTCGGCACCTGGCCGGCCCGACTGTTCATGACCGCCAGGCCGCTCAACCTGAACCACGACTCGCTGCTGTGGATCCCGAGGCACACCAACCCGCTCTACTACGAGCGGTACGGCGACCAGCCCTGGTTCCCCGAATACCATTGGCATGGCCTGGCCCTTATCGTCGGCAACGCCTACATTATGGCCGGGCTGGCGCTGTTCGGGCTGCTGCTGGCCACGTCGCTGCTGATAAGACCGACACAGGAGCACGGCGATCAGCCTGGGCGAAGTCAGGCAGGTCAGCGAGGACGTCTACGCCAACCTGCAGCCTGACGGCAGCTGGTACCTCAAAAACACCGACTTCCTGCTCAGCGGCACCGGCGTGATCAACATCGACACCGCAGCCACGGAAAGCGCACCCGCGCCCACCTGGACGCCATCAAGACCGTCATGCAGCAGCCCGCGCGCACGCTGGTCAACACTCATCACAACGCCGCCTGCCGGGAGGTGACCGAGGTGAACTCGGCGGTACTCACCGCGCCGAGCGGTGATCTTCACCCCTCCTGGCCCCGGCGGGAGTAGCGCGCGGCCGGGTCGTGGGGCGAGACGATGCGGGCGGCGGACGGCGGCAGGCCGGCGTCGGCCTCATCGTCGCGCCAGCGCAGCCGCCCGGCCGGGTCCCAGTGTTAGTTCTGCACCAGGATCTGCCGCAGGGCCTCCACCTGGGGGCCGCGCAGCAGGCCCGGGCCGCGGGCGGCCAGGTGCTCCAGCAGCCGGCGGGCATCCGCCCCGGCGTCGTTGATCCGGGTCTTCGGCCGGGCGGGGTTCTTGCCGAGGCGGACCGGGCGGCCGTAGCGGCGGCCCCAGTCGTCATCGACCAGGCCGGCCAGCGCGTGACCGGCGGTGCGGGCGAGTTCCTCCAAGGCGGCGCGTACCGCCTCGGTGACCAGCTCCAGCCGGGTCAGGTCGCGCACCGCCGCCAGGACGTGGGTGGAGCCAGTGCGCCAGGTGGCGCGGTCGCGGACCAGCCCGGCCTCCTTCAGCCGGGCCAGGGCCAGGTCAAGAAGCCGGTCCGCCCGCCCGTCCGCCAGCAGCCGGTCGCGGAAATCGCCCAGCACGCTGTGGTGGAAGCCCGGATCGTCCAGATCGAGGCCGAGCGCGTACTTGAAGTCGGTCCGGCATCGCACCGCCTCGGCGGCGTCGCGGTCAGAGAGATCGAGCAGGAACTGCAGCACGCTCACCGTTGCCAGCTGGGCAGGCGAGATCCCGGGCCGCCCGTCCCGGGGATACCAGCTCGCGAAGTCCTCGTCCTCCCACAGGCCGTCGAGCCGGTCCCGCACCCACATCGCTGTCGCCCCGGCCGGGTTGCTGGCCCGCGCCACCCGCGCGGTCAGCTCCGGGACCTCGGCCCCCAGGCGGGGACGGATCGACATCACGCACTCCTCAGGGATCTCGCGGACCCATGTCCCGCAAGACTGGCCCCGGACGTCACTGCAGTCAGCCGAATACCAAGATCCCCGACAGAGTCAAGCTTAGACCGCGACGAGTCCCACCGCGGCATCGGCGGCGCCGAGCAGCAGCGCCAGCCGCGACGCGGCCATCACTGTCAGGTCTGGCAGGTGCAAGGAGGCAAACCACGGCGGCCACGCACCAGCCCGGCGGGATCGTGACCGTGCTGATTGAGGGCCCAGCGGCCCCCTATGGCCACCAGGATCGCAATGCTCAGGCAGATGAGGCGAGCGCAGTGATCGCGGCAAGCCGCGTAGGACGTTCCGGCCGTGTCGCGATGCCTCAGTTCCCACATCACCACGAGGCCACTCCCTCGCCTGCGAACGTCTGGGAACGCTGCCGGCTGCGGGTCAGGACTTGGTGCATCATCGAGATGGCCAGCGCGATGCTGACCGGGAACGCAAGTGCGCTGGCCATGTTCATGCCGACCATGTGCCTGGTTGTTGACAGTCCGGCAAAATAGGCGACCGGGATGAACGCGGCGATGGCGCATCCCGTCATGCACAGCACAAGGACCGCGCCGTCCCGGCGCCAGGCTCGGCCATGCGGCACGAAGAGCGCGGCGATCGCGATCGCCGCCATCGCCGTCCACAGCGGGACGTACCACAGCAGGCCGAGGTGCTGCGGGAGCCGGTGCATCAGCCAGGTGAGCACGACCACGCGGGATTCCATGGCCCCCGGCGGATGGCCCGTATTCGGCAGATAGTTACCCAGGTAAGTAACCCGCAACTGCTGCGCGTAGGTAGCTGCCTGCTGCCCGACGCTGATGATGCTGCGCGGATGGGCGAGCAGGAAATGCGCGATGGTGCGGTCGGACAGCTTTGCCTCATACCGCGGATACAGCCGGTCATACCGGACCGAGATCTGGCTGAAGGAGTCAGTGCCGGCGTACTTGGCCCAGCTGGCAGGCAGCCCGAGCGCGCGCAGGTCGGCGCGCGCGTGGTCATCGCCTGTGGTGATGATGTCCCGGAAGATCATGTCCACGGCCTGCTCATGGTGCAGCCGGGTGGCGTACTTGCTGGTCCTGTCCCACAGCGCATAGCCAACGGTCAAGATCGCCAGAAGCACGACGACCATGGCTGCCGCCCCTGTCCGGCGCGTCCAGAATCGGCGCAGCCCGCGCCCGCCGTTGCCGGTCGCGGTGGCCAGCACGAGGGTTAGGCAGATCGGCACGGCCAGGGTCAGGTACTGCTCTTTCGCCAGCATGGCGAGAAAACCGCCCGACCCGGCCAGGGCCAAGCCGAACACGGTCTGGCGCCGCCCCCGGCCCAGGTGCACCACACCGGCAGCGGCCAGCAGCAAGCCGATCAAGGCAGCGGGCTCGGTGAATGGGCTGGCGTAGACATCAAAGAACGCCGCATCGGCCACGATCAGCCATGCAGCCGCCGCCACGGCCAACTGTGCCCATAGTCTGAGCCGCAGGCCGGTCGCCAGGCTGGCGATCCCGAATGAGGCGATGACGCAGGTCAGTACGCCTAGCGCGATCAGATTCACGGTCCCGGGCAGGCCCGTTGCCCGGGTCAGGATCCGGGCCAGTGCCAGTGGCACAAGCTGCGACGACGGGTACCGGGTGACGTGGCTGCAGCCCGCGGATCGCATGAACTCAAAGTAGGCGTAGCTGAACCAGTGGGGGGCACCGTGGGTGACTGCCCAGACGCCTTGATCGCACATTAGCCGGGGGCCGTCATGGTTGTCCGCTTGGCCGACCGGCGTGGGTACCAGGAACCGGACGATGAACAACCCAAGCGAAACGGTGAACAGCGACAGCCACAGGCCGACTGATTTGACTAGGCGCTGGTTAGCTGGCCGGTGGCCTGAAGACAAGCCTGTGGTGCCGTGAATAACAGGCTCGTCTTGGCCCGGGTCCGTCAGGGCGATGCCCGAATCGGCGGTGCCCGCAAAAGTTCCGAGATCGGCGTTAGCCGACTCACGGCTCGTTGGCTTATCGTCCTGCACCAGGTTCACCTTCCGGTGCTCAGGTATTCGATGGATGGCCCCAGTCTTCAGAATCGAAACTGCTCCGGCCTTCTGCCCTTTCAGGAGGACTTGCCTAGGCCTACCTTGTCTCTAATCGGGCGTGAGTCTAGCTCACGTCCGTCCCCCATGAACCAGATATAGACCAAACAGCGTTTAAGATACTGCAGCTGTAATTCGTTGTAATCACAGTGTGGCATCTGCGTAGGCATTCCAGCGCCGGTGGCTTGGCTGGCTCAGGTAATGGTGGCGGCGTTGCCATTGACGTTTTCCCAGCAAGGGCGAGTCGGGCAAACGTAACGTAACGGGACGTCCGGGTAGACACGCGGGCATATGCGGAGATCGCCGGGGAGGCGCGGAGCCCCCGGTAGAAGAAGTCTCGCCAAAGATCACCCGCTACCGGGGAGAGGCTCCGCGTGGTCTCCTATGCTGTCATGCTCGATGTGCCCAGGGAGCTGATCTGGTTCGTTTTCGCGGCTGCTGGCCGGGCGCCGCCGCCAGATCGGCACGCGCAAGGGAACCCGCAGGCTGGGCTGCTATAAGCAGGCGGTGTTCGCGCTGGCCTGGTTCCGGGACAAGGGCGATATCCCGCGGCTCGGCCGGGGCTTCGGGTTGTCGCAGTCCCGTCCGGGATCCCGCTGTGGGTCTCGGACGTGCTGCCGGGCAATGTGCATGACCTGGCCGCGGCCCGGGAGAACGTGCTGGGCGTGCTGCGGCCGTTCTGCGATGCCATGCCGGTGCTGGCCGATCCCGGGTATGAAGGCGCTGGTCATGGCGTCCACGTCCCGGTGAAGAAGCCCGCTGGGGTCAAGGAGCTCGACATTGATACCCGGGCCCGGAACGCGCTGATCCGCTCGGTGCGCTGCCTGAGCGAGCGCGGTTTCGCGCTGCTGACCAGCGGTGGAAGACGCTCCAGCATGTCACCGCCAGCCCGGGCAGGATCGGCCTCATCGCCCGCGCCGCATTCGTCCTGGTGCTATTCGAGCACAAGATGATCACGTGAAAGTCGTTGGGAAAACGTCATTGAACGTTCTTCATTCCAATCCTAGCCTGCCTGACGTACCTGGCCCTGGCCGCAATCGTCGGCGACGGGCTCGCCTGGCCTCGGCGGCTGACGTCCCGGTCGGCGTTACCGTAGGCTGGTGATCCTCAGGAGGGCTCGCCTAGTGGCCGATGGCGATGGTCTTGAAAACCATTAGGGCGTTGACGCGTCCTCGTGGGTTCGAATCCCACGCCCTCCGCGGACCAGCAAGAACACGTCAGGCCAGGACCGGGCGCTGCGGGCAGGCCTACGCGGTCGGCTTCCTGGCCACGCCGGCCAGCACGTACACCGGGCCGGGAGGCGTGGCGGGCGCATCGTGCCAGTCACCCCGCCAGCTCTGCGCTGGGACCACCCCCGGAGGGGCAGGTTCGAGGCCGTCAAGAAACCTCTCGATCTCGGCTGGCGCGTGATTGTGAACCTTCGCGGCGGTATACGCCTTGCTAAGTTGCGCCCATAGCGCCTCGTCATCGCACCGTACGCACGAGATCACCACGCAACTGCCCGGCGCCGCCCGGCGCAGATAGCCGGCCACCACGTTGCGGGCAGCCGTGGCCGGGACGAGGCCGAGGGTCAGCCCGAAGATGAAGCACGCGGGCTGGGCCAGGTCGATGACTGCGCGGAGGCCCGGGTCCGCGAGCACGGAGCCCGGGTCGGTCAGGTCGGCCGCGGTGACGGCGACACCGCGGGCGGGGGCCCGGAAGACCCTGGAGCGCGCCAGGACGAGGGGGTCGTCATCGACGTACGCTACGCGCGCTGGCGAACTGGCGGCCTGGGCCGTGACGTGAATGTCCTCCAGCACTCCAGCCCCGGCCTCGTGCACCGGCATCCCGGCGCCGAGGTCGATGAACTGGGTCAGGCCCCGTCCCGCCGCCCAGGTGACTGCCCGGGCGAGGAGATACCGGTTCTCCAGGGCCACGACGCCAAGTGCGGGGCAGATCCGCAGCAGGCCGGTGGCCTGCTCGCGATCAGCGGCGTAGGACTCGATGCCACCGAGCAGGTAATCGTAGACCCGGGCCACGTTGGGCCTGGTGATGCCGATGCCGGGGTACGTCATCCGGATCGCCCCTCTCTCCGGTCGGTGCGAGGCTACCTGTTGCGGATCGCCAGCGAGCCGGAGGGCACGCCCCGGCTTCGCGCCCGACGTCAACGGGGCCTAGATGCGGCTGGCGGCGGGTCCGTATCCTTACTGAAGGTTGACGGAACAGCCGGTGGTATTGGCGTGTCCGGCTGGCGTTGCACCCGCCCGCCTGCAGGCACGACGGTCCGCTGGCGGAAGGTATCGAGGTGATTCCGTGGCGGCGCTCAGGACTTCGGCGTCGGCCGGGGCGGACGGACCCATCGTGGCCCTGTCTGGTGAGGCGGACGCGACGACGGCCACGGAACTGCGCGAGACGCTGGCGACGCAGCTGGACACCGGAGCACGGCAGGTGACGGTGGACGCGTCCGGACTGTCGTTTCTGGACTCCGCCAGCCTGCGCGTCCTGATCCTCGCGGCCAGGGCGTTGCGGGGACGGCACGGCACGCTGGTGTTCGCTCGGCCGCAGCCGCTCGTGGCCAGGCTGCTGGAAATCACTGGCGCAGACAGACTGCTCGACGTTCGGGAGTTATCCAGGCCCAGAACACAGGCCCCACGCCGGGCCCGATCGCGGGCGAGTAGTCTCGGCGGCATGGGAGACGAGGCGCTGCCGCCGCTCAGCCTGGCCGAGGTGCTGACCCGGTGGCAGTTCGCCCCGTTGATCACGGCCTTTGTCGCAGTAGCGGCGGGGTTGTACTTGTGGGGCGTGGTGCGGGTGCGGCGGCGTCATCCGGCGCGTCCGTGGCCGCTGTACCGGACCGCGCTGTTCCTCGGCGGCCTGGCCGTCGTCGTGATCGCGACCGAGAGCGGCATCGGCAGCTATGACGACGTGCTGTTCTGGGATCACATGGTGCAGCACCTGCTGCTCCTCATGGTCGCGCCGCCGCTGCTCGTGGTCGGCCAGCCGGTCACGCTGCTGCTGCACGCCAGCCGGAACCCGCTGCACACCTGGACCAAGAAGGTGCTGCGCTCCCGCGTGATGGCGGCTATCACCTGGCCGCCGTTCGGGGTGGCGCTGTACGTCGCGACCATTGTCGGCACCCACCTCACCGGCTTCATGAACCTGGTGGAGACCAACGGCGCAGTGCACGACGGCGAGCACGCGCTCTACCTGATCGCCGGCTACCTGTACTTCCTGCCGCTGATCGGGCGGGAGCCGATCAGGTGGCGGGTCTCCTACCCGTCCCGGATCTTCCTGCTCTTCATCGCCATGCCGGTGGACGCGTTCACCGGCCTCGTCCTCGGCTCCTATGCCAGCAACCCGTTCCCCGGGCTGGCGGAAGACCGTCCGGGATGGGCGCCGGCCCCGCTCACCGACGTGCACATCGGCGGGGCAGTGATGTGGGTAGGGGGCGCCGGGATCATGTTCGGCCTGGTATTGGCGGTGTTCTTCGCCTGGTCCCGGGAAAAGCGTGCTGACGGCGGCCTCGGCTGGCTCGAGTCCGCGCGCCGGTCGAACTTCGCCACTCTGGT
>Ga0335081_10018466_pt1 | contig 11276 bp, 6 predicted proteins | sample Lox_Sample_35_FD_206713 | JGI IMG/M metagenome (GOLD analysis project Ga0335081, IMG submission 206713) | Soil microbial communities from Loxahatchee National Wildlife Refuge, Florida, United States - Lox_Sample_3.5 | ecosystem: Environmental > Terrestrial > Soil > Wetlands | place: USA: Florida... | reverse complement strand
ACATCGGCCCCAATTTCCACCAGGGCGGCCAGAGCTCACCGCCCACTTATGACGGCAGCCGCTCTTACAGTGTCGAGCGCAACCGCGCGCCGCAGCACCTCGACCGCGTGCAGCGCAAGCGCAGCAACGACGATGACGACGTGAAGACGGCGAAGAAGACGGAGCCCTCGAAGGAGGCGACGGAGGCGAAGGAGGCCAAGTCGGACAACGAGAACTCGAGCATTGTCAGCATTGGCTCCGACGCGGACAAGAAGCCCATCGACACGCCGAAGACCGATACGGCAAAGGAAGATTCGCCAAAGGCGGACACGGCGAAGTCGAGCAACGAGAACTCGACCATCGCCAGCGTCGCCTCGAGCGCCACTGCCAAGGCCGATCCGGTGAAGGCCGATGTGACGACGAAGGCCGACACCGATGGCGCGGGCAAGCCCACGGGCTGCAAGCGCTACTTCCCGACCATCGGCCAGACGCTCTCGGTGCCCTGCGACTGATCCGCGGCCATCGTTCGCACAAGAACTCGAAGCGCACGTGTCCCGCGACACGTGCGCTTTGTTCATTCGCGCTCGCTCAAATATCCAAGTCCTGCGCGAAGGCGGCGCGCTCCTGGATGAAGCGGAAGCGGGCCTCGGGCTTCGACCCCATCAGCGCGTTGATCGCCTCCGCGATGGCGCTGCGGTCGTCCTCGCCGAGCTCGACGCGCAGAAGCGTGCGCCGCTTGGGGTCCATGGTCGTCTCTTTGAGTTGCCCGGCGTTCATCTCGCCCAAGCCCTTGAAGCGGGAGACCTCGACCTTCTGCCCCGCCTTGAACTCGCGCTTTAAGAGCTCGTCCTTGTGCTTGTCGTCGCGCGCGTAGGCCGACTTTGCCCCCTGCGTCAGCTTGTAGAGGGGCGGCACCGCCAGGTAGAGGTGTCCGTTCTCGATCAGCGCCGGCATCTCCTGGTAGAAGAACGTGATCAGCAGCGAGGCGATGTGTGCGCCGTCGACGTCGGCGTCCGTCATCACGATGACGCGCTCGTAGCGCAAGTCCTCGTCCTGGTACTTGGTGCCGGTACCGCAGCCGAGCGCCTGGATGAGATCGGCCAAGAGCTGGTTCTGCGCGAGCTTCTGCGAGGAGGCGTTCGCCACGTTGAGGATCTTGCCGCGCAAGGGCAGCACGGCCTGTGTCTCGCGCAGGCGCGCGCTCTTGGCCGAGCCGCCGGCGCTGTCGCCCTCGACGATGAAGATCTCGGTGCCCTGCGCGGCTTGGATGGTGCAGTCGGCGAGCTTGCCGGGCAGGCGCAACTTCCGCGTCGCCGACTGGCGCCCGATCTCCCTCTCGCGCTTGCGCTTCAGGCGCTCCTCGGCCTGGTCGATCGACCATTCCAAGAGCTTGGTGGCCTGCTGCGGGCTGTCGGCGAGCCAGTGGTCGAACGCATCGCGCACGGTCGATTCCACGATGCGGGTCGCCTCCTGGGTGGCGAGGCGGTCCTTGGTCTGGCCCTGGAACTCGGGCTCGCGGATGAACACCGACAGCATGGCGGCGGCGGTGCCCATCACGTCGTCGGCCGTCACTTGCGCCGCGCGGCGGTTGTTTGTCAGCTCGCCGTAGGCCCGCAGCGCCTTCGACAGCGCCTGGCGCAGGCCATTCTCGTGCGTGCCGCCGTCGGGCGTGGGGATGGTGTTGCAGTAGGAGCGTAGGAAACCGTCCTCGTCCGCCACCCAGGCGACCGCCCACTCGACGGAGCCGTGGCCGTTGGCGCCCTCCGTGCGGCCGGCAAAGATCTCCTTGGTGACGAGCGTTTGCCCGGCGATCTCGCTCTCGAGATAGTCCTTGAGGCCGCCGGGGAAATGGAACGTTGCTTCCGCCGGCGTGTCGTCCGTGATCAGCGCAGGTTCGCAGCTCCAGCGGATCGTCACGCCGCCGAACAGATAGGCCTTGGAGCGCGCCATCCGGAATAGCCGCGCCGGCTTGAAGGCGCAGCCCTTGCCGAAGATCTTCTCGTCCGGCTTGAAGCGTACGGTGGTGCCGCGCCGGTTCATGACGGGCCCCAGCTTCTTGAGCTTGCCCTGCGGCTCACCGCGCTTGAACTCCATGGCGTAGAGCTGCTGGCCGCGGGCGACCTCGACCTGCAGCGTCTCCGATAGGGCGTTGACCACGGAGACGCCGACGCCGTGCAGTCCGCCGGAGGTATTGTAGACCTTGCTCTCGAACTTGCCGCCCGAGTGCAGGGTCGTGAGGATCACCTCGAGCGCTGGTTTCTTGAACTTGGGGTGCGGGTCGACCGGGATGCCGCGGCCGTTGTCGGCGACGGAGAGGAAGCCGTCCGTTCCGAGCGCGACCTCGATGCGGCTCGCGTGGCCTGCGACCGCCTCGTCCATGGAGTTGTCGATCACCTCGGCGAAGAGGTGGTGCATTGCCTTCTCGTCGGTGCCGCCGATGTACATGCCGGGGCGGCGGCGCACGGGCTCGAGGCCTTCCAGCACCTCGATGTCGGCGGCGGTATAGGCGTCGGAGGCGTCAGGCGAACGGCGGGAGCGGCCCGTCTTGTCGGTCATGAAGCTTTCAAGCGTCGAGAAGAGGTCGCGTACGGCTCCGGCCATGGCTCTCGGGCTCCGGTTGGCTGCGGTGCTGCGGCCGAGCACGAGACGCGAGGACGAGGAGCGCGCTCCAGCGAATCCCTTGTGTTTTCAGGCAGTGACGTCGCACGGGCGAGAGGGATTTGGCAAGCCTCAGGCGGCCTTTGGGCGGGGATGCCCAAGGTCCCGGCTCAGCAATCGCAGGTTTGGGTTACCGGATCGGCAAGCTGCCCGCTTTGCGCCGGGCGTGCGATGAGCAGCGACAGCCCGGCCGCCAGCAGCCCCGCGGCGCCGGCGATGAAGAATGCCTCGATGTAGGTCCCCTGCGCCGTCCGCAGCGCTCCGGCCAGGAACGCGGCGGAGGCGGCGCCGATCTGGTGGCCGGCCGCGATCCAACCGAACACGATGGGTGCGGCCTTGTCCCCGAACGCCGCGTTGGTCAAGCGCAGCGTCGGCGGCACCGTGGCGATCCAGTCGAGACCGTAGAACACGGCAAACAGCGACAGGCCGTAGAAGCTGAAATCGGTGTAGGGCAGGTAGAACAGCGAGAGCCCGCGCAGCCCGTAGTAGAGGAACAGCAGGTTGCGGGGATCGTAGCGGTCGGTGAGCCAACCCGAGGCGGTCGTGCCGATAAGATCGAAAACGCCCATCAGCGCCAACAGGCCCGCCGCATCGACCGCGGCGATGCCGTAGTCGGAGCACATGGGGATCAAGTGGGTGCCGATGAGCCCGTGCGTGGTGAAGCCACAGGCAAAGAAGGTGGCGGTGAGCAGCCAGAAGTCGCGGGTGCGCGCAGCGTTCGCGAGCGTGGCGAGTGCGAGCGTCAGAGGATTGGCGGGTGCAGCCTCGGGCGCGGGCGAGGCGCCGGCAGGCGCCCCGTAGGGCTCGGTGCCGACATCGGCCGGCCGCTCCCGCATCGATAGATGCACGACCGGGATGAGGGCCGCCGTCGCGATCGCGACCGTGATGACGACCGGGCGCCAGCCGTGCTCGGAAATCTTGGCAAGCGCCGGCAGGAAGATGAGGTTGCCGGTGGCCGTGCTCGCCGAGAGGATGCCCATGATGAGCCCGCGGTTCGATTGGAACCAGCGGTTGACGATGGTCGCGGCCAGCACGAAGGCGATCGAGCCGCTGCCCAGCCCCGAGAGCACGCCCCAGGTGGCGACGAGCTGCCAGGGCTCGGTCATGAAGAGGCTCAAGCTGGCCGAAAGCGACAACAGCGCTAAGGCGAGCATCATGGTCCGGCGCACGCCGAAGCTTTGCATGAGCGCGGCCGCGAACGGCCCCATCAGGCCGTAAAGGAAGATGCCGACCGCGGCGGCAGTCGCCACCGTGCTGCGCTCCCAGCCGAACGCGGTCTCCCAGGGCACGATGAGCACGCCGGGCGCCGAGCGCACGCCGGCGACCGTCAGCATGGTCACGAAGGTGAGGCCGGCGACGATGAAGGCGTAGCGCTGGGTGGACGTGGCCGGCACTCTCATGCGTTAGGTTCCCTCGGGGGCGTCGCGCCCGCAAATCCTCTCGTCGCCCAGTCGGCAAGGCCTGCGGCCGGGCCATGTTGACGGGTTCGCGGCAAAGCGAATTGATCTAGATCGTGCTTGTGCGCTTTTGAAGCACGACCGGCACGGCCGCCGCAGGCATTGGCATATCGGCGGGGACGAAGGGACCGGTCTCTTTGAAAGTGCCGCACCCCCTCGGCTATGATGTGCTGTTCGGATCGGCCAGGGAGCACCCCCCGTGTACCATGCGGCGTGGCAACAGGTCTCGTACGGGTTCTCCGACCTGAAGGAACTGATGGCCAAGGCGACGCCGTTGCGGTCGGGCGATGTTCTCGCCGGGGTCGCCGCCCGAAGTGCCGAGGAGAACGTCGCCGCCAAAATGGCACTGGCCGACGTGCCGCTGAAGCAATTCCTCACCGAGACCGTCATACCCTACGAGAGCTGCGAGGTGACCCGTCTCATCCTCGATCGCCACGACGGGGGCGCCTTCGCGCCCGTCTCGCACATGACGGTCGGGGAGTTTCGCGACTGGCTGCTGAGCGAGGCCGCCACACCAGAGGTCTTACGCCGGCTCGCCTCGGGCATCACGCCCGAGATGGCCGCGGCAACGTCCAAGATCATGCGCAACCAGGATCTGATCCTGGCGGCGCGCAAAGTGGAGGTCGTGACGCGGTTTCGCGGCACGATTGGGCTCAAAGGTCGGATGTCGGTCCGCTTGCAGCCCAATCATCCCACCGACGATAGGCGCGGCATCGCGGCATCGATCGTCGACGGCCTCATGCTCGGGTGCGGCGACGCCGTGATCGGCGTCAACCCGGCGAGCGACAATGTCGGAACGATCCTCGATCTCCTCACCATGCTGGACGACATCATCCGCCGCTTCGATATCCCCACCCAGAGCTGCGTATTGACCCACGTCACGAGCACCATCGATGCGATCGGCCGCGGCGCGCCGGTCGATCTCGTGTTCCAGTCGATCGGCGGAACCGAAGCCGTGAATGCCTCGTTCGGAGTGACCTTGGCGATGCTGGAGGAGGCGCGCCAAGCGGCGCTCGGCCTCGAGCGCGGCACCGTAGGCGACAACGTCATGTACTTCGAGACGGGGCAGGGCTCCGCGCTGTCGGCTGAGGCGCACCACGGGGTCGACCAGCAGACGCTCGAGGCCCGGGCCTACGCCGTCGCGCGCGCTTATCAGCCGCTGCTCGTCAACTCCGTCGTCGGCTTCATCGGGCCGGAATATCTCTACAATGGCAAGGAGATCATCCGGGCCGGCCTCGAGGACCACTTCTGCGGCAAGCTCATGGGGCTGCCGATGGGCTGCGACGTCTGCTACACCAACCACGCCGAGGCCGATCAGGACGACATGGACGTATTGCTGATGCTGCTCGGCGCGGCAGGCGTGACGTTCGTCATGGGGGTGCCCGGCGCCGACGACATCATGCTCAATTATCAATCGACCTCTTTCCATGACGCCCTCTACGTGCGCGAGGCCTTGGGTTTGCGGCGCGCACCCGAGTTCGAGGCCTGGCTCGAGCGCATGGGGCTGACGGACGCGGACGGCCGCCTCGTCGGCCAGGCCGCCCACGCTCTCCTCGATCACGTCGAGGGCCTCGCCGCATGACCGCGGACGGCCCCTGGACAGCCCTGCGCCGCTTCACCGACGCGCGCATCGGCCTGGGACGGGCCGGCTCGGCATTGCCGATCCGCGAGGTGCTCAAGTTTGCCATGGCGCACGCGCAGGCGCGCGATGCCGTGACCAAGCCCCTCGATTGGGCTCCCATCGAAGCGGTGCTCGCTGCGCTCCAGCTCAAGAGCGTTCGCATCGAGAGCGCGGCCAGCGACCGCGACACCTACCTGCGCCGGCCCGACCTTGGGCGCCGCTTGAGCTCAGAGGCACGCGCCCGCCTCGCGGCCATGGCAGGACCGTCTCCGGACCTGCTCATCTTGGTTGCCGACGGCCTTTCCTCGACCGGCGTCGGCGCGAATGCCGGTGCGGTGATCACGGCCTTGCTGCCGCTCGTACGCAAGAGCGGCTGGAGCTTGGCCCCCGTGCTGCTCGCCAGTCAGGGCCGTGTGGCGCTCGGCGACGATGCCGGCGAATTCATCGGTGCGCGCGCGGTGCTCGTGCTCATCGGCGAACGCCCGGGGCTTTCCTCACCCGACAGCCTCGGCGCCTACCTGACATGGGCCCCCCGCGCCGGGCGCAGGGACGGTGAGCGCAACTGCATCTCCAACATCCGCCGCGGCGGATTGAGCGCCGAGGAGGCGGCATTCAAGGCCCACTGGCTCTTGCGCGAGGCCTTCCGGCGGCAGCTAACCGGCGTCAGCCTCAAGGACGAAAGCGGCCGCTACCTGGAGGGCAGCGAAGGCGTCCACGCCCTCGCCAAGGATTGAGGGCGCTCGATGCTGCCAAGGGGGCCGGTCGCCCCACGACGGATCAAGCCGGCACATTGTCGATGAGCCGTGTTGCGCCGAGCCAGGCGGCGGCGAGCACGCGCAGGGGGCGTTCGGTCGTGTGGCTGACGACCTTCAGCGTGTCGGCCTCGCGCACCGCGACGTAGTCGACCTTGGTGAAGCCCGCCTCAACGATCGCGCGCGCGGCCTCCTCGCACAGTGCTTCGATCTGCGGCAGCTGCGGCGCGCCGCGAGAAAGCGGGTCGGGAACGAGCGCCGAAGCCCGCGGGCGTTTCGCCGCCGCGGGAACTTGCCCGCGCGCGATGGCGGCAGCCTTGGTCGCGACCTCCGACAGCGTGCGATGGAGTGCCGGAGCGATGCTGCGCTCGGCCGCGGAGAGGTAGGCGTTGCGCGAGGACAACGCGAGCCCGTCCGCCTCGCGCACCGTCGGCGCGGCGACAATCTCGAGGTTCATGTTGAGATCGCGCACCATTTGCCTAATCACGCAGAGCTGCTGGTAGTCCTTCTCGCCGAACACGGCGAGATCAGGGTTCACGGCGCCAAAGAGCTTGCCGCACACAGTGGCTACGCCGGCGAAGAAATGCGGGCGCACGTCCGATTCGAGCCCGAGCGCGGCACCGGCCGGGACGACGCGCGTGGCAAAGCCTTCCGGATACATCTCGGCGGGCGACGGCGCCCATACGAGATCGCAGGGCTCGGGCGCCAGCTTGGCGAGGTCCGCCGCTTCGTCCCTGGGGTAGCGCGCAAGGTCCTCGTGCGGGGCGAACTGCGCCGGGTTGACGAAGATGGAGACGACGGTGCGTTCAGCCAGCGTCGCGGCGCGGCGCACGAGCCCCACGTGGCCCAGATGCAGCGCTCCCATGGTGGGAACGAGCGCCACACGCTTGCCCTCCCGGCGCCAGCCGGCGACGACCTGGCGCAGCTCGGCAACGGTGCGGATGACTTCCGGTTTGGCGCGCGTCACGGGGTGCGTCTCTACGGCTTGAAATGACGGCGGAAAGTCATCCACGGCATGGCCTGCGTCAAGAGCAGAGGACCGCGCGCGCCCTTTGCCGATTTGCTAGCATCCCCATATCGAATCGGGCGGGAGGCGACATGAGGGCAGCATGGGCGCAGTGAAGATGGCTGAGCCGACTGCAGCAGTGCGCGAGGTCGCACAGGCGCTGCCGCCCCGCGACGAGATCGCGGCGCATTACCTGATCGACGAGACGAAGCTGCTCGACCGCCTGCTCGAGCGCGCCGTCTTCAGCGAGGACGAGCGCCGGCGCTCGGCCGATATTGCCCGCCGGCTCGTCCACTCCGCTCGCGCCAGCCAGGAGAGGCACGCCGGCGTCGACGCCTTCATGCGCGAGTATGGGCTCTCCAGCGAGGAGGGCGTCATCCTCATGTGCATCGCGGAGGCGCTTCTGCGCATCCCCGACAGCGAGACGGCGGACGAGCTCATCGCGGAGAAGATCGCGAGCGGCGACTGGCAGCGCCACCTCGGTCACTCCGACAGCCTGTTCGTCAATGCCTCGACCTGGGCGCTTCTGCTCACGGGCCGCGTGGTGAAGCTCAGGTCCGCGACCGGGTCCAATCCCATAGATGCCTTGAAGCGGCTGGTGGCGCGCTCGGGCGAGCCCGTGATCCGTCAAGCCGTGCGCCAGGCGGTGAAGGTGCTGGGCGACCAGTTCGTGCTCGGGCGCACCATCAAGGACGCGCTCGTGCGGGCTGAGGCCTACGAGGACAAGGGCTACCTGTTCTCCTACGACATGCTGGGCGAGGGTGCGCGCACGCAAAAGGATGCGGACGCCTACTTCGAGCGCTACATGGCCGCCATCGATGCCATCGGCCAGGCGGCGGGTCCGTTCGCCACCATGCACGTCGACGCGCTCTACAAGCGCCCCGGTCTTTCGGTAAAGCTGTCGGCGCTCCACCCGCGCTTCGAGCCGGGCAAGGACGAGCGCCTCGACGACGAGCTGACCCCGCGGCTCCTGAGCCTGGCGCGCGCGGCTCGCTCGCGCGGTCTCTCGCTCACGATCGACGCCGAGGAGCAGGACCGCCTCGACCCGACGCTCGCCCAGTTCGCCGCGATCTTCACCGACCCTGCGCTCGACGGCTGGAACGGCCTCGGCCTCGCTGTCCAGGCCTACGGCAAGCGCGCGGTGCCCGTGCTGCGCTGGTTGCGCCGGCTCGCCGAGCGCTCGGGCAAGCGCATCCCCGTTCGCCTCGTCAAAGGCGCTTATTGGGACAGCGAGATCAAGTGGGCGCAGGAGCGCGCGCTCGCCGACTACCCCGTGTTCACGCGCAAGCTCCACACCGACGTCTCCTACCTTGCCTGCGTGCGCCTGCTCCTGAGCGACGCCCGGGCCTTCTATCCGCAGTTCGCCACCCACAACGCGCAGGCGATCGCCGCGACGCACGTGGCTGGCGGCCCCGCAATGTTCGAGTTCCAGCGCCTGCACGGCATGGGCGAGGCGATCTACGAGGGCGTCATCGGCGAGGGTGGCATCGGGCGCCCGTGCCGCATCTACGGCCCCGTCGGCGGCCACGAGGAGCTGCTCGCCTATCTCGTGCGCCGGCTCTTGGAGAACGGCGCCAACACCTCTTTCGTCAACCGGCTCGCCGACGACGAGGCCCCCGTGGCCGACATCATCCGCGACCCCGTCGAGACGGCCGAGCGCGAGCGCGCCGCGGCTTCGGCGCCGGCGCGCTCGTTCCCGCGCCCGCGCGACATCTATTTGCCGCGCAAGGCCGCTGCGGGCTTGGCGCTGACCGAGGAGAGCGTGCGCGCGGAGCTGCTCGCCAAGATGGCCGCTGCGCTCGACCAGAGCTTCGATGCCGGCCCCATCATCGCGGGGCAGACTACGGCGGGCGGCAACTCGGCAAGCCTCGTCACCTGTCCGCACGACCGGCGCGAGCGCATCGGCACGGTGCGCATCACCACCCCTGCACAGGCCGACGCCGCCATCGACAGCGCCGGCAAGGCTCAGCACGCCTGGAATGCGCGCGGCGGCGCGGTGCGGGCGCAAATCCTCGAGGCCGCCGCCGAGCTCTTCGAGCGCGATCGCGCAAAGCTGATGGCGGTCATCGTGCGCGAGGCAGGCAAGACGCTCGACGGCGCGCAAGGGGATGTGCGCGAGGCGGTCGACTATCTCCGCTACTACGCCGGCGAGGCGCGCCGGCTGTTCGGCGCGCCCATGCAGCTCCCGGGCCCGACGGGCGAGCGCAACACGCTCACCCTCAATGGCCGCGGCGTCTTTGCTTGCATCTCGCCGTGGAACTTCCCGCTCGCGATCTTCACCGGCCAGGTGGCGGCGGCGCTCGCTGCGGGCAACACGGTGCTGGCCAAGCCCGCCGAGCAGACGCCGATCACGGCCTTCCTGGCAACGCAGCTCCTGCACGAGGCGGGCGTGCCGAAGGACGTGCTCCATCTCCTCACCGGCAGCGGCCGCTTGGGCGAGGCGCTGGTCAAGGACGTGCGTGTGCGCGGCATCTCCTTCACCGGCTCCAGCGAGACCGCCTGGATCATCCAAAAGGCGCTGGCCGAGCGCCGCGAGGCGATCGTGCCGTTCATCGCCGAGACCGGCGGTCTCAATGCCATGATCGCGGACTCCTCCGCGCTTCCCGAGCAGGTCGTGCGCGATTGCGTGCGCTCGGCCTTCGATAGTGCCGGCCAACGCTGCTCGGCGGAGCGGGTCCTGTTCCTGCAGGAGGACAGCGCGGACAAGACGATCGACATGCTCGTCGGTGCGGTCGAGGCCCTCGATATCGGCGATCCCTTCGACTACACGACCGACATCGGCCCCGTGATCGACGAGGAGTCGCAGGACCGCCTCGAGGGGCACAAGATCCGCATGCAGCGGGAGGCGCGCGAGCTCGTCGATCTCTTGCTCCCCGAGCACTGCCGCGCAGGAAGCTACGTCACGCCGGCAGTCTACGAGATCGACGGCCTTTCCGCGCTCGAGCGCGAGGTGTTCGGTCCCATCCTGCACGTGGTGCGCTACGAGCACGGGCACCTCGACAAGGTGATCGCGTCCCTCAACGCCACCGGCTACGGTCTGACGCTCGGCCTGCATAGCCGCATCGAGACGGTTGCCGACTACGTGGCGAGCCACGCCCGCGTCGGAAACCTCTACGTCAACCGCAACCAGATCGGCGCGGTCGTCGGCGTGCAGCCGTTCGGCGGCGAGGGGCTGTCGGGCACGGGGCCCAAGGCCGGCGGCCCGCACACGCTCCCCGCCTATGCGGTCGAGCGCACGCGCTCGACCGACATCACGGCAACCGGCGGAAACCTGCAGCTTCTCACCGGCTCGGCGAGCGAAGGCTAGCCGAGCCGCGATATTGCCGCCGGCGATGCTTCCCGCCATGCTTGGGAAGGAGCCAGCGCAAACGGATGCCGCCAATGACCCCGCGCAAGCCCATGCCCCCCGCTTCCGCCGAGCAAACGGACGCCGCGAAAACCCCCGCTGCTACAGAGAGGCCCGCGGCCACACCCGCGCCGGCGGCCTCCAACGCTGAGGTCGCCGCCTTCATCGCCAAGATGAAGACGCTCGCCCCGGCGCGCAGCGGCGATCGCGGCCGGCTCATCTTCGCCATGGATGCCACTATGAGCCGCGCACCTACCTGGGACATGGCGCTAAAGCTGCAGGGCGACATGTTTGGCGCGGTGAAGGAGGTGGGCGGCCTCGATGTGCAGCTCGTTTACTTCCGTGGCACGGGGGAATGCCGGGCCTCGAAGTGGGTCTCCGACCCCGACGCGCTCGCGCGCCTGATGACCAGCGTCTCCTGCCACGGCGGCCTCACGCAAATCGGCAAGGTGCTGAC
>Ga0335081_10018465_pt1 | contig 11276 bp, 6 predicted proteins | sample Lox_Sample_35_FD_206713 | JGI IMG/M metagenome (GOLD analysis project Ga0335081, IMG submission 206713) | Soil microbial communities from Loxahatchee National Wildlife Refuge, Florida, United States - Lox_Sample_3.5 | ecosystem: Environmental > Terrestrial > Soil > Wetlands | place: USA: Florida... | reverse complement strand
AAAGCCCGAGGGGCTCTCGAACGCTGAATCCATTGCTGCTCGCTTCCTCGGTGATAAGTTTTTGTCCAATGATCGCAGCGGTGTGCCAATCCAGGACCGGGTGTTCGTTGCGCTCGGCGGGGGTAGGTGGGAATTCGTCGTCAAAAGAATGGTAATCAGAAACACTGCGCATGACCCGTTCATAGACAGGCCGGAGATTCATCATGACGCTGGACCATGCAAAGACGAAAAGCATCGCCCAGAGCCAGAGGCCAGCGGCGCGGTGCATGTCAAAATTGATGCGCGACGCCCGGGCGCTCCACTTCACCCGCCAGGCAAATTTCCAGCGGCTCCAAAAGGGTCCTGCACGTTGAGGCAGCGTGAGATAAAAGCCCACAAAACAGTCGAGGGACCATAGCAATGCCAAGATTCCAAAGAACCAGTGCCCAACCTCACCCAGAGCGAGCGTCCAATGGACTTCGTAAATGAACGGCATGACATTGATCCGGCCTTCGCGAAGGTCGCCCCGACGGCGACGGCCCAGTTCTCGTCCTGACCAGGGATCGAGGAAGAATTCATCAAATCCGAGTTGAAAGAGACGCCCGGTAGAAGGGTTGATTTTTGGTTCGAAGTAAACCTGGACCTGATCGGGCTGGAGATACACCACGCCGCGAACCCTAGCTTGAGGCAGAAGGGCCTGCGCACAGGCCGCAAGAGTGCCCACATCCAGTGGACGGGTATTCGGGTGCGGGTGTGCGAACAATTGTGGAGCGAACACACGCTCCAGTTCTGTGTTGTAGGCCAGCACGCTGCCCGTCAGGCCAATGAGAGCGAGAAAAGCCGCCATCAGGAGACCGGTCCAACGATGAAGAAAAACGAGAGCACGATGAATCATCAGTTGGGATCTCCGTCACAGGTTAGCTGCCACTCAGGCCAGGGTCTCACGCCAAATCTCCCGTCGAGGGTCTCTCACCAATTAGTTGAGTTTCTTCAATTCCGATAGATGAGCGTTGAGCCTGGTTCTGCAGCCGTGCGATGACGCCTAGCGCCATCATGTAACTGCATCCTCCGACTACAAGCACAGCCCTGAAACCCCACGCCATTCCAAGAATCAGAGCGATCACAGTCCCGATGACCGTGAAAAAGCCATTAACTCCCCACCCCCAAGGCACCAATGCTGGAGCTTCGAGCGAAACCAAACGTAGCCCGGTAGGAAAGGGCATTCCCAGCAGAACACCCAAAGGCAGCAAAATCAGGATCGCGAGAAGGATGCGGAACGGTAGCGTCCAACCAAGAGCTACCGAGAACACGAACGGTGTCGCGAAGGAGGTCACTAGAAGCGCGAGCAGGACGAGGGGAACAACGCGCGTTATGGTGCGGCGAGGTGCGGCCTCAAAACGCCCGGCCAGATACGAGCCAATTCCTGTGCAAAACAGCAGGCTGGCAAGAACAACAGCATATGTATAAACAGGCTGGCCTAAAAACAAAGTGAATTGGCTAAGCAGCGCCATTTCTATCGCAATGAAGCCAAAGCCGAGCGCAGCGAAATAAATCAGAAAACGCCAATCACCGGGTGTCTGCAGCCCTGCCCGCGAAAAGCCACGCAATGGCAGCAAGATCAGGACTGCCGCGATCATCACGCTCTGGACCAGTAGAACAAGCAGAGAAACTTCCGCAATTGGGCGGTCGCCCAGAGCCAGCCCACCAAATAGTCTTTCGGCAAACAGCTCGCGAACCATTCCTGTACTTATGCTCGACCAGCGGGTCTGATGATTAAAGAACGGGCGATCATCGGTGGCAGGCATAAGCTGTTGTGCCTCCGACCTATAAACGGCCGGCAAGTTGGAGGTTGTAAGCAACCTCTGGTAAATGCTCTTTCCGCTCGTCTGGGACGGAGAGTAGAGCATTTCTGCGGCAGGCACAGATGTTTCGTTCCACTGGTTCGCCACTCCCAGCAAAGCCTCGATTTGGCGAATCTCGTCCTGGGTGAATGGCGATTTCTTAACTAGGAGTCCGGCTCTAAAAGACGGCCTGTTTTCTCCGAACCGCTTCCTTTCCGCGTCATCGGGTGGAATGCGAAAAGCGTAGAAGTGCGAGGGAAAGTCTTGCACGCCATGGTTCGCGAGAGCTTCCCGGGCAGTCGCAACGAGCCGAGGGATCTGAGGTTCCGGACGCGTGAAGTAAATCACGCCATCCAAGGAAAGATGGTCCAAGTAGTCTTCGAATGCCTCGCGGGTCAAAACGTAGTTTTCAGAGAGCGCGAGCGCTCCCGAAGCAAGCGCAGCGTTGCTGATGGTATGGACGGAGATAATCGCATCGAACCGGTCATGCGAACGACGAACGAAGCTCCGCCCTTCATCTGTTACCAGGCGGACCTCCGGCTGACGGAACAAACCTCCCCAGAAGTCATCCATTCGACGAAGCACGACATCGTTGATAATGGGGTTTACTTCAACGGCGGTAATTTCAGACGCGCCAAAATGCAGCGCATCTAGCACCTGGGCTCCGGCACCGCTGCCGATGATGAGGATTTTTGGTTTCTTCTTCCCTACGTAGGCGATGCCGCTACGGTAGTCTGCATCCTCCTTGTGACGGCTCAAGTACTCGCGCACACCAATCCTCATATCATGCATCGAGGTGACCGCTGTTCCGGAGTCGTAGATAATTCTGCGGATCGCGGGAGTATGCTGTTCCGGTTGCGCTGGTGTCTCAAAAACATCGATTCGAGAGAATGTGTTCCAGGCGGTGAACAGCGGCTTGGATCGAAGTAAGATTTTGCCCGGCGTAACAGTGATCGGCAGCAGGCCATTGGCGTGAAAAGCCAGCGCGACGGCTGCCCCACATAGCAAGATCCTCCAGATACTCCCTTTGCGCCTGCGACTGAGACCGAAGAAGACAGCCGCCGTCATTCCGAACGCGGCTGCAATAGCTACCGACCCGGAGCCTCCAAATGCTGGCATGATGAGCGCCAGGGCGCCGCATCCGACGCCAGCACCAAATAAATCGAACGCGTAGAGATAGTGAATTTGCCGAGTACCACGGGTGAATAACACCGCCAGGGCGAGGCCAGAACAAAAGAATGGAGCCGCAAGCACGACGTAGTAGAAGGATATAAAGAGCCATTGCCGCCGATCCGAAAACAATACGAACGGATCAAAGGGGATTCGTTGCATCAACCAAAAACATGCGAGGGTGACCACGCCAAAGAGTGTTGTAATCCAAACCAGCGCTTGATCGAGAGGAATCCCCTCCCGCAACTCCCGCCATAGCGTTACCACAACACCCGATACCCCAAAGCCCAGAAGTGCGGTCGAAATCACCAAGAAGCCAAAATGGTAAAACATCGCAACGGAGAGTACGCGCGTCAACGAAAGTTCGAGCAGCAGCGTTGCCAAGGAAAGCAAAAAAATCCCGATGTAGTGTCGCGTGCCAATTTGATCGGTTCGAGTTGCATCATCTTTGGTGGACGCAGTCATTTATATGGCTCCGTTCCGAATAAACACTTCTTCACTGGCCACCTTGGCTCGCCCGGTTGAACCAATCAACGATCAGGCGATCACGGTCGTCGCGATTCCGAGGTAACGGATGCCCATCGCGCTCGTAAATGCGGAGGGCGTATACCTTGCCCTTTTCCTGTAGTGCTTCGGCCATTCGGAGAGCTTGAGTGACGGGGACAAGTCTGTCGGTCCGGCTGTGAAGGATGAGAACTGGCACGTTGATCTGGTCAGCCCAATAGACGGCCGACCGCGCTCGATACTGCTCGTCAGCATGGCGCTCATAGTCCGGCCAAATTTTGGCAAAGCCGTCGATGTATTGATTTCCGTTGACGATGCCCATCTCGGGCCGCGCGTCGACCCAGGCCCTTACGTCCGTGACTCCGCCGATCACTGCGGCGGCCTTCACGGCAATTCCTCGTTTGATCGCCAGATACGTCATGGTGCCACCCCGCGACAGCCCCAGCATGAACACCCTCTCCGAGTCCACATAGTCAAGCGACTTGAGTGCTGGCACGAGATTTAGAACATCGTCGACTTCCGCTCCTCCCCACTCGTCGCGTTTCAACGTGGCACCCTGGTAGCGATAATCGGATGCAATAACTACAAAACCCGCTTTAGCCAAGAGGACGAGATCAGCGACGTCCAGGCACGACGTGTTCGCCATGCCGCCGCAGGGCTGGCCGTTATCCGTGATACGCCCGAGGTCGCCGTTGCCTCCCCGATTGAATATGATTGCTGGCCATTTTCGTGAGCCCGCCGTTTTCGGTTTTATCAACAATCCGCGCACGGGAAGACTGTCGCTCGAGTATGTAATTTCCAGAAGGTCAAATTCATTCTGCGTGCGAGCCTCTTCGTAGACCGCCCGCGGGAAATAGCCGCGGCCGAAATCGTCCAAGGCCTCGAACTTAGGCAAAGGTGGCCAAGGCTTCGAGTTCAGAATCTGGCCGTCGGGTGGCTGAGCAGCCACAGCCGGTGCTGACGCGCTCGCTAAAAACTGGATAATCAGAAGCAACCAACCACCAATCACTATCTTTCGCATCCCATTGCCCTCTCTTTTTTCAGCTGTCACCTGATCCCGACACCGGCACCCGTCCGATATCGATGCTCGACGCGGTAGAGGTGCCTTGAATTTTTGTTTTGGCGAGAGTCGCTAATCTTCTGCCGCGTCGTTTCTTCCACCAGATGTACACGCCGGTCACCGAAATGACCGTTAGAACGGCACCGAAGAAAGCCACGAGAATCCGATACGGAAGAAAGTTACGAATATCGCCGTAGTGCAGGCCCCAGAGGACGGTGCTCACCGTATTGCCCGCGTGCTGGCCGTAAGGCAACGAAACGTCTCGCAGCGCGCCGGTGTTGCCGTCGATCCAGATGGCGGTGTCCCAGCCTTCCCCACGAATGTCGTTGCTCCCGCGAACGGCATAGGTGTACACACCGAACTCCGGGATATAGGCCATTCCATACGGTCGTGTAATCTGGAAGCCGCGCTGGGCGGCGATCTGCGCCATCGCACGTTCTCCGAGTGCTTGTGCGTCGCGCCAGCCGAGCTTGGGGTTGTCAAGCGCTTGCGGCAGCATCACGGAAGAAATGGTGTCCTCGTCGCTGCGATAGTCGAAGACGGCCTTTGTCACGCGCTCATACACCGGCCGTAAACTCAGCATGACGCTGGACCACGCGAAGACAAATAACAACACCCAAGACCACAGTCCTCCAGCGCGATGCAAATCGAAGTTGATTCGAAACGCATTAGCGCGCCACTTGGTTTGCCACGCGTATTTCCATCGTTTCCAAAAACCTCCCCGCCCGCGTGGCAGTGTCAGATAGAAGCCCACAAAGCAGTCGAGCGTCCATACCAGGGCCACGATGCCGAGAATCCACGCGCCAGTGTTGCCCATAGCTACGGTCGTGTGAAGTTCGTAGACGAACGGAAGAAACTTCACATGCCAGTTGGGATTCGTGCAGCAACGTCCCAGTTCGCGACCCGTGTACGGATCAAGAATTAGGTGGTCGAAGCCCAACTCGTAAGGTTTGCCAGTCGCCGGATCCTTGCGGGAGCGTAAAGAGATGCTGACCTGATCTTTCCCGATCGAAAAGAAACCCGGCTTTGCCTGCGGCACCAACGCCTCAGCCCGCTCCGCCAGAGTGGCGGCATCGAGGGGCGTCTGCCCGGGTTTGAACTCGGCGTGGTACTGCGGGTTCAACAGGCGATCGATTTTCGCTCGAAACGCCAATATCGTTCCTGTCAGTCCAACCACCACCAGAAATGCAGTCATCAGCAGTCCGGTCCAGCGATGGAGCCATACGAGATAACGATGAATCATTTGGAATATCTCCACGTGTGCTGGTCTCAAAACGACAGCTTCAAGGCCAATTGGATGGACCGCGGTCCGCCAAACTGATACAAGGGACTCAGGGCACCGCCTCCGCTGCTGTTCCCGCCCAAGTACTGGCCCAAAGTCTGAAGTGAATAGCCGAACTGAGCGTTGGAACCGAAACCCAGATTGAGTGCACTGTACGGTTGTGCGAAATTAGGGTGATTCAACACATTGAACATTTCTGCCCGGAACTGAAGCTTTAACGATTCGCGGATGGGAAAGTCTCGATGAACCGCGAAATCCCACTGAGAAGCTGGGAAACCTCGCAAGGCGTTTCTACCAAGATCCCCTTGACGCAGTATGTTTCCGTTGGCATCCGTCGGCGGAAAGCAGAACGGACCAACGCAGGACATATTTGGCCCGTCCGGGGTGTTATTGATGATTTTCCCTCCGGGATATTGCGGCCCGTAGAGGTACAAGGGAACGCCTGGAAGAAGATCTGGCCTCACGTACACGGGTTTTTCGGTAAACGATTGATTGGTGTTAATCGTCACGTCCACTGGTGGGGAGGAATAGGCCTTGATGATGCTCTGGAGCGACCATCCGCTCAAAATCACTCCGAGGAAGCGATCCGGCCGGTATGCGGGAATGTCGTAGGTGAGCGCGGCAGAAAATACGTTACGAATGTCGAATTTCGAAGGTCCCCGGTTGTCACTTACCCCTTGTCCACCTTGGCCGAACACCGTCGAACCTGTATCAATGCTGTGCGCCCATGTGTAGGAAGCCAGTGCCTGAAGTCCGTGAGAAACCTGCCGCTGAAACTGGGTTTGGAGAGCGTTGTAACTGGAAGAGCCACCGTTGTCGAACAATCCGATTCCCCCCGGGTAACTCGGGGGAGGAGAGTTGTAGGGGAAGATTGTTTGCACCAGTCTTCTTCCTGCAGCGCCAACATAAGAAACCGTCAGAGCTTGCTGTTTCCCGAGTTCCTGCTGCAAGCCGACATTCCACTCAAGCGTGTAAGGCGTCTTAAAGTGCGGATTGAATCCAAGCAGAAGTCCACTGTTGGAAGAACCGGGAGGCACAACCGCGGGCGGCGCCGCGTAGGTGGACGCGAGAGGGAAGGTACCGCCCGTGGGCGGGTACACGACGGGGAGCTGGCTCCCGTCATAGAAACCATAACCAGTGTAAGGATACGCGTAGGCGACGAGGTTTCCGGCTGCGCCCGCTGCCAGATCGTCGTAGAGGCCAAACCCACCACGAAGCACAGTGGACGGGGCACCGTTCTTTTGCAAAAGTTGGTAGGCAACGCCAATGCGAGGCGAGAAATTTCCATAGTTGGTTTGGTAGGCCGATGTGCCCGCTGGAGCTAATACGATCTGCGAGTAATCACTGCTGTTGAAATTCTCGAGGGCCGGGAAAGGCGGACCGTCGATTGTTTTCGGCGGAAATTCGACACCCCATCGCAATCCGTAGGTTACGGTGAAGCGAGGCTCGAGCTGCCAGGTGTCTTGAGTAAAAAGACTAAACGTTCGGAACAGGAATGTTGCGGGGATGTTCTGGTTAGTGAAGGCGAAGCCAACAATGCCATCCTCGGTCGTGGGATAGTCATTAAACTGCACGTACTGGGAATATTGGGCTGGAGCGAATCGCGGCGACAATCGACGATAATCCACGCCGAACGCAAATCGGTGGGCACCTCGCTGGATCGCAACGTTGTCCACCAGTTCTATTTGGCGCTGCAGACTCTCTTCGCCAGCTCCAATGTCGAGATACCCATTGCTGGTAAATCCCGCTTGGAAGCCAATGTTGGCGTTCTGCAAATTGAAGCCATTGGGCAGAGGCGGCGAGGATATGGGAGTGGCACCGCCAAAATCGCTTGATACCGAAGCACCAGTGCTTTCTAACCGGCTGTAATTGAATCGAAAGTCGTCGCTTATGGTCGGAGAAAACGTCCAGGTGGTTCCCAAAGTCAGGGTTTGTATCGTCTGTGATTGAACTCCTTTCTGACTAAGTGCAACCCCGGACCCAGGTCCGAATCCGTATTGCGCGATGCTGGACGGGGAATAGTTGTATCGGCCAAAAAGATTGAGTTTGTCGGTCAAACGGTCATCGATCCGGAGGCTGTAAGCATCTAGCGAACTGGGATTTGAAAAGCTAGCGTTGAACTGCGCAACGCCATTCCCCAGGTCGTCCTTCGCGGGGGCAACTGGATAGGCGTTCAAAAACTGCTGCACCGCGGGTATCGCGTCCTGACGTGCCTGAAGGTCGGGGACCTGCGTGAGGGCCGTTTGTGGCAGTCGCAGGCGCAGGCCCTCATACGAGAAGAAAAAGAAAGTCCGATCTTTCCGAATCGGTCCGCCGACAGTTCCTCCGAAGTCGTTCTGTTGCTCCGGAGCTTTGGGAAGGGGAGTCGGATTGAATACGTTGACACCATTGAACCAATTGTTGGCGTCCAAAACCGTATTTCGAAAATAATCAAAAAGAGAACCATGAAACTGGTTCGTGCCGGAGCGTGTAACGATGGAAATCTGACCGCCGGCGGTGAGACCGGAGTCCGGCGCAGCTGTCGAAGTCTCTATCCGGAATTCCTGCAAGGCGTCCACCGAGACTAGGCTGTTGGTCCCACCCGATAAACTAGTTGCGCCAGCTTGTCCCCCAAGTCCTGCGCCTGGATTGCCAATATTCCCGCCGATTCCGAAATTGGCACTTACACCATCCACCGTCCAATAGTTCGACGTCTCACGCTGCCCGTTTACGACAAACGTATCCGTGTTTCCCGAGCCAGCAGTGGGGATGACGCCCGGCGCCAGTTCGATCAGGCTTTGAAAACTCCTCCCATTCAGCGGCAGGTTATCCGCGAATTTGCGATCCACGACGGTGCTCACGGTTGCGTCTGTGGTGTTCATTTCCAGGGCGCTGCCTTCGACCGTGACGGTTTCCGCTTGGGATCCGAGCTGCAACGTGAAATTTTGCTCTACCCGACCTTCGACTTGGAGCGTGAAACCTTTAGCGACAATCTCCTTAAAACCCGCCTTGGTGACTACGAGTTGATAGTGGCCGGGTGCGAGACTACTGAAGAAATAAATGCCGACAGAGTTTGTGGTGGCAAGGGACGTGATATCCGTCTCGACTCGTGTTGCCTTGACCTCAACCTCGGGCACTGGGCGCCCTTGGGGGTCGACAACGGTTCCGCTCAGTGACGCAGTATCCGTCTGTGCGAGAAAGCGGACGGGGAAAATCAGACACAGCAGAGAAATAGCGGCGGCAAATCTCACACAATGACGAACCAACATGATCCCTCCTCATGTTCATGCGACGAGCTAGATCTTTTTGCTTTGGATTGACTAGAGGAGATAGGGCGGACCGCGTTCGGAACAGAAATCGGAGAAGAATAATCCTCGAACAGGTAGTTCACTGAGCTCAGGTGATCGCGCAGGCGGTGGAGGCAAGAACCAAGTTGAGAGAGTGGCGAGCATTGGCGCCGTTGAAGCCGTGACAGTGAGTGAGCGGTAGGGGCAACTTGAGATTTTCGCGACTAGAGAAGCTCTTCCGGATTGCGCCTCGGCTGGGCCTCGCGGAAACTGCATTGCACAATGGTGCTGTCCGTCCTTGCGGCAGCACACGGGCAGCGGCGACCACTGGATCAGGCTCAACAGTGGCACGCCAAGGCTTGAAGCCATGACAAAAAGAAAGAACACAGCGGTGAATTGCCGTTGCTCTCTATGGAAGTGGCGCAAAATTTTCAAGTCAAGAACACCTAGTAACACGCTGAAATAAAATGGCGACCCAATGCTTTTGGAATTGAGCAAAAAGGCAGCGATCTCCGCCTGCCTTTTCACCGGTAAAGGGAAAAGCGGACACCAAAAAATCTGCTGGTGAGAAGCGCTAGTTGAAGTCGCTAGAAAGAAAGGGAGGGGGGACCACGTTTGAACAAAAAGTTCACACAGAGGGCATATGGAAATGGTGAGTCATTTCGAACTGCCCAACAATCCGGTTGCAGGGAACCGGACCGTGCAGCACTCGGGGAGCCTAATTGGAAATGGCGTGATAGACGAACAGTCTGCGTGCGGTAGGGGCACGGCGGCGAAGATGCCTTAACGCTTGGCCCGGTTCCGTCGCCGCTCTCATCTTGCATTCCTGTGCAGTGATGCTTTCCGTGTTTCTGACAGCAGAGCGGAATTGCCGGGCCAGCGAACGCAATCGCTGCCGATCCGGCAGTGGTCCAACCGACCAGGAGAAGCGTCAATGTCGCTATGAGACGTTGCATATACAAGTTTGGCGCCACATCATACATCAGTTTTCCCTGTTTGAATCTCAATCCTGTTACAAGCCTCCGCGAGCAAGTCTGCCTCATTTCGCGTTATAGGCCCGAACGGTGATGCGACCCTCACCTCGCCATTCCTGGCAGTCGCCGCGCTGTGAAATACGAGCCAAACACCAAGGCGGCAGCGAGCAACTGCGAGACCAGGGTCTCGACTGTCGGGAAAATGGAAAACCATAGTCCCGCCCAGTCGGGAATCATTTCACTCAAGTGCCGAACATGTGTCGTCGGAAGCCAGCCTGCAAGCTGCATCTCCTGGGCTTCCTCACCGACCATCACGAGAAGCACCACCGCCAGCATCACACCAGTAATCACAAGCATCTTCCGATAAGGGAGATGCTTGTGAACCACGAAGGTAAGCACCGCCACGGCCAGCGTCGCAAGCGATCCGAGCACCACGGCCTCCAATACGGTTTTTCCGCCCAGACGCAGCCGCAAACTTTGCAGGAAGAGCACGACCTCGAACCCTTCCCGGTAGAACGACGTGAATCCCAAAACTCCCATGCCCAGCGTCAGACGCCAGACGGTCTTCCCCCGTGTGGCATTTGTGATCAACTCCTGCTTCTTTCGGTTGTGCAGGGAGATCCAGCCCGTCCAGTACATTTTGTGGAAGAACCAGTTCAGAACGACAAGCAACACGATGATCGCTAGCAAACCAGTTCCGGCCTGAAGTGCAATAGCGGAGACGTTGTTGCTGAGATCGTTCAACACGCGCACAACGATGACCCAAGTGATTGCGGTGGCCAACACTCCGAAGAGAACGCCTCCGATCACCGGCCGGTGATACCGCGACTCTTTGGCGCGAAAGCTCGCGGTAAGCGCTGCCAGCACGAGAATGCACTCGAGTCCCTCGCGGAAGACCAGCACCGCAATGTTCACTGCTCCCGAAGCTGAAAGTGAGCCGCTCACAGCGGGTCCCCGATTTCACGCTCGATCTCTTCTTTAAGCGCATCACTCAAGACATGCAGCGTTCGCGGGCTACCTGAAGCGCCTTGACGTTTTCCCGAATGCAGCATTTTGCGGAGACACTTGAAAAGGATGAGGCAAGCCAACACTGAAATTGCGACCGGAACGCTAAAAAGAATTCTTCCTGTCAGCCCATCCGGGACGATCAAGATGCGGTCGCCGTAGATGTTCCGGTAATGCTCAACGATTGCTTGCTCG
>Ga0335081_10018463_pt1 | contig 11278 bp, 7 predicted proteins | sample Lox_Sample_35_FD_206713 | JGI IMG/M metagenome (GOLD analysis project Ga0335081, IMG submission 206713) | Soil microbial communities from Loxahatchee National Wildlife Refuge, Florida, United States - Lox_Sample_3.5 | ecosystem: Environmental > Terrestrial > Soil > Wetlands | place: USA: Florida... | reverse complement strand
TGGAACCGGCAGAAAGTGCTCGAACGCCTCACGCAGGCGGATTTGCCGGATGGCCAGAACCTGCAACCGCAAATTGGCACGGATTGGAGCACGGTCGGCCAGATTTACTGGTATACCGTTCGGAGCACAAATCCCCGGTATGATTTGATGGAGCTTCGGTCTCTCGAGGACTTCGTTCTCCTAAAACAGTTCAAGTCCGTTCCCAATGTGGTGGACGTTTCCGACTTCGGGGGCACGGTGCGCGAGTACCAGGTGCGCGTCGATCCGAACAAGCTGGTCTCGTACGGACTCAGCATCGGCCAGGTGGAGCAACAACTCACCGATAACAACATCAATGCAGGCGGCAGCTTCGTGGAAGTTGGAATGCAACAAATGAACGTGCGCGCGCTGGGACTGTTCGGCGGCGTACGCGACATTCAGCAGACGGTTCTGAAGACCCAAAACGGAACCGCGCTGCGGGTGCAAGATATTGCGGAAGTCTCGCAAGGTCCGAAGATCCGTCTGGGCCACATGGCGCGGGCCAACCACATGGAGGACGGGCGTATCGTCGATGAGCCGGACGTCATCCAAGGCATGGTTCTGATGCGCAAGGGCGCGGAAGAGGAACCCACGCTGGAGGCCATTCACAAGAAGGTCGATGAACTCAACAACGGCATTCTGCCTCCGGGCGTGAAAGTCGTTCCCATGCTGGATCGCAGCGACCTTCTGCATTTCACCTTGCACACAGTGATGCATAACCTGACCGAAGGCATGATCCTGGTCAGCGTCATCCTTTTTCTGTTTCTGCTGAATGCGCGCGCCGCTCTGATCGTGGCCCTGACGATTCCGTTCTCTCTACTCTTTGCATCGATCTGGCTGGATTTGAGCCGCATTCCTGCCAATCTTCTCTCACTCGGCGCACTTGACTTCGGAATGGTGGTGGATGGAGCCGTGGTCATGGTGGAGAACATCATCCGCCACCTGAGCCGAAGCAGCCGCCAAACCGCGGTTGGTACTCCGAAAACGGCGGCGGAGGTGATCCGCGATGCTTGCCATGAAGTCCAGCGGCCGGTGTTTTACGCAATCGCCATCATCATCACCGCCTATCTGCCGATCTTCACGCTGCAACGCGTGGAGGGACGGTTGTTCCGTCCGATGGCCTGGACGGTGGCTTTCGCCCTTCTGGGCGCCATGACCTTTTCGATACTCATCGCACCCGTGCTGGCAGCCACGTTTTTCCGCAAGGGAGTCCGGGAACGGCGCAATCCTGTCATGGATTTTCTTACGGAGCAGTACCGCCGGCGGCTGCGCTGGGCCATTCAGCATCGGTGGGTTGTGGCCATGGTGGCCATAGCCGCCCTGGCGGGAACGATCTACTTGGGCTTTGGCGGCGTGATCGGAGCTGAGTTCCTGCCGCACCTGGATGAAGGCGCGATTTGGGCGCGCGGCACCCTGGCCAATAGCACCAGTCTCTCAGAAGGCGAGAAATTCACTACCAACGAGCGCTATGTCTTCGCGTCTTTTCCGGAGGTCAAGACTGTTGTGTCGGAAGTCGGGCGGCCCGATGACGGAACCGACACCGGAGGATTCGGTAACACCGAGTATTTCGTGGACCTCAAGCCGCACGACCAATGGCGCCCCGTATTTCACCAGAACAAAGAGAAACTGATTGCCGCCATGAATCGCGCTGTGGATAGGTATCCGGGCGCGATCTGGAACTTCTCGCAGCCAATCGAAGACAACGTTGGTGAAACCATGACGGGCACCAAGGGCGCGCTGGCTCTCAAGATTTTCGGGGATGACTTGAAGGTCCTCGAGGAGAAAGGCGAAGAAGTCACAACCGTGATTTCGGCCATCCCCGGTATGCAAAATGTGAAGCTCTTGCGCGACTTCGGTCAGCCAAATCTCAACTTGAGCATCGACCGGCGCCAGGCGGCCCGTTTTGGCATTAATGTGGCGGACATACAAGACGCCGTGCAAACCGCGGTGGGCGGCAACGCGGTGAGTCAAGTGCTGAATGGCGAGCAGCGGTACGACGTGGTGGTGCGCTACCAGGAGCCATATCGCAACACGGCAAAGGCCATTGAAAACGTTCGGCTGCTTTCTCCGAGCGGAGAGCGGGTTTCGCTGGCGCAATTGACAAAGGTCGAGGTGAAGGACGGCGCGTACGACATATACCGGGAAGGCAACACGCGCTATGTGGCGGTGACCTTCAACGTGCGCGGCCGGGATCTGGGGACCACGGTGGAAGAGGCGATCAAACGGATCGGCGAGAAAGTGAAGATGGCGCCGGGCTATCGGGTCAGTTGGTCGGGCGAATACGAGAGCGAAAAGCGCGCCGAAGCGCGTTTGGCAATAGTCGTTCCGCTAACCATCCTCGTCATCTTCATTATTCTGTATACGATGTTTCGATCGTTCAAGTGGGCGCTGCTGATTCTCCTCAACGTCGGTCTGGCCCGCGTAGGAGGCTTCCTGGCGCTGGTTATTACCGGAACGTACCTCAGTGTGTCCTCGGGCGTCGGCATGTTGGCCCTGTTTGGCGTCTCAGTGCAAACCGGAGTCATCATGCTCGAATACATCAACCAACTCCGCGCGCGCGGCCACTCGATCGTGGATGCCGCGGTCGATGGCGCGGTCCTGAGGCTTCGTCCCATCATGATGACCATGCTGGTGGCGACTCTTGGACTGCTGCCCGCGGCGCTATCGCACGACATTGGGTCGGACTCGCAACGGCCCTTCGCGATCGTCATCGTAGGCGGCCTGATTTCGGATTTGCTTCTGAGCATTGTCCTCTTGCCCACGTTTTATGTCTGGATCGCGGGGGACAGGGATGTGCTACCGACACCGGAGGCTTCCTTTGAGCACTAGACGCGCAGCATGGGCGGTTTGCACCCTGCTGGTCTGCATGCGTTCTGCGGGTCCGGCATTCGGACAGGCCACGCAGGGACCAACCAAAATCACGCTTGACGAAGCCATCCAAATGGCGCTCCGGCACAACCACACTCTGCTGGCCGCCCGGACTAATATCCAGCAGAACCAGGCGGCGGAGATCACCGCTAACCTGCGCCCGAACCCGGCGCTCTTCGTCGACTGGGAATACCTGCCCCTGTTCTCCCGCCCCGAGGGCGAGACTGTTTCGGCGTACCTCCAAGCCTCGACCGAAGGCGACATCGGGTTGAGTTACCTCCTGGAACGCGGCCACAAGCGGGTCCGCCGCCTGGAAGCAGCCAAAGCGGCCACCGCTGTGACGCGCTCGCAGGTAACGGACAATGAGCGCGGCGTGGCCTTTCAGGTGGGTTCTCTCTTCATTAGCGCGCAACTCGCGGAGTCGACCTTGGAACTCGCCGAGACGGACTTGAAGAGTTTTCAGAAAACCGTGCATATCAGCGAGATCCAGTACAAAGACGGCAGTATTAGTGAGAACGACTACCTGAAGATTAAGATCCAGTTGGTGCAATATCAGACTGACGTCCAGCAGGCGCAGGTCAACAGGATTCAGGCGTTGTCGGATCTACGACAGCAACTGGGTTACGAATCGGTGCCCGCGGACTACGACGTCGTTGGCGACTTCGAATACCGGCCGCTGGCGCTCACTATCGAGGAACTGCAAGCGAAAGCCCTGCAGAACCGGCCCGACCTGCGCGCGGCGGTGTTGGGTGTTAGAGCGGCCAGCAGCCAATACGCGCTCGCCAAGGCGAATGGCAAGCAGGATCCCACTATCTCCGCCAACTACTCGCACGCTAACGGCATCAGCGGCGCCACCTGGTCGTTCAGCATTCCGCTCGCGATTTTCGATCGGAACCAGGGCAATATTGCGCAGACGCGCATTGCCATCCGGCAAGCTGAGGAGCAGCAGAGAGCGGCCAGTGGGCAGGTGCTTACCGACGTGAAGGACGCCTATGAGGGAATGCAGGAGAACGCGCGTATCGCTCAGTTGTATAAGTCCAGCTACCTCGATGTCTCGAAAAGGAGCCGCGACATCAGCGAATACGCCTACCGGCGCGGCGCCGCGGCTCTACTGGACTTTCTCGATGCCGAGCGCAGCTATCGCGCCACGCAACTCGCCTACCGGCAGGCGGTAGCGGCCTATTTGACGGCCCTGGAGCAGCTTCGCCAGGCGGTGGGGACCAGGGACCTGCATTGATAAAGCCATGAATAAGGCAGAAGTTCGCGCCCAGATTGAAGAAATCGGCATCATTCCAGGCATTCGCGTGGCGACGCGTGAGCACGCCCGTTTCGCCGCGGAAGCGGTCAACCGTTCCGGTATTCCCATCGCGGAGATCACCATGACGGTGCCCGGTGCACTCGATGTAATTGCGCATCTGGCCAAGAGCCTCCCGGAAATGGTGGTAGGCGCTGGAACCGTCCTCGATGTCGAAACAGCGCGCCGCTGCCTGGAGGCCGGAGCCATGTTTTTGACGAGCACGGGTCTCGTCCCGGAGGTCGTGGATTTCGCGCTGCAGAACGACATCGTCGTTTTTCCGGGCGCCATGACGCCCACAGACCTGATTGCAGGGTGGAAGATGGGCGCCGACTTCATCAAGATTTACCCGTGCGGACCACTGGGCGGGCCCCGTTATATCCGCGCTTTGAAGCTGCCGTTTCCACAGGTGCCGTTGATTGCCACCGGCGGCGTAAATCAAAGAACCGCCGGCGATTTCATTCTGAACGGGGCCGCAGCACTGGGCATCGGATCGGAGTTAATCAACCCGGAGGGCCTACCCATGATGAAGGAAGAACAGATTCGGGAGCTGGCGCGTCGCTATTTGAGAATCGTAAAAACCGCCCGCGCGCAAATGAATGGAGAGTAACTACCTATGACAAACACACGGGCACTGGTTCTCGGGCTGAGTCTGCTCGGAACATTACATACATTGCCGGCCGCCGAGGGAGTGTACCAGAAAGGGCCCAAACAGTCGTTTGCAGTGACCAACACGGAGCGGGTACCCTGCGCGCCGGGCGGAACCATTCGTCTCAACAACTCGTACGGCTACTTAACGGTTGAGGGTTGGGATGATCCGGAGGTTGAGATCACCGTTATCAATTCGACCGATAGCCCCTATGAACCAAGCCAGCAGCAACGCGGAGAACAGCCCTTCGGGCGGGTCCGGGTGGTCGCCGAACGGCGTTCCGACAAAGATCTGGTGATCTCAACGATCGTTCCCGAACGCCATCGCTTACTGCCAAAGGCGAAGCACCGCGTCACGGTCGAGTATAGGATCCGAGTGCCGCGGGACTCGCGGTTGATAGTTCACCACGGCAACGGCTACGTTTGGGTGAGCGACGTGACTGGAGACCTGGATGTACGCAGCCACACCGGAGACATGATCGTGATGCTGCCGGATCTGAGTCCTTACTCGATCGACGCCAGAACCAGGATGGGCAGCGTTTCTTCCGATTTTACGGGCAAGAGTATGAACCGTGTTAGCCAATTTCTGGTGGGTTCGCACTTCGATTACGCAAGCCAGACTCCCAAGCGGCGGATCTACCTGCGCATGGGGCGCGGAAGCATCGAGATCTTGCAAGATCTGCCGGAGCGACCCACGAGAACCCGCTAGGATGTTGATCGTGTTCGGAGTTCGTGGCGCAAGCTCATGATTCGTGCGCCGGGTGCCGTGCTGGTCTATTTCGTGATGCTCGGCGCCTGGGTGGCGGTGGGTCTATTTATCGTGATCGCGCCGACGCGTTTCGACAACCTGGTGAACGAGAGCTTCGGGCTTTTCCCAGAGGTGCGGGCGCGCGACCGGGGCAAGAAGCTGTTTCTGCGGCTGGTCGGCTTCGGACTGTTGGCATTCGCGGCGCGCTTCGTGTGGGGTATACGTCAACTGTTCAGGACCGGCGGGGAATAAATTGCGCCGCCATGCCTTAGGGCGTTACCGAGCCGTGACCGTCAGTGAGCGGTTCCCGCCTGCATCGTTGCAAAAAGATAGCCTACCCAAGGCTCGGTCAGGATGTACTTCGGCTTGGCGGGGTTGGGCTCGATCTTCTTGCGCAACTGGTTGATGAAGACTCGCAGGTGTTCCGGCTCATCGCCATAGTCCGGTCCCCACACGGCCTGCAGCAACTCGCGGTGTGGGACCGGCTTGCCGGCTTGTGAAACAAGATAGCGCAGCAGGTCGAACTCCTTCGGCGTGAGGCGCGTCTCTTTTCCCTTGACGCGGATGCGCCGCGTATCGAAGTCGATTTCGAGGTCCGGGGTGACTACCGAGTGCGGACCGCCTTCGGGCGAAGTGGGTGACCGCCGCAGCGCCGCCCGGATGCGCGCCAGCAGTTCCTCCATGCCGAAAGGCTTGGTGATGTAATCGTCGGCGCCCGCATCCAGCGCGGCCACTTTGTCCTTCTCGCTGTTGCGCACGGAAAGGACGATGATGGGCACATCCGACCCCGAGCGCAGGTGCCGGCAGGTTTCCAAACCGCCCATGCCGGGCATGTTCATGTCCAGCAGCACTAAGTCCGGCAGTTCCGCGGAGATCTTAGCCAGGGCATCTTCGCCGTTTCGGGCGTCGATGACAACGTATCTGTGCCCGACCAGCGTGGCCCGCATCACCCGGCGGATCTGCGGGTCGTCGTCCACCACGAGAATCCTTCCAGCGCTCACGAGACCATTTCACCACGGTACACGGGCAACGAGAAGCTGAATACGGAGCCTTGCCCCGGCTCGCTGGTCACCCAGATCTTGCCGCCGTGCGCCTCCACGATGCCTTTGGCGATGGCCAGCCCCATGCCGGTGCCCGGCACGCGGAAGCGGTGCTCCCGGGCGCGGAAAAACCTGTCGAAGACGCGCATTTGCTCCTGCTCATCGATGCCGCTGCCGCGGTCGGCCACGCTGATTACGATGCGCCCTTCTCCCGCGCGCGCCGCAATCGTTAGCGGCGAACCCGGCGGGGAGTACTTCAGCGCATTGTCCAGCAGTTGCCTCAAAACCTGCTGCACGAAGTCGAAATCGGCATCCGCGGCGGGCAGAGCGTCCTGCAGCCGGACATCAACCGGCCGGTCCTGCAGCACGGGTTTGAGCTCTGCGAGCGTGGCGCCGATCATCTCGCCGACATCAAGCGCGCGCTTCTCCAGGTGCAGTTTGCCCGCTTCGATGCGCACCATCTCCAGCACTTCGGCCACCAGCCGGTTCAGCCGGTCGGTTTCCTCGTTAATGATGGTCATCAACTCGCGGTCTTGCGCCGCACGGGATTGGCCCAACAGGCTCGTGACGGCGGCCTTGATGGACGTGAGGGGCGTCTTGAAATCGTGCGCCAGCGCATCCAGCAGCGCGGACTTGAGCACCTCGCTCTGGCGCGCCGCCTCGGCCCGGCCGGCCTCTTCGAGCGTCCGCGCGCGTTCGATGCCGATGGCCACCAGATAGGCGACCGCGTTCAGCACCGCGTCGGAGGGCAAGCCTCCGGCGAGGCCCAGGTTGCCCAACGCCTGCCCGCCCAGGCGCACGGGAACGATGGCCAAGCCCCGGCTTCGATCGATGAGCGATTCGTCGCGGTCGGCTTGCAGTTGCTCGTCGGAAAGCCGCGGATCGTCCGGCCCCCAGCGGAACGTTTCGTAACTCAGTCTGGCGTGGAAGGCGGCGGTGGTCACGCCCAATATCCGTACCACCCGGCTGACCAGATCCTGGCTGGCGGTGCGCGCGCTGCCGCTCAGCAGCAGGCTCTGGCTCAGCGCGTACAGACCTTCGACTTCGCGGCGGCGCTCCACCGCCTCCAAGGTGCGGCGCTTGGCGCGCGCCGAGAGTTGGCTGGCCATGACGGCGGTGATCAGAAACGCGGTGAGCGCCACCCAATTCTGGGGGTCTTGCACCTCGAATGTTCCGACCGGCGGAATGAAGTAGTAATTGAATCCGAGCACCGCGGCCAGCGAAGCGATGGTCGCCTCCAGCAGCCCCCAGGCGGCCGAGATCCCGAAAATAACAAGCAACAACGTCAAAGCTACCGTGGTGTTGTTGACGTGGACCAAGCGGTAATAAAATGCGACGACCAGGGCGATCACGAAGGGCGCGCCGATCAGGCGGACGGCGCGGCGTAAGTAGGGGTTAGTCATGAGTCCAAGCGCGGCGGCCTGTGAGGCGGCCGCGGGCTGGGAGCCTGCCCCACTTGAGGATACACTAGACTCCGAAGACGCGGTTGAAGAATTCCCGCGTCTTCTGCCGGATCTCGCCCAGCTTCAAATCCAGCCGCTGATCGTGCAATTGGTCGGGTGTCCAACGGCGCACCAGTTCCGCCAGCGTCTCGGACTGGGAAGGCGAAGTGGGCAGGTGGCCTCCCGCGTAGCCGCTCGACACGCGCAGCCCGTGATCGATCGCGCGGTAGAACACCGCGGCGTCGCGCAAAAAGTCCGCGTCCTCGCGCTCCAGGTGGCCCATCTGCTCGATGACGTCGATGCGCGCGGGCGTATTCAGCACCTTGTAGAAAATTCCGGCGCCCCGCAGCCGCAGATACATCAAGGCGAAGTCGATATCGTAGTATCCGCCGACGGCCGCCTTCAGCGGATTGCGAGCGCCCTGTTCCTTCTCCAACCGGGCGCGCATCTGCGCCAGTTCCTTGCGCGACCGGCCACTCTGCCCGTAGCGCCGCCAATCGATCTCCTGCAATTTATGCAGGAATTCCGTGGCGCGCTCCACGTTCCCGGCCACCGCGCGCGACTTCATGTACGCGATGCCCTCCCAGGCCTCGGCGTGCTTCGCGAAGTACTCGCGATAGGTCCATTCCGGCTGCACCAGCGCGCCTTCGCGTCCGTTGGGGCGCAGGCGGGTGTCTACGGTGAACATGACGCCATCGCCGGTGTACGCGCTGATCGCGTTGATCATGCGCTCGGCCACGGCCGTCCAGAATACCAGCTCCGCGGCGTCTTCGTCGGGGATGACGAAGATCAAATCGGCGTCCGAAGCCAGGTCGAACTCGCGCATGCCCAGCCGCCCTAGCGAGACCACCATCATTTGCCGCGCCGGCCGGTAATCCGGATTGGCCGGCTGGGGAGCTTCCTCCAGCGCGATGCGGTACGCCGCCGCGATCACCGTGTCGGCCAGATCCGAGGTGCGCTCCAGCGTTTCGAAGATGGGGGCCGGCCGCAGCAGGCTGTCGCTCTGGATGCGAAACATCTGGCGGCGGAAATAGCTCCGCAGCGAGGCGCTGTCTGCAATGGCATCCTGCGGGGATTCCTCGCCCGGCGCGGCAGCAGCATCCAGGTCGGTCAGCATCTCGGGGTGCCGCAGAAGCTGATCGCCGAAATACTGGCTGTGTTCGAAGATATCCACCGCGCGCTCCACCAGCGCGGCATTCGCATCCAGGCGCGCGAAGCCGTCGGAAGTGGCCAGCACCTTCTCCAGAAACAGTTCGAAGCGTTCCCGGCCGCGATTCAGTTTGGCGCGCGCCAGCGCGGCGGCCAGTTGCGGCGCACGCTCGTCCAGAGACCGCGTGAGATTGCTCGCAGCCAATGGCGCCGGGTCTAGATCCACCGGCTGCCAGCGATCGTCCGCGTCGCCATCCGCCAGCGTGTAGTACATGGGTTTGCGCGCCTGAATCACGCGCGCGTACATCTCCCGCACATTGCCCAGGTGGGTTTCCAACCGCACCTGGAGCGATTCCGCGGTGAGCGGCTCGCCGGATTCAACCGGCATCTTGCGCGCCAGTACTTCCAGTTCCTCCGGTGCGATGGGCAGCGTGTGGGTCTGCCTGTCGTCGTAGAACTGTAGCCGGTGCTCGATGTGGCGCAGGAACTCGTAGGCCGAAGCCAGGCGCGCGTACTCGCCGGCAGAGAGCAGGTTCTTGTCGTGCACGCGCGAGAGCGCAAACAGCGTGCCGCCATGCCGCACCCAGGTCTCGCGCCCTCCGTGCAGGCGTTGCAGGCATTGCACCAGGAACTCGATGTCGCGGATGCCGCCCGGCGTCAGTTTGATATCCAACCCGGCGTGCGCGCGCTTGGCGGCCAGTTTCTCGCTGATGCGCTCGCGCGCTTCGGAAACCGCCTCCACGGCCCGGAAATCCAGCGTGCTCGAATAAATCAGCGGCTCGACGAACTCCAGAAGCTCGCGGCCCAAGGCCAGGTCGCCGGCGCACGCGCGCCCTTTAATCAGCATCTGCTTTTCCCAGTCGCGCCCGCGCTCCTGGTAATAGCGTTTGGCGCCGTCGAGCGAAATGCAAACCTCGCCGAGGCGCCCGTCGGGCCGCAAACGCAAATCCACGCGGTAGCACGAGCCGTCCGCCGTGTAGGTCGAGAGCGACTCGGTATACTGGTTGGCTACCTTCTTGAAGAACTCCTTGTTGGTGATGACTTCGGGTCCGGCGGTCTCGCCGTTGCCCGAATACACAAACATCAGGTCGACGTCCGAACTGTAGTTCAACTCCTGGCCGCCCAGCTTGCCCAACGCGATCACGGCAAAACCGCAGACCCGCCGTTGGCCGTCAGGCAACTCTACCAGCGGCTCGCCATGCCGCGCGGTCAGTTGCGCGCGAATCTGGCGATAGGCGAAATCCAGGATGGCGTCGGCGAGGTTGGATAGCTCTCCGGTGATGTCGGCCAGCGCGGCGAGTTCCAGCACGTCGCGCAGCAGGATGCGCAGCGACTGCCGGCGCCGGAAGCGCGCCAGGGTCACCGGCGCCGGCTGATCGGGACCCTCGGCGGCGCGGAATTCGAGCAGACGCTCCGCGAATTCCTCGGCCGACAGCATGCGGTGCAGCTCGCCCCGGTCGGCCGCCTGCAACAGCCATTCGGGATGCTGCAGCACGGCTTCGGAAAGGAACCTGCTGTATGAGAACGTGGTGATCAGGCAGCGTAGCGCGGCAGGCGAACTGCTGATGCGGTTGAACGCGGCGGGGCAATCCTGGCGCAGCCGCTCAAGGAAGTGCAGGGCTTCGTCCGGATCCGGGACCGAGGCGAGAAGCGACTGCATGCGCGCCAGGATGCGTTCGGGAATGCCGCCGCCCAGGCGCGCAATATCTTCGCGCGCGCGGGATGGATTGCGAAATTCAACCGCTTCCAGCAAACGCTGCATTGGGAATCAGGCGGACGGGGCCCCTAGACAGATTATAGCTTCAGTGGGGTGTGGCGGATGCACTAAGACATAATGGAAACATATGGCCGCCGACGCACGCAGAGTGCGCCGGGATAAACCGGCATGGAATAGGGAATGAACGAGTCCTCAGGGGGGAGGGCAAACCCGAGACCTTCGATTTTCTGGGCTTCACGCATTCCGGTGGGAAGACGCGGAGAGGTGGCTGATTCGCGGTCAGGCGGCAGACGGTCAAAAAGCGGTTGCGGAGCAAACTGCCAGGCGTGCGGCAGGAGTTACGCCAGCGCTGGC
>Ga0335081_10018460_pt1 | contig 11278 bp, 11 predicted proteins | sample Lox_Sample_35_FD_206713 | JGI IMG/M metagenome (GOLD analysis project Ga0335081, IMG submission 206713) | Soil microbial communities from Loxahatchee National Wildlife Refuge, Florida, United States - Lox_Sample_3.5 | ecosystem: Environmental > Terrestrial > Soil > Wetlands | place: USA... | reverse complement strand
CGAACCGGAGATCCGCCGCCGCCGCAACCGACACCAACTGCCGCGCGGGCGGGGAACCACATCCCGCACTCCACCAGCACAGGCACAGCACGGTCGCCGTTACGAGTTTGCTTGCACCAGCCTTCCGGAAGCGCTTCGTCATCTATAAAAGACAATGACTCTCACAAGCGACGATACCACGCCCGCCGGACTAGCGGCTTCGGTTTCGGCTTGCTGGGTATGAGAATCGCGCAGAGTTCGCGCGGGCAGGGACGTCGTTCGGTAGTGCGGCTAACGCTTAGTGACCGTCTCCATCGCCATCGGCATCGGCGCCCTTCAGATGGGCGAGCGCCTGGGGGCTGAGCTGGACGGTATCGGTCGGTTCCTGGGTCGAACTCGCTTTCTGCTTCGGACTGCCTTGATTCTGAGTCGAGTGCAACCCTAAAACCGCGGCCAAGCTGGAGACCGGACTGATCGACATGCGGGCAAAAGCTCCTCGTAGACGCTCATCGGCGCCTGCCGCCCCCATTTCTATCCTTTTTCCGCGGTGACGCTCGGCCGTTCGCTTTCGATAACACCCATTTTCTCGGGCGTGCCGCGGGATATACTCAGGGGCTCGGATGAGTACGGATTTTCTCGTAGCAGGGCTCGTTTGGTACGTCGTTTTCCTGCTGTCGACAACGTGCCACGAAGCAGCCCATGCATGGGCCGCCAAACGGGGCGGCGACCTCACCGCGTTTCATGGTGGCCAGGTGTCGCTCGATCCCATCCCCCACGTGCGGCGTGAGCCATTCGGCATGGTTGTGTTTCCGATCCTGTCGTATGTCATGGGAGGCTGGATGATGGGCTGGGCCAGTGCGCCGTACGATCCCCATTGGGCGCAACAACATCCGCGACGGGCCGCTTGGATGGCGATCGCCGGGCCGGCAGCGAACTTTTCGCTGGCGATCCTTGCTGGAGTTTTGATTCACGTCGGAATCTGGAGCGGGCTGTTCACTTATCCGGAGACGACCGGGTTCATGCATGCTGTCGACGCCGTGAAGCCGGGCGTAGGCACCGGGGCAGCCACGTTTCTGAGCTTGATGTTTACGCTGAACCTATTGCTAGGGACGTTCAACCTGTTGCCGCTTCCGCCGCTGGATGGTTTCGGAGCCGTGGGGTTGCTGCTTTCTGAACACTACGCGGCCCGGTTCCAGGCGCTCGGGCAGTCGATGCGCGGCTTCAGTTATATCGGCCTGCTTGTGGCATGGCAGTTCTTCGACCCCCTGTTCGCGCCCGTGTTTTCACTCGCGATGAAAGCCCTGTACCCTGGCGTCGAATACGGGTCCTAGCGACCCGCCAGCCACTAGCGCCGCCCCGCGCCGTCGCGCTCGGTTAGCTCGGCAGTTTGTAGGCGACCAACTCGGCCGCGAAGCCCGGCCCGCCGATCGCCACCACGATGTACTGCTTGCCGTTCAGCTCGTAGGTCATGGGCGTGCCGGTCTGCCCCGCCGGCATGTAGACGGCGCCCATCTCTTTACCTGTCGCTTTGTCGTACGCTCGCAACATCGCGCCCACCTGGCCTGTCGGCGTGGTGAACGTGCCGCGTTCGCCGGCAATCACCAGCGTCTTCGTCACCAGCACGCTGAAAACGCCCGGCCGGCCCGTGCGCGGAATGTTGACCCCCTTCAGCGCCGGATTATTGCGAATGTTGTCCGGCGTTTCGCCGTGCGCGATCTTCCAGATGATGTCGCCTTTGTTGAGATCGATCGCCGTGATGCTCGCATACGGAGGCTTTACCAGGGGCAGGCCTTGCACCGTCAGGCCGGGGCCTGCGCCCTCTCCGCCTCCATCCCGTCCGCCGCGGCCCGCCGGACGTGGCGCCGCGTTGCCCGAGATGTACCGCATGTCCGACCGATTGTTCTCCGGCGGAAGCAACCCCAGGGCGGTGAGCGATCGCTGCGAGGGAACATAGGCGATGTGCGTCTCGGGATCGAATGCACCCCCCGCCCAATTCGTTCCGCCGGCCGCCGTTGCCAGCGCGAGCGTCCCGTAGGGGCCTTCTGGTTTGCTCACCACCGGCGGCGTAAATATGGGCCCGAGCTTATATTTCGACGCCATCTGGAGCCCTTGAGCGTGAAGCTCGGGCGTGAAGTCAATCACGTCGTCGACCGTGAATCCTTGCCGGTCATACGCGGGCGGCTTCACCGGGAACGGCTGGGTGGGTGCATACCATTCGCCCGGCACGTCGCCCTTTTCCACCGGCCGTTCTTCCATACCGAAAATCGGCTGGCCGGTGACGCGGTTGAACACATACAGGAACGCCTGCTTGGTGGGCTGCGCGAGAGCTTTCACCGTCTGACCGTTTTGGACGATATCCACCAGCATCGGCGCATCGGGAATATCCATATCCCAGATGCCGTGATGCACGAGCTGGTAATGCCACTTCCGCTGTCCGGTTTTCAGATCTACCGCGACTACGCTTTCGCCGAAGAGGCCGTTGCCCGGCCGATGGCCGCCATAATAGTCTCCCGTCGGCAGCTCCACCGGAATAAAAGCCATCCCGAGTTGTTCGTCCACGCTGATCTGGCCCCATGAGCCGGCGTTTCCGGTGTAGTCGGACGAATCATTCAGCCACGTGTCATAACCGAATTCGCCCGGTTTCGGAATGGTATGGAAAATCCAAAGGCGCTTGCCGGTCCTCACATCGAACGCGCGCACGTAGCCCTTCACGTTGGTCTTGCTGGTCGGCACGCCGCCCGGTTTGTGCGCGGCGCCCACGATCACCGTATCGCCGGCCACGACTGGCGCCGCATGCAGCCCGATCTCGCTGCTTTCGAGATCGATCTGCTGGTCGTCATTCATCTTCAAATCGACCGCGCCGTTCTCGCCAAAGGCGGGGATTGAATTGCCGTTCTTCGCATTCAGAGCGATGAGGCGGTATCCCGGCGTGACATAGAGGATGCGTTCTTCGCGGCCGTCGCTCCAATACGCCAGACCGCGGCCGGAGAGCTTGCGCGGCGCCACATCGCCGCGTTTGCCTTCCTGTTCGCCGTGAATCCAGAGTAGTTCGCCGGTCGCGGCATTCAGCGCCACCACGGCGCGGCGCGTGCCGGCGGTCGCATACATCACGCCGTTCACCATCAGCGGCGTGCCTTCGAGGTTGTATTCGGGCGTCGGCCCCAGGTTCTCGGTCTTGAATCGCCAGGCGACCTGCAGTTGGTTGAAGTTTGTAGAGTTAATCTGGTCGAGCGGCGAGTAGTGGGTGTTCCCGAGGTCTCCCCCATAGGTGCGCCATTCGCCGTTCTTCGCGCCGGTTTGCGCCCACAACGCCACGCCAGGACCCAGGATCGCTGCGATGGTCCAGCCGCACATTCTTCGCCGCATGATGCCCTCCTGCGCGGACTGCCTTCCGCGCTGACGTAAAATTATATGTCAAGCGGTCGCGGATTGCGTTCGGTCGAGCCGGCCGCTACACTCCGCAAAGGAGGCTTTCTTCCCATGGCAAGCATCACGGGTCTCCTCGTGTTGGCCGCCGCCGCGGCGTTTGCACAAACGCAGACGTCCACCGGAGGCGGCGCCGTGCGCACGGGCGGATCGTTCAGCGCCGGCTTTCCCGGTCCGGGTGCCTTCGCGTTACCTGCCGTCCAGGGAATGCCCTATTCCGCCGAACAGATCCAGGAGCGCGAGCAAACGCTCGGCGACGGCACCCATATCCAGCAGACGATGTCCCGGGAGATGATCTACCGCGATGCACAAGGCCGCACGCGCACGGAGCGGTCATTGATGATCCGGCCGGACGGGCAGACCGGGCCGGTGATCATCGAGATCACCGATGCGATTGCCGGCGTTCGATATACGCTCGACACGCAGAACAAGATTGCGCATCGCGTCACCTTGCAGCCGCTCCCTACGGCTGGCAGTGGAGGCGGCGTTACGGGTCGGCTGGGAACATTGGGTGCGGCGATCCCGGTCCCAAGCTCGATAGCGACCGTGTCTGGGCCGAACGTCGCGGTGGTCAGCTCGGCTCCCGTGCCCCCACCGCCTCCGGCTACAGTTATCAACGGGTCTGGGCTGAGTATAGCGGGAAGGGCCATGGGTCCTCGGGTGCCTCCCACGATCGAAAAACTGGGCACGCAGGTCATGGAAGGTGTGCTGGCCGAAGGACAACGGCTAACCACGACGATTCCCGCCGGCTCCCAAGGCAACGATCGCGACATCCACGTCGTCACCGAAACCTGGACCTCTCCCGATCTGAAAATGGCCGTTTACCGCAAGACTTCCGATCCGCGCTCCGGCGACAGCATCATGCGGCTGAGCAACATGAGCCGCAACGATCCGGATCCGCAACTGTTCCAGCCGCCGGCGGATTATCAGGTGGTGGACGAAGCCGGGCCGTTCACCATCCGGAATCAGCAATAAAAATGCTCTCGCGACGCACTTTCTCAAAAGGACTCGCGGCGGCTCCCGCGATCCTGCGCGCGCAACCGGGCGCGCTGCGGGCGCGCGTCAAGATCGATACCGAACGCGTGATCGGCGACATCGACCAGAAGCTCTTCGGCAATTTCATCGAGCACCTGGGGCGCTGCATCGATGGCGGCGTGTTCGAAGAGAAATCGCCTCTCTCTGATGCGAACGGCTACCGGCGCGATGTTCTCGACGCCGCCAAAAAACTCCACGTCAGCATCCTGCGCTGGCCCGGCGGAAATTTTTCGTCCAATTACCATTGGCGCGACGGCATCGGCCCGCGCGACCAGCGGCCGCCCCGTCTGGAAATGGCATGGGGCACCGTCGAAAGCAACCGCTTCGGCACCCACGAATTCCTCGATTACACCGAGAAGCTCGGGGCTGAGCCGTATATCTGCGCCAATCTCGGAACCGGCACCTGGGAAGAAGCGCAGCGATGGGTGGAATACTGCAACTCCGCCGCAGACACCGCCATGACGCGCCTGCGCAAACAGAACGGCCGGCGCGATCCCTGGAAAGTCACCTATTGGGGCCTGGGGAATGAAATCGACGGCCCCTGGCAGATGGGCCATCGCAGCGCCGACGACTACGGCAAATTTGCGCTCGAAGCCGCCAAGCTGATGAAGCTCACCGATCCTGCCGTCAAGCTGATCGCCGCCGGGTCTTCCAATTTCGGCGCGGGCTCCGATTGGACCGGCTGGAACCGCACCGTCCTCGAGTATCTGAAAAACCACGCCGACTATCTTTCCCTTCACACCTATGTCGGCAACCCCCAAAACGACTACGGCGATTTCCTGGCCAGTTCGCTCGAACTAAGCTCGCGCATCAAGACCGCCGAAGGCATCATCGATGCCGCCCTTTCCGGCGTACGCAATCGCAAAATCTACATCGCCTGGGACGAGTGGAATGTCTGGTATCGTGCCCGCGGCGCGCAGGAGCGCGGCCGGCGCATTCTCGAAGAACACTACAATCTCGAAGACGCGCTGGTGGTCGCGACGTTTCTCAACGCATTTGTCAACCACGCGCACATCGTGAAAATTGCCAATATGGCGCAGTTGGTGAACGTGATCGCGCCGATTTTCACGAACGAACAGGGTCTCTACCTGCAGACTATCTATTACCCGCTGCAGTTGTTCGCCGCTAACACCAAAGGCAAAGCTCTCGAGTTGTTCGTCGATTGCCCCAGCTACAAGAGTGGCCGGTTCGACGAAATCCCCTACCTCGATGTTTCCGCTGGTTTCGACAATGGCGCCCTGGTATTGAATGTCGTCAATCGCCACCGCGATCAGCCGCTCGAAACCGAGTTCGAGGTCGAAGACAAACAGTTCAGCGGGCCATTGGAGATCACCGAGGTCAACGGTCCCGACATCAAGTCGGAAAACAACTTCGACTCCGTGAACGTCAAGCCGGTCCAGCATTCGATGGCCGCGCAGGGCAGAAAGTTGCCATACCGGTTCCCGCCGCACTCCTACACGATGTTGCGGGCGCAACTCGTCTAGCGGGACCTCAGCTTCTCTTCCACGCTGCGAACCTTATCCGCCATGGTCTGCTTGCGGTCCGTGCGCGTTCCGAATTTCATAGTGGTCGAGATCCTCGGGACGCCTGCCGCGTGCAGCGCTTCGTGGCAACGTTTCACCGCGGCAAAGACCCGGTCCCATTCGCCTTCCACGTTCGTGCCGTAGGCGTGGAGACTGGTGGTCAATCCCGCCTCCGCGAAAATGCGTTCGCACACCGCAATCTCCTTCGAAACAGAAACTCCCATCCCTAGAGGGATGATGCAGACATCCGCGATCACGTCCATACGGGATATTGTGCCCCAGCCTGCGACAATGACGAGGCCTCTCGCGCGGAACTCGACAGGCACGGAAGTGGAATCGGGCTGTCCGCCGGAGTGAACCGGCACTCCACTAGCAAAGGGTTTGAGACCATTTCAGAACTGCCCCGGCCTTGGTTGCACATCGGAATTCCTGCTATTTCCGCCTCCTTTGTACGTTTCCGCACTTCCGGTTTTGGCGTACCCGGTGTCTGGAGTGACAACTGCAATGCCGTTTGCCCCGGAGGTCGGCGAGTGCAAATCACAGCAGATCAGACAATCCAGCCTCAACCGCAAGGCGGCTTCGCGAGTGTAGGCGATCCGGAAACAGATGCCCACGTCAACGGCGAGTATTTGCGAAAGAACCCCACATGGCATGTCGAGCACTCGCCCTGGAAAGCGGGAAATGTATTGCGGCTACTGGACAGACACAATCTCAACCCCGGCACCGTCTGTGACGTGGGGTGTGGTGTTGGAGAGGTGCTTCGGCAATTGCAGCTTAAAATGAACCCGGATTGCCGGTTCTGGGGCTACGATGTCGCTTCCGACGCCATCCGCATGGCCAAGGCGCGCGAAAACGAGCGACTGCAATTCGAGCTGGCCGATTTCACGGCAATAGAGACAAAGCGCTTTGATTTGCTTGTCATGACCGAAGTGGTCGACCACGTCGAGGACTGTTTTCGTTTTCTGAGGTCGCTCCGCGACCGTGCGGAGTGGAAGGCCTTCAGCTTCTCGCTCGATTTTTCCACCGAGAGCTCCCTGCGGCCCGGCGCTTTATTGGGTTGGCGTGAAACCATCAGCCACCTGCATCAGTTCAACCAGCCGATTGTGATGGACCTGCTGCGGCGTACCGGCTACGAGGTCGTCGACTACTATTACGCGCCGTGGCACTGCCAGCCGTCCCACCTTGCGGCCCGCTTGAAAAGGGGTCTCAGTAATCTGCTCTTCAAGATCAATCCCGATCTAGCCGCGCGCGTATTTATCGGCTACAACCTCATCGTTCTCGCCCGCTAGCGCGCCGCGTGCGGGCCTCGGCTTTGACGATCGCGTCAAACCCCGCCAGCAAATCCTCGCGCCGCGAGTAGGGGCCGGGCGTATAGGCGCGCGACTGGATTCCTAACTGCGACTGCTCGACGATGTGCCAGTCTTCGCGATTGGTGCGATCCCAAAACTCGACCGCGTCGCTGCCATCGAAATCCGGTTTCTCGAGCTCGGCCGGGTGAAAATACCACTCGCACACGATCTCGGTGCGGTCCACGCCCTTCGGCCAGAGCGTGTGAATCAACATGTAATCGGGGTGCAGCGCGAGCAGCAGGTTCGGATAGATGGCGTAGTACTGCACTTGCCTGCGTTGAGTTTCATTCAGCCCCGGCAAATACGCCCGGCGCAGCCGGCCGTCCGTGCTCATGGTCGCGGCACCGCCCGAAAATCCCATCGCGCCTCCAATGTAGTTCGCGCGCGGCGCCTCGTTGTCCGCGCCGAGATAATCGGTGAGGCGGTTGAGACCCGGGTGCACGAACGGGCAGTGGAGGCACTCATTATAATTCAGCACCACCAGCTTCCAATTCGCTTTCACGTCATAAACGATGCGGCGATGAAGACGGAGCTCTTCCATTCGCCACGGGGCGAATTTTTGGGGAAGCTCGTCCAGCTGCCGCTCAAGCGGTTTGGGTCTGGCCCCGAGGTGCAGAAAGATGTGCCCGTCCCAGAGACTCGTGTGGATGGCGTGCAGCGGATAATCCTTCCGGGCAAACGCCACGCCTTCCATGTGCGGCGCCCCGAGGAGGCGGCCGTCGAGCGCATAGCTCCATCCATGATACGGGCATAGGATGCGTCCGCCAAAAGTGCCTTCCAGCTGCGAGCACAGACGGGTGCCGCGATGCCGGCAAACGTTATAGAACGCGTGGATTGCGCCGTTTTCGGCGCGCGTGAGGATGAGGCTTTCGCCCGCCACTTCGCGGACCAGATAGTCGCCGGCATTGGGAATGGCGTCGGCCCGGCCCCCGCAAAACCAGCGCCCGCCAAAAAACCGATCGATCTCATCCCGGAACAGGGAAGCATCCGTGTAATACCGGGCGGGAAGCGTCTTCGTATTTCTCTTCACAGGGAACATCGTACGTCAGCGCGGTTGGCGGATGCGCCGTGATTCAATCCGCTCAATTCCGCCCAGGGCCTTCAAGCAGGTCCGAAGAATGGCGCGCGCCGCCTCGTAGCGCTCCGCGCCGGCTGCTGTGCGAAGCCGCTTGTCAATTTTTTGTCGTGTTTTTCGGCCGAGTAGCACAACCCGCCAGCCGCGCGCCGAGAGGCGTACGCGCTTCGCGCGCTTATCCTCGGCCGCGGAGAGTTCCACAGCCCCCAGCGCCACCAGTTCAGCGACCGCCTTCGACGCAGCTTGCTGCGTCACCTGCATCCGCTCGGCCAGTTCGGTGATGGTCCGCTCCGATTCGATGAGGTGCTGAATCAGAAACCCGTGGCTCTCGCGGACATCGGCGAAACCCGCCGCCCCGGCCTTCTCCATCACAAGTTCATTGACCCGGAGTCCCACGAATAGCGCCAGATATGCGAGATCGAGCTGCTCCAGCACTTTCCCGCTTGATTGCACAACCATGGTTGTGTATTATACCAGCGAGGAGGGGAGAATCATGCCCGAGACGAACGGAGAGCGGGTGAGGCGCTATCTGGAGGCGGTGGCTTCCCTGAAGGCGGCCGAAGAGGTGGCTGCGTTTTACGCACCGGACATGGTGCTTCATGAGCTGCCCAACCGGATCGCCCCGCGCGGCCGCGTCCGAAGGGCACAGGAAATGCGCGCGGCATACGCCAAAGGCCAGCAGTTGCTCCGGTCGCAGCGGTTCGATGTACAGCGCCTCGTCGAATCCGGCGACGAAGTCGCGGCCGAAGTAGAGTGGACCGGCACGCTCGCGGTGCCCTTTGAGAATCTGCCCGCGGGCGCCGAGATGAAGGCCTACGTGGGCATGTTCCTCACGTTTCGCGATGGCAAGATCGTTTCGCAGCGCCAGTACGATTGCTACCCGCCGTTCGGTGAAATATTCGTGCCATAATCGTCCAGCGAGGTGAACATGCCGCAGAATTTGGAGACGGTTCGAGGATTTTACGAAGCGATGGGCCGCGGGGACATTGCATTCGTGCTCGGCTTTTTCGATCCGCAGATCGAATGGAGCGAGGCTGAGAACTTTATCTACTCGGAAGGCCACCCGTTCATCGGGCCGCAAGCGGTCTTGAGCGGCGTGTTCGGACGGTTCGCGGCCGAGTGGGACCGGTTTGCCGCAACTCCGGAACAAATTCTGGATGCCGGCGATGCGGTGGTCAGCCTCGGCCGCTACACCGGCACCTACAAGGCGACCGGCGCCGACGTGAACGCGCAGTTCGTCCACGTCTTCACACTGCGGGACGGCAAATTGGTCAAGTTTCAGCAGTACACCGACACGGCGCAATTCCGCGATGCGGTGAATCGCGGCGCGTCGGCCGGCGCTTAGAAGGACGTTTTTCGTATATCGCCGTCTACACCGGTGTTATGCGTTTCGCCGCGCGTTCCCTCCTTCGCCGGCCCATATTCGCGGTGGCCGCCATTGTCACCATCGCGCTCGGAATCGGCGCCAACATCGCGGTCTTCAGCGTAATCTATGGCGTCCTGCTGCAGCCTCTCCCGTTTCGCGATCCTGGCCGACTGGTCCAGATCTGGGAAACCCACCCGGCCTTTCCTGAGCTTCAAGTCACCGTGCCCGATTTTCGCGACTGGCAGGGGCAGTCCCGGAGCTTCGAGCAGATCGGCGCCCACACCCTTGCCGCCATGGATCAGATGACGCTTCTCGGTGTCGGCGAACCCGAGCCCGTCCATGGCACGAACGCCACCTATGACCTGTTCTCCACCATGGGAATTCAGCCGATAGTTGGCCGTGCATTCACGGCGGATGAGGATCGCCGCCGCGCGCGCGTCACGCTGATCAGCGAAAAACTCTGGCGGCGTAAATTTAGAGCCGACCCCGGCATCGTCGGCCGGCAGATTCGGCTCGAGCCGTTTTCGTTCACCGTCATCGGGGTGGTCTCCACGCAGCAATCCTTTCCGCAATGGGCGGATCTGTGGATCCCGTTTTCGCTTCTTGAGGATCAACTGCAAACGCGGCGCAAGTATCATCCGCTTGAAGTGATCGCGCGCCTCAAACCCGGTATCAGCGCGGCCCGGGCGCAGCGGGAGATGCAAACCATCGCGCAGCGCCTCGCGCAGAAATATCCGGACACCAATGGCAGCGAGAGCGCGCAGGTGATTCCGCTTGCCACCCAGGTGACCGGCGACGTGCGCCCCTCCCTGCTGCTGGTTTGGGCGGCCGTCGGACTGGTGTTTCTCATCGCGTGCGCCAACGTGGCGCACTTGCTGCTCGCCCGGATCATTGAGAGACAGGACGAATTGGCCATTCGTGCGGCGCTGGGCGCGAGTGCCTGGCACTTGATCACGCACGTTCTCAGCGAGACCCTTCTGCTGGCGGGCTTAGGCGGAGCCGCCGGACTGGCAATCTGTTTCTGGACAAGCCGGCTTCTGCGCACGCTCGCCCAAGATCAGATACCGCGCATGGAATCGACCGGCTTCCCGGCGCCGGTGTTGCTGTTCGCCCTGGCGATCTCGCTAGTCTGCGCTCTGCTATTCGGCCTCCCCGCGTGTGTTCGCATCTTTCGCGACCGCCGGGCGGCCGGGCGATCGGTGATCCGTTCGAGATCGCGTTTCGTACGTGCGTTGATGGCGGGCGAAGTAGCCGTCGCGTTCGTCGCGCTGGTGGCGGCGTCGCTGCTGTTGCGCAGTTTCGCCGGGCTGCTTGGCGAAAACCCCGGCTTCGACGCCCGCGGGGTCGTAACGGTCGATATCTCTCTTCCGTCTGCCCCCGATAAAGCGGCGCCGATCTTTCGCACGCAAATTCTGCCTGCTCTCCGGGCGCTGCCCGGTGTCGAACAAGTTGCGGCCGCGAATACCGCACCCATGAGTCTACTGTCGACCGAGCACAGCCGGTGGGCCACTCGCTTCGGGATCGA
>Ga0335081_10018459_pt1 | contig 11279 bp, 9 predicted proteins | sample Lox_Sample_35_FD_206713 | JGI IMG/M metagenome (GOLD analysis project Ga0335081, IMG submission 206713) | Soil microbial communities from Loxahatchee National Wildlife Refuge, Florida, United States - Lox_Sample_3.5 | ecosystem: Environmental > Terrestrial > Soil > Wetlands | place: USA: Florida... | reverse complement strand
CCGGCGAGGCGCTGCGGCGGCTCGACGAGGCGGGCGCGGCGAAGCGGCCGTTCGCGGCCAGCATCGTCGACGCGCGGATGCCGGGCGTGAGCGGGTTCGAGCTGTTCGCAGAGATGCCGCCGGCGGCGTCGGGGCCGGTCTTGATGCTGCTGTCGTCGGAGCACGACGCGGCGCAGGCCCGCGAGGCGCGGGTGGCGGCCACGCTCACCAAGCCTGCGCGGCAGTCGGACCTGCTCGAGCGCATCACCGCGCTGGTGAGCGGGTCGGCCAGGCCGGACAGCGCGCGGGCGGTGGTCGAGCCGCTGCCGGCGCCGGCCGACCGCCGGCTCAACGTGCTGCTCGCCGAGGACAACCTGGTGAACCAGCAGGTGGCGTCGCGCCTTTTGACGCGCCGGGGCCACGCGGTGACCATCGCCGGCGACGGGCGCGAGGCGGTGGCGGCAGCGGCGAGGTGCGGCTTCGACCTGATCCTGATGGACGTGCAGATGCCGGAGATGGGCGGATTCGAGGCCACCGCCGCCATCCGCGCGCAGGAGGGCACGAGACGCACGCCGATCATCGGCCTCACCGCGCACGCGATGCCGGGCGATCGCGAGCGCTGCCTCGAGGCGGGCATGGACGGCTACGTGACCAAGCCCATCCACCCGCCCACGCTGTTCGGCGAGATCGCGGCGGTGGTCGGGGCTGCGCCGGCGCTCGACCGGCGCGTGATCGAGCGCTTCGACGGCGACCTGTCGCTGATGCGCGACGCGCTCGGGACCCTGGTGAAGACGGCGCCCGCCGACGTGGCGCTGATCCGCGACGCGGTGCGCGCCCAGGACGCGGCGGCGGTGTTCCGCGCTGCGCACCGGCTGAAGGGCGCGGCGCTCAACTTCGGCGACAGCCCGCTCGCGACGCTGGCCGCGGAGCTGGAGCGGATGGGCCGCCAGTGCGACCTCGAAGGAGCCGGCGCCGCGGCGGCCCGCCTCGACGCCGCGTTGGAAGCGACGCTCGCCGCGCTGCACGCGGCGGCCGGCCTCAGAACCCGCCCGGATGGAGCTGGCGGTACTGCGCCTCCGTCAGCGGCTTGATGTCGTGCACCTTGCCGCTGGCCAGCTCGAGGCGGCCGGAATTCCCTCTACAGGCTGGCGAAAAACGCCCCGATGTCGCGCGCCAGCAGCAGCGGCTGCTCCGCCGCGCCGAAATGGCCGCCGCGGGGCATGGGCGTGAAGCGGCGAACGTCGTACAGGCGGGCGAAATACTCGCGCGGCGGCTCGCCCTCGAAGGCGAGCTGCCGCGCGAAGTTGGCCACTCCCGTGGGCACGCGCACGAAGTCGCCAGGCTGCAGCGGCGCGCCCCGCCAGCGGTTGTCGAAGTAGTCGCGCATCGAGGTGGTGATCGACCGCGTGGCCCAGATCAGCGTCAGCAGCGTGAGCAGGTGGCCGCGATCGAACAGCGCGCCGCCGCCGTCGATCCACGCGCGCCACTTCTCGCCCACCCACGCGGCGAGCCCGGCGGGTGAATCCTCCAGTGCGTACCCGAGCGTCTGCGGCCGGGTCGACTGGATGTGGCTGTAGCCGCGCTCGCTATCGTCCCAGCGCGCCTGCTGCTCGAAAAAGGCGCGCTCCGCCGGCGAGAGCGGTGCGCCCGCGTCGAGCAGCGGCGCCACTTCGGGCGTGCTCAGGTGGATGCCGATCATCGGCCCGGGCTGGTCGAGTGCCATGAAGGTGGCGACGCCGGCGCCGAAATCGCCGCCCGCCGCGCCGTAGCGGCGGTAGCCGAGGCCCTGCATCAGCTGGTGCCAGAGCGCGGCCACGTCGCGGCGGTTGGCGCGCTCCGGCCGCTGCGAGAAGCAGTAGCCCGGCAGCGAAGGAATGACCACGTCGAAGGCCGGCCCCTCGATGCCGTGCGCCCGCGGATTGGTGAGCAGCGGCACGAGCGGCAGGTACTCGATGAACGCGCTCGGCCAGCCGTGCGTCAGGACCAGCGGCACGCCGCCGCCCGGCGCGCGCTCGTGCACGAAGTGGATGGACACGCCGCCGACGTCGGCGCGGAAGTGGTGGAACCGGTTCAGGTCCGCTTCGCGCGTGCGCCAGTCGAGCTGCTGCCAGTCGCGCAAGAGCGCGGCGAGCTCGTCGCGATCGAACCCCTGCTCCCACGGCGCTCCGGGCGCGGCGGGCGGCAGGCGCGCGTTGCGCAGGCGGGCGCGCAGGTCCGAGAGGACGTCGTCGCCGACGTGGATCGAGAAGGGCTCGATGTTCATCGGGCGCGCAAGGCGCGCGGACGTTACCACGCGGCGGGGGCGTCAGATGTGGACCACCACCACCGTGGCGCCGGTCAGCGCGATGGCGATGGCGATGCACATGATGACCAGCCACTCCTTGCCGGCCATGGCGGCGTCGGACTCGGTGCCGATGACCACCACGTCGTTGGCCTGCGCCGCGCGCATCGGCCACACGGGCCGGCCGGCGAAGTCGGTCTCATGCAGCGGCGCGGAAATGGCCGCCCGGTTCGCGCTCGCCGACGGCATCGAATGCGGGACGGTGGCGCAGGCGGCGAGCAGCAGCGCGCAGCTCGCGATGCAGGCTCTCATGGTCGCAAACCTTCGCCTGGCCACGCCGAGGGCGACGTGCATCACGGCCGCCAAGCCGCGCAGGCAGTCGTCCCGGGACGTTATCGGCTCCGCGGTCGCAGCGGCCCGCACGCGATACGCGGCGGCCGGCGCTGGCCTGCAGATCGTGCAGGTCTCAGCGCGTCCGGCGGGCGAGCAAGAGCAGCGCGGGGAGCAGGACGAGCGCCGTGGTGATGGTCGTGACCTCGCCGACCATGGCGTACCAGCCGAAGCTGCGCAATGCGCGGTTCAATGAATAGAGCAACGTTCCATAGCCGATGATCGAGGTCCACGAACAGAGCGCGACCGCCGGGCCGACCTCGGCCATGGAGTGGATGACCTCCCCGCCTCGCTCGCGCACGCGCGCCGCGACGTTGGCGCCGTAGTCGACGGCGATGCCGAAGGTGATGGGGAAGACGATGAAGTTGAAGAAGTTGATCTTGAGGCCGATGGCCGCGGCGACGCCGCACATGAGGATGACGCCGACGGTGAGCGACCCGACCACCTCGATGCTGGTGCGCACGTTGCGGAAGAAGATGAACACCAGCAGGAGCACGCCGGCGAGCGAGAGGAACGTCGTGCGCGGGCCCTCGACGTCGATGTCCTGGAGCAGGTCGGCGAAGATGACCTGGTCGCCGGTGGCGTCGTACAGCTTGCCGCCGACCGGCACGTTGCGCACGCCGCCGACGAAGTTTTGCAGGTTCTGCGCGAGCTCCAGCTTCGCCTGCGGCTTCGCCGTGACCCCCGCGATGCGGCCGAGCGTGCCGTCGCGCTCGCGGAAGCGGTCGAGCAGCGACGGCGGCGCGTCCGCGTCGCCGATCGGCTTCTGCGCGGCGAGCTGGTCGCGCACGGTGCGGAGCCGCTCGCGCTGCCGGGCGTCGCCGATCTTCGCCAGCGTCGAATCCGGCACCTCGGCGACGATCTCGCGGATCAGCCGCAACTTCTCGTCCTGCTGCCCCGGCACCACGCTGGAGATGGTGTCGCAGGAATCGATCAGCTGGTCGTACGGCGGTTGCTTCATGCGCTCGCGGATGACGCCGCAGAACGCATCGGCGTCCTGGCGCGAGTCGAGCAGCGCCACCGCGCCCGCGATCGATTTCCCCAGCGCGGAGTTGGCGCGGTCGTGATCGGCCTTGATCGTGTTGTTCTTCAGCTCGTTCGACAGGTTCTCGAGGTTCCGTTCCATCGCGCCGCGGCGCACCTGGCGGACGAAGAGGCCGACCGACAACAGCGTGAGCGCGGCGAAGGCCGCGGCGATGGCCCGCGGCCGCGCGAACAGCCGCCGCAGCGCCGACGACAGCCCCTCGCCGCCGATCTGCGCCTTGCGCGGCGGCCCGCGCAGCTTCTCGACGATGGAGAGCAGCGCCGGCACCAGCGTGAAGGTGAACAGCCAGCAGAGCAGCATGCCGAGCCCGCCGATGAAGCCGAAGTGTCGGAACCCGCGGTTGGCCGCGATGATCAGCACCCCGAACGACACGCTGGTGGCGGCCGAGGCGAGCAGGGTGGCGCGCGCGGTGGTGAGCGCGCCCTCCACGCAGCTGGGCGCGAGCGCCTCGCCTTGCGAGCGCAGCTGCCGCACGCGGGCCAGGTAGATGAGGCCGTAGTTGATGCCGTTGCCGACCACGATCGCGCCGAGGAAGGCCGTCATCGTGTTCAGGTAGCCGATGACCACCCAGGTGAGCCCGAAGTCGACCGCCACCGCGATGAGGATGGCCACGCCCAGCGCGAGCGTCGAGCGCAGGTCGCGGAAGAAGAGCAGGATCGAGAGCAGCACGAGCGTCACCACCAGCGCCGCCGTGCCCGCCACGTCGTTGAGGATGGACTCGTACTCGGCGATGAAGAGCGGAAACGTGCCGCCCCAGCCGACGCGCAGGTGCTGCTGCGCCATGCGCTGCGCGTACCGGTCGGCCACGCCGTGCAGCCGCGCCATCAGCGCCTTCGACTCGGCGACTCCCAGCGAGGTGCCGGCCGGTCGCAGCACGACGGTGACCGAGGTCTGGTCGGGGTGGACGAGGAAGCCGTCCTTGTATCGCTCGAAGCGCTTGCGCACCTGCTCGCGCGGCAGCGGCTGGCCGGGGTCCATCCACGCCGGCCGGGCGGGCGGCGCGGGTGCGTCGTCGTCCTCGTCGAGCTGCACGGCGAGCGGGTTGGCGGCGATCTTGCGCCGGCGGACTTCGTCGCGGACCGCGTCGCGCGCCTTGCGCAGGTCGTCGACGCCCACGAACAGCGGCCAGTGCTGCTCGAAGTACTGCTCGACGCTGCGCTCGTTCCATTCCACCGAGCGGATGACCGACGGCCCCAGCGCGGTGAAGTCGCGCGCCAGATCGGTGGCGAGCGCTTCCACGTCGGCAAGCCGCTGCGGGCCGTCGAGCGACTGGACCACCACCAGCACCGTGCCGTCGCCACCGACGCGGCGGATGAGCTCCTTCACCTCCTGCACCGAGGGAAAATCCTCCGGGAGCAGCTCCTGGAAGCTGGAGCGGATCTCGAGGTGCGAGGCAGCCCACGCCGACACGCCGGCCAGCGCCAGCGAGACGGCGACGAACAGACCCGGCCGCGCCACCGCCGCGCGGGTGACGCGGGCGATGACGCCGGTGCGGGGGGAGGTGACGGTCACGGTGAGAGAGCGCGTGTACTACGCAAAGCGATGGCGCTCAATCGACGGCACCGCCGGCGAGCAGGTAGAGGAGCGCGGCCACGGCGCACGCCACCAGGATGGGCAACATCTCGTTGTGATGGTCGTTTGCCCAGCCTTGATCGTGCAGCCTGAAGAGGGTGACCATGAGCCGCCTCTGGATTTTCACTAATCACCGTCTTCGACGAGGCAAGTGGCGGGTTGCCGCGCGTCGATTCAACACAGGCGAATGGCGTCATGGCATTCGTTCGAAGATTTCGGCATTCGCGGGGCTCGCCACGACGCGATAGTGTTCGCGCAGGTATTGCTCCAGCTCGGGAAACTTCGCGAGCGGCATCTGGCGCCAGTGGTGAATGTCGGCGGGAGCGGTATCCACGACGTACCGAGCGCGGGCAGCCTCCAGATCCTCGACGAGCAGGCGAATGTCGCGAACGGATCGATAAGGGCCGACGTCGAAGCCCGTCGGCAGCATGCCGGGATCGAAACCGCCGATCTGCGTCGCGGCGGTGAGATATCGCGACGCCGGCCGGCGCTGCGAAAGGAAGTACAGCTGCGGCGCGTGCCCCCAGACGAAGACGCTGGCGTCTGGCGCAGTATGCTCGCGGAGCCAGCCGCTGACTTCGCGGATCTTTGGATCCTGGTTTGGATAGAGCCCGGCCGCACCGCGATATAATGTATAGGTGATATATATACAGACACAGAGCGTTGCCGCCGCGATCGCCCGGCGGCGCCGGCCTTGATCCGCGCTGCGCAAGAGACGGGCCGCCGCCGGTGCGCCCATGACGGCCAACGGCGTCACGAACTGAAGGAAGTAGTGCTCGTAGAAGCGGCCTCCAGCGGCGACGGCGACCCAGGTGAGCCACAGAGAAAGCACGATGGCCGGGTCGCGTGGCTGCGAGCACGTCTGGCGCACCGCCAGGACCCAGGGAACGGCGGTCGCCGAAAGACACAGCACGACAGATGACGCGGCCGCCCTCCAATCGAACGAGATGGCGTTTGCGTAATGCAGGTTGCGAACGACCGTCCAGTCGAAGAACTCGATGAGGTGGCCTCGCCAGGCCCAATAGCCGCATGAAGCGAGCCACGGTATGCAGAAGCCGAGCGCGATGCTGGCGAGGCGCGCCGGTTTGCGCTGATAGAGCAAGCCGCCGGCGAACGCACAAAGCAGGATCGCTCCTTGCTGCTTGAAGAGCGAGGCGAGCCCCACGAGGAGGCCGGCGCGCAACCAGTGGCCGCGAATCCAAAACAAGAGCGCGAGCGCCAGCGGCAGGTTCATCAACATTTCGGCACTGATCGACGGGACCTCGCAGACGCTCGCGAGGAGGGCGAGGATGGCCGCGGCCTTGCCCGCCAGCTCATCGCCGGTCCACTCGCGCGCGGCGGCGCGAAGTACGAGGCACGTGCAGAGGAGCCACAATGCGCCGAGCACACGCATCGGCCAGATGGAAATCCCCCCGAACATGCCGGCTGGCACGAAGAAAAAATGCGTGAGTGGCGGTTTGAACTCGGCGACATCGACGTACGAGAGCGCGCCGCGGCCAATCATGCTTCCGATGACGCAGAACTCGTCTTCGTCGAGGTTGACCACCCCGAACACGAAGCCCGCAATGCGCGTAACGAGAAGGAGCCCCAACAGCACGGCCCAGAACTGCCGATCAGTCGCGCGCACGTGGGTCGTTGAAAATGGACTTCACCAGATAGAGAGGCCGCTGTTTCACTTCTTCGAAGATGCGTCCGACGTAGTCGCCGATGATGGCGAGACACAGCAGCTGCATGCCCCCGAGGAAGAGCACCGCGAGGAGCAGCGTGGTGAAGCCGCGTGGAGCGTCGTGCACGAACAGGTAGCGGCCCAGGTAGTAGAAGATCGCGCTGACCGCCGCCGCAGTCACGATCAGCGCGATCCAGGAGATCCATTCCAGCGGTCGGTACGAAAACGACAGAATGCCTTTTCGCGCCCATGCGATGTTCTTGAAGAGGTTGTTGGTCGTGCGGCCGAACATGCGCTCGGGCCGAACGTAGGGCACCCCAATCTGGCGGAAACCCGCATAGGCGCGAAGCCCGCGGAGAAAGCGGTCGCGCTCGGGGAACTGCTCGAGCGCTGCCACGACCTTCCTGTCCAACAGCGAAAAATCGCCCGCATCGCAAGGGATGTCGAGATAGCTCAAGCGCCGCAGCAACCGGTAGAAGATCTTGTACGACGCTTGCAGGAAAAGGCTCGCGTCTCGCTTGACGCGCACGCCGTACACGACGTCGTAGCCTTCCTTCCATTTCTCGTAGAGCCCGCGGATGACCTCCGGAGGATCCTGGAGGTCGCCGTCCATCAGCACGACGATGTCGCCGGTGCAGACGCGCATCCCGCTGGTGAATGCAGCCTGCGATCCGAAATTCCGCGAGTGATTCACGGCCACCACGCGGCGGTCTTTCGCCGCCAGGTCGCGCAGGATGTTCTCCGCGTCGTCGGGGCTCGCGTCGTTCACGAACACGACCTCCAGTTCCACGGAGATCTCCTCGGCGATTGCGCAGAGCCGTTCGTACATCGGGATGATCGCCGGACCGTCGCGATAGCAGGCCACGATCGCCGAGAGCCGCGTCATATCGGACGCGCCAGCGCAGTGATGGCGTCGGCCAGCGCCTCGGCGTCGAGCGCGTTGGCCTTGCGGTGATAGGCCTGATCGCCGCATTCGTGCGCGAAATGATCGCGAGCGCCGAATCGGCGAAATCGCACGCGGCAGCCCGACTCCGCCAGGACTTCGGCCACCGCGCTGCCCAGGCCGCCGATGAGGCCGTGCTCTTCCGCCGTGACGACGACCGGCACTTCCCGCGCCAGCCGCTCGATGAGGGCGGAATCGAGCGGCTTGATCGTGGGCATGCTGAACAGGCCGCAGGAGATACCGCGTTTTTCCAGCAGGTGGACGGCCTGCACGCAGGTGCTCAGCATGCTGCCGGTCCCGATGAGCGCTGCATCGCCGCCCGCCCGAAGCTCGATGGCGCGGCCGATCTCCAGCGTGATCGGGCCGGGATGAACGGCCGCCTCGCCGGCCCGCCCGAGACGAAGATACGCCGGACCGCGCCGGTGCATCAGCGCGGCGACCGCAGCTTCCGTCTCGTGCGGATCTCCGGGAGACAACACCACCATGTTCGGCAGCATGCGCAGCGCGCCCACGTCTTCGAGCGAATGATGGGTGGCGCCGTTGGCGCCATAGCTGTAGCCGCCGCCAACCCCCACCACCGTCACGTCGGCATCGTGATACGCAACGTCGTCGCGCAATTGCTCGTAGCAGCGCAGGGTCGCGAACGGAACGATGGAGTAGATGAACGGCTTCTTGCCCTCCAGCGCGAGCCCCGTGGCGACGCCGGCCATGTTCGCTTCGGCGATTCCGACGTTGAAGAATCGTCCTGGGCACCGCCGGGCGAAGTCGTCGAAGAGCTTGTAGCCGAGGTCGGCGGTCAGGAAGACCACGCGCTCATCGCGCACGCCGCCTTCCGTCAAGGCGCGGATGAACGCGTTGCGCATCTAGTCCTCCAACTCCGCGAGCGCACGCCGCAGGTCGTCGGCGGATGGCGGGCGGTAGTGCCATTCGAGGTCGTCTTCCATGAAGGAAACGCCCTTGCCTTTCACCGTGTGCGCCACCACCACGTTCGGCCGGCCACGACCGAACGGCACCGCCTCGAGTGCGCCGACGAGGCTGGCCATGTCGTGCCCGTCCACCTCGCGCACACCCCAGCCGAACGACTGCCATTTCCTGCCGAGCGGGGCGAGCGCTGCGACCTCGTCCGACCGTCCCATGGCCTGCAGCTTGTTGTAGTCGACGATGGCGACGAGGTTGTCCAACCGCCGGGCCGTCGCAAACAGGGCCGCCTCCCAGACGCTGCCTTCGTTGCACTCGCCGTCGCTGAGCAGGACGAAGACGCGCCCCGGCCGCGCATCGACCTTGCGGGCCAAGGCCATGCCCGCGCCGATCGAGAGGCCATGACCCAGCGACCCGGTGCCGACATCCACGCCGGGGATGCAGCCGGGGCTGGGATGCTCGGCGAGCGCGCTGCCGTTCTGTGCATAGGTCTGGAGCAATGCCTCGTCGAAATACCCGCGCTGCGCGAGCGTGGCATACCAGCTCATGCAGCCATGGCCCTTCGCGAGAATGAAGCGGTCTTCATCGAGCGTCATGACGTGGAAGTAGAGCGCCACGAGGATGTCCGCGCACGACAGGGCCGATGCCACGTGTGCGGTCTTCCCCGAATGGGCCATGCGAACGGTGGCCCGCCGGACCGATCGCGCACGAGATCGCAGGTCGGGCAGCGAACCCGCCTGGTGCGCAAGGGTCGGGACTCCGCTGATCATGCTCGAGCCCTCTGCTGCCGCGTCCAGGCGACGGTGCGGGCGATTCCATCGGAGAGCGTCGTGCGCGCCCGCCACCCCAGCAGCGTGCGTGCCCGGGTGCAGTCCGCGACCCAGACGCTGGCGTCCCAGATGCGTGGCTTCATCGCGCCCCAACGGCATTCCACCGTCGCTCCGGTGTGAGCCAGGACCGCGTCGACCATGTCGCGAACCGTGCTCTGCACGCCCGATCCGATGTTGATCACTTCTCCGTGCAACCGCGAGAGGGCGTCGACTCTCAGGAATGCCTCGACCACGTCGTCGACGAAGACGAAATCGCGGCCTGTGTCCGGCGGAACGAGAAGGAGCTCCTGACGGTCGAGGCAGCGGCGGATCAGCGTGGGAACCAGGCGCGAGGGCTCCTCCCACGGTCCGTATGCGCTGAAGATGCGCAGCGAGTTGATGGAGCGCTTGTCAGTGCGCGCCGCCTGCTGGCAGAGCATGGTCTGCGCACATTTGCTGACCGCGTAATAGCTGTTCGGCTCCGGCAGATCGGTTTCGCGCATCGCAAACGACTTGAAGCCGTATTCCGACGAGCTGCCGGCGGAGACAAACGTTTCGAAATCGGTGCTCCCGAGCGCTTTGAGCAGATTCCAGGTGCCGAGGACGTTGCTCTGGATGATGCTGTCGGCATCCAGCTGGAACGGATATGCGCCGTTCGCGGCGAGGTGATAGATGCGATGTGGCCTCGACTGCGCCACGACGCGGCGCAACCCATCCAGGTCGCGAAGATCTGCCTCGTGGACGCGGATACCCTCGATGACGCCCTTCAAGCGCCAGCGGTCGGTTCCGGACTTCAGGATGGCGTAGACTTCGTGACCGTCGGCAACGGCGCGCCGGGCAAGCGCTGCTCCGATGAAGCCACCAGCGCCGGTGATCAGGACTCGGCTCATGGACATGGCTTCTCCGCCAGACGACTAACGAGAGGGCCTCCTGCGGGCAAGGCTCCGTGGCGATTTGCCATCCTGCTCACCGCACGCTCCAGCGGAACCGGTGCACGCCTGGCCCGGCGGCTTCGCTGCGGCCGTCGGGCAGCTCGATGGCCCCGCGCGTGCCCGGCGGGATCGTCACCTCGAGGAACCCGTCGGGCCCTTCGATCCACCAGCGGCTGCGCGCGCTCCCGAACGGCGTCTCGACCGAGGCGTCGGCCCAGGTGAGCCCGCCGCCGACGACCGGCGCGATGCGAATCGCGCGGTACCCCGGCTCGAGCGGCGAGATGCCGGCCAGCTGTTCGCGCAGCCACGCCGCCACCGAGCCCAGCGCGTAGTGGTTCTGGCTCTCGCTGCCTTCCCAGCTCTCCCAGACGGTGGTGGCGCCGTGCTCCACCTGGTAGAGCCACGAGGGCGGCGTCGTCTGCAGCAGCAGCCGGAAGGCGACGTCGGCGTGCCCGCTGTCCACCAGCACCTGCAAGAGCATCGGCGTGCTCAGAAAGCCGGTGCCGAGGTGCCCGCCGCCCTGCTCGATGAGCTCGACCAGCCGGCCGGCCGCGACCGCGCGCCATCCGGGCGGCAGCAGGTCGAACGCCAGCGCGCGGACGTAGTCGTCCTGGCGGTCGGTGCCGACGTGGCCGTCGGCGCCGAGGAACGCCGCCTGCCACGCGGCGCGGACCTGGTCGGCGAGGCGCTCGTAGCGGCGGGCGTCGGCCTCGCGGCCCAGCACGGCCGCGGTGCTCGCCAGGA
>Ga0335081_10018457_pt1 | contig 11279 bp, 11 predicted proteins | sample Lox_Sample_35_FD_206713 | JGI IMG/M metagenome (GOLD analysis project Ga0335081, IMG submission 206713) | Soil microbial communities from Loxahatchee National Wildlife Refuge, Florida, United States - Lox_Sample_3.5 | ecosystem: Environmental > Terrestrial > Soil > Wetlands | place: USA... | reverse complement strand
CGACATCGGCAATGAGACGGCGGCCCCGCGCGATAACGGCAAGCTTGTAGATGTTGAAGAAGGGAAACCCCGCGCGGAGCACACGCTCGACGGCAAATCCCGCAGCGGTGAGCACGCCGTCCAGGTCCCCGGCCGTGAAGTGCCGATGATGGCCGATGTGCCGGTCGAAGGCCGAGCGCGGGCCTCCAGGCACGGTGACGACCACCCGGCAGCCCGGTGCGAGCAGGCTCGTTGAGTTGCGGAGCAACCGCACCGGGTCGGCGACATGCTCAAGCACTTCGGAACACACGGCATACTCGGCAGCTGGCTGATCGGCGCCGAGCCTAACCGGCTGCATCAGGTCAAGCTGGGTGAAACTGACCTCGGCCCTGCGCGCGGCGGCGGCCGCACGACTGCGTTCGACGCCGGCCGAACTGTACTCGACTCCCCACACCGTCACATCCGGGTACGTCTCCCGCAGGTGGATAGCGAACTCGCCCTGCCCACTGCCGATATCCAGCACTGTTGCGCCGGCGGGTGGCCTGCCGAGCAGGTGCAGCACCAGCCGACGGCGGTAGACGTTGGCCGGGTTGCCCTCGGCCGCCTCGCCGTAGGCATTCCAATGATGATCCCAGTCGCCCGGGTCCAGAGCTTCCGATCCGGCTGCGCGGATCCCGCGATCCGGTGTGCTCACAGCAGATATCCCGCGGTCACGGCGTCGTTGTAGAACATGCGCACGGTTTCCAGTGAGAAGGCGTCGAGGTCGCGCCCCAGCAGCGACAGCTTCTTCAGCAGGTCGTGCGTCACGGTGATGATGTGGACGCCGAGGCTGTCGGCTTGCCGCACGTTGAGGATCTCCCGCGGGCTGGCCCAGAGCAATTCAATCCGCGGATAGGGCGCGATCGTCTCCAGCGCCGCCCGCATCAGCGGGACCGGATCCCGCCCGGTGTCGGCGACGCGGCCGGCAAACACGGAGATGACCGCGCTTGATCCGGCGGCCAGGGTGGCGGTGACGGCCTCGACCTGGCTCAGTGTCATGAGCGCGGTGACGTTCACGTGCACGCCCGCTTCGGTCAGTTCCCGGACGACGGCGGCGGTGCTGTTCCCGCGCGTGTCGGTGACGGGGATCTTCACGTAGACGTTGCTGCCCCACGACGCGATCAGCCGGGCCTGGCGCAGCATTTCGCCGTGCTCATCGGCGAAGACCTCGAATGAGACGGGCCGGTCGGTGATGTGCTCAAGCAGCTTGCGGGCAAAGCCCTCATAGTCACTGACGCCAGACTGGCGCATCAGGGTGGGATTCGTCGTGAATCCAGAGATATACGGCTTTCCGGCCAGCTCCAGGAGTGCTTGATAGCTGGCCCCATCCGCAAAGATCTTGACGGTCCTGAGTCCCAGATCATTCATCTCGCGGGCCCTCCCGTTGCCCATTCCTGCCGTCGGATCCACTCCGCGGCCTCGGCGAGATCGCCTACGGTCACGTCCGCACCGACCGGTGCCCGCTCGTCATAGCGACGCTCGACGTAGATGGCTCTCACCCCCGCGCGCCGCGCCGCCTCGATGTCGCGCCATCGGTCCCCGACGCTGGCGCTGCGGGCCAGATCGAGGTTCAGCCGCGCCGCGGCTTCCAGCAGCATGCCCGGCTGCGGCTTGCGGCATGTGCAGGCGTCGGAGTCGTCGTGGACGCATACGCAGATCTCGTCTAGCGGAACGATGCTGCGCAGGTGTTCGTGCATCCGGTCGACGTCGGCGGAATTCAGCTTCCCCCGGGCAACATCGGGCTGATTGGTCACCACCACGAGGACGAAGCCCGCCTCGCGAAGTCCGGCGCACGCCCGGGCGACACCGGGCAGCACGCGGAACTCCTTAACCGACCAGGGGGGAGTGGGGACGCCGCCCCGGACGAACGCCTCGTTGAGCACGCCGTCCCGGTCGAGGAATACCGCCGGGCGACCGCGGGTCGCAGTCATGCGTCCAATCGCCCCTCCTGCGCATCGACGAGCATCGACTCCATGGAGGCTCGCAGAGCCTCCCGCGCGGTGCGCTGGTTTTTCCAGCCCAGGGCACGGATGCGGTCGGTATTGAGGCGGACGACCGGTACATCGCCCTTCCAGCCGCGGTCCCCGCCGGTGTATTCGAACCGCGGGCCTCCGGCGGGCAGGCCGGCGACGTCCACGGCGAGTTCGGCGATCTCGGTGACCGTGACGTAGTCGCCGGTCGCGACGTTGAAGACGGCGAAGGCCTGCTGGGCCGCGCCCGCCGCGTGCAGGACGGCGTCGATCACGTCGTCCACGTGGATGTACGACTTGCTCTGCTGGCCGTCACCAAGGATGCGCAGGCGGGTCGGGTCGTCGAGAAGCCGGCGGATGAAGTCGAAGCCCACGCCGTGTGTCTGGCGCGGGCCGACGACGTTGCCGAACCGGAACGCCCGCGCCGCGACGCCGAACATGGCGGCATAGGACGCCAGCAGGGCTTCACCCGCGAGCTTGCTCGCCCCATACGTCGACACGGGAATGAGTGGCCCGTAATCCTCGGCCGCCTCGTGGTGGCCGAGGTCGCCGTACACGCCGCTGCCGGAGGCGTAGAGCACCATCCGCGCGCCGCCCCGGCGGGCGGCTTCGGCGACGTGATGGGTCAGCAGCGTGCCCTGGTCGAAATCGACCGCCGGGTCCGTCATCGCCCGGGCGATATCCGGGTTCGACGCGAGGTGGATCACGGTGTCGTGCCCGTCAACCGCGGCAACCAGCGGCTCCAGGTCCCGAACGTCACCCTTGATCACCGTCAGCCGGGTATCATGCCGATGCGGGGCCAGATGCCATTCGCGCCCGGACGAGAAGTTGTCGTAGACGGTGAGCCTTTCGGTCACATCGCTGCCGAGCAACCGGTCGACGAAGTGGCCGCCGATGAAACCGGCGCCGCCGACGACGCAGACCCGCTGGATGGCTGGCTGGCTCATCGTAGTGACTCCCACCGGGTCGTCGCCAGGGCGAGGGCCGGATGCGACACCAGCAGGTGCCATACCACCGCACACAGGCCCTCGGTGTGCGGCGTGATGTGGTCAGCGTAGAGCGGCGGGATGACCACGCAGGCATCGGCGAGCTTGGCGGTCATGCCCCCATCGCGCCCCACGACGCCGTAGATCGAGGCGCCGCGCTCGCACGCTAGCTGAAGCGCGGCGACCAGGTTCGTCGACACGCCCAGTTCGGTGTTGCCGCCGCCGACGGAGAAGACGAGCAGCGCGTCGCGGCCGGACAGCCGTGATCCCTTGAGCCACGAGGAGAATGTGGTGTCCCAGCCCTCGTCGTTCGCGCGGGCGGTGAGTTCGGAGACGTTGTCGGTCGGCGTGTATGCCTCAAAGCCGCAAATCTTGCGGAAGTCGTTGACCGCGTGCGACGCGTGGCCCGCTGAGCCGCCGACGCCCAGGATGAACAGGCGGCCATCGCGTTCCCGGGTCGCCGCCAGGCCCTGGGCCAGCCGCTCGATCATGTCCGTCTCGATCGACGTCAGAACGTCGACCGACTCCTTGATGAAGGCATCCGAGAATGTCATTCACGTCCCTGCTGGATCGGCCTTGCATACGGCGAATGTGTTCAGTCCGAACTTGTGCCTGAAGCAGCGAATGCCATGCGGCATGAAGCCGGCCGCAACGAGCAGCGGCCACAGGTCCCGGGGGTCGTAATAGGTCTTGTGGTCGTCCATCTCGCTGGCCGGCGACAGGCCGAGGCGGAACGCTGAGAACTCCAGCGCCCGCTTGCCCCGCCAGGACGGGACGTTGACGGCCACCACGCCGCCCGGCCGCACCAGCCGCCGGAAGTGCGCGAGGGTCTGGCCGGGTTCCCACAGGTGCTCGAGCACTGACATGCACAGGATGACGTCCAGTGACTGATCGGGCAGGGCCTCCAGGGCGCCGGGCAGCGTCCCCTCGATGGCCGTCACGTGTGGCCGCGAGCCGAGGTCCTCGGCCAGTGAGAGGTCGACGAGCGTGGCCGACCTCACTGTGGTGAGGACCGTGCGCATGTATGTCGCCTGGAACCCGCAGCCGAAGTCGCCGACGTCCTTGCCGTCGATGCTGCCGACCGTCCGCCGGATCTGATGCCCCGACAGCCAGACCCCGGCGCGGTCGACGGCCGTGATCCTGCCGTCCTGGCCGAACGCCGAGTCCCGGGCGACCTCGGTGTCAGCCATCGTTTCGTTCCCCGTAGCGCACTTCGGTGGCGTGCAGGACCAGGGTGAAACAGAACGTCGAGAAGCCGATGATCATGAGCAGCAGCCCGGTAATGCCCAGATGGTCAATGACGGAGGGAGGATCCGGCAGCGAGAAATCGTGGACCAGGTAGTACACGAGCACCGCCGTGGCGAGCCCGAACCCGAGCGCGAACAGCAGCCCGCTGGTTACGACCGTGGGTGTGTAACGGAACATGCGCCGCCACCGTCGCCTTGCTTCACCCGAGTAATCGAGGAAAACACGGGCAAGGCCGCCGAAATAGATGCTCTGCAGCCCCAGCACGGAAAGGGTCAGGCCGATCAGCATCCAGTAGAGGTTGAAGGTGACCGGACCTATCGTGATCCCGCCGAAACTGAGCGGCAGCGTCAGGAGCAGGCCCAGGGCGAAAAGCACAAAGCCGGGCTTGAGCAGGAAAAACTCTGCGCCGTGGATGAACATGGCGCGGAGATTGATCCAGGCGGCCCGGAACGGGGAAAACCAGCCCGAACGCTTGTGATGGGACAGGCGGCCGTCGCGGTCCTTATAGAACGTGACCGGTACCTCGGTGGTCCGCAGCCCCATGCGGACCGACTTCAGCACCATCTCGGAGGCGTACTCCCACGACTGGGCGGTCAGGCCCATGCGGCAGAGCGCGTCCCGGGTGATGCCCCGCATGCCGCAGTGGATGTCGCTGAAGTGGCTGTCGTAGAGACGGTTGAGGATCCAGGTGGTGAAGGGTGTGCCGAAGTAGCGATGCAGAGCGGGCATCGCGCCGGGCTCGATCGAGCCCTTCCAGCGCGAGCCCATCGCGTATTCGGCGCCGCTGCGCATCGCGTCGATGAACGGCGCGAGCTCGCGGAAGTCGTAGGTGCAGTCGGCATCACCCATGATCACGTACTTGCCGCGCACGTACGGCAATGCGTCGATGTAGGCCCGGCCGAGCCCCCGCCGCGGGGTCTTGAGGACACGGGCCCCGGCTTCGAGGGCGAGCTCGGCGGTGCGGTCCGACGAGCTGTCGACGATGAGCACCTCGCCCACTGCGCCGGCCCGGTGCAGTCCTTCGTGGCACCACGTCACGAAGTCAGTGATGGTGAGCTCCTCGTTCGCCGCCGGGATGAGAATGGTCACCTCGGGCATTTCGGCGTCATCGGCCGGCAGCAGGAGACGGCAGTCCGGGTCGCGCACTGGGCGCATGGTTACGTTGCTCACACCGGCTCCCCTGGCCTGACAGTGATCCCCCAAGCGGTCATCAAATCACTTCCGGTCCATCCGCTCTTGACGGTCGCCTGATTCTCTGCTGACGAATGTATCGGCCCTGGCTTGGAGTCGCGAGGATTCGCCGATCGCTGCCGGTCTCCTGCTCTCCGGCCGGCCGACGGCCAGCCCATTTCCGCCGTCCTCGCGGCTATTGGCTGACCCGCGGCCAGCCGCCGCGGGGATGATCATCATGTTCCGCGTGCATAAGATACGCAGGTGAGCAGCGGCCCCGCCACCGCGCAGCACGCCGATCAGGATTCGAGAAGCGCCGCCGGTTCGCTGCCGGCATACTCCTGACAAGGCACACATCGGCAGCCAGGGCAGCTGGCCGTCGATGTCCGGGCTCCCCGTCCGGCGCTGAGCCCGGCAATCCCGCCGGGCCGAAAGGACCCACGACGTCAGGAGTGACCATGACCGGCTCTTCCACCGAGGGAATCAAGACCGTGCTGCATCCCGTGTCCGACCTGGCGGCGGCCAAGGCGGTGTACACGGCGCTGCTCGGCGTGCCGCCGCAGGCCGACGAGTCCTACTACGTCGGCTTCGAGGCCGCGGGCCAGCACATCGGGCTGGTGCCGGGCGGCGGTCAGCAGGGCATGACCGGGCCGGTGGCCTACTGGCACGTGCCGGACATCGAGGCGAAGCTGGCCGAGGTGACCGCCGCGGGCGCCACCGTGAAGGAGCCCGCGCGCGACGTCGGCGGCGGGCGCATGGTGGCCACCGTCGCCGACCCCGACGGCAATGTCCTCGGGCTGCTCCAGGACCGATGAGGGCCGGCCTCTGGTCCCGCGCCGGGCGCCGCCGCGACAGCGGGCACGGGCTCACCCGCGACATCGATGTCTGGGTGGCCTCGGCTACCTCCCGCTGGGCCAGCCGCTCAGCACGCTGTCCGGCGGCGAGCGGCAGCGGCTCAAGCTGGCCACCCACATGGGCGGCAACGGCGGCGTCTACGTCCTGGACGAGCCGACCGCCGGCCTGCACCTGGCCGACGTCGAGCAGCTGCTCGGCCTGCTCGGCCTGCTCGACCGGCTCGTCGGCTCCGGAAAGTCAGGCTGAAGGAGCACCTCGACCGGGGTGGCCACGAGCCCGCTATGATCCCATCACACGAAATCCGAGGGCATCATGGCTGACACCACAATGAAGACCCCTCCGGTCGTCACCCCGGCCGATTGGGAGCAGGCACGCGAGCAGCTTCTGGTGACGGAAAAGGAGCTGACCCGCGCCCGGGACGCGCTGGCCGCGCAGCGCCGGCGGATGCCGTGGCTGGCGGTGGAAAAGGACTACCGGTTCGAGGGGCCGAAGGGCGGGGCGAGCCTCCTCGGCCTGTTCGAGGGCCGCCGGCAGCTGGTCATCTACCGCGCCTTCTTCGAGCCCGGCGTGGTCGGCTGGCCCGGCCACGCGTGCCACGGCTGTTCCATGATGGCTGATCAGGTCGCCCACGTCAGCCACCTGAACGCGCGGGACACCACGTTCGCCTACGCGTCGCGCGCCCCGCAGCCGGACATCGCGCGGCTGAAGGAGCGGATGGGCTGGGAGTGGCCCTGGTATACGATCACCGACGATTGGGACGCCGACTTCGGCGTGGACGAGTGGCACGGCACGAACGCGTTCTTCCGCGACGGCGACCGGGTGTTCCGCACGTACTTCCTCAGCAACCGGGGCGACGAGGCGCTGGGCAGCACCTGGAGCTACCTCGACATCACCGCGCTCGGCCGCCAGGAGACGTGGGAGGACTCGCCCGAGGGCTATCCGCAGACCCCGCCGTACGACTGGTGGGGCTGGCACGACGAATACGACCATCCCGAGCTGGCCCAGGGGCCGATGAAGTGGCCCGACGCGCTCGCCAAGACCGCCGGGGAGGGGGACTGACCAGGCCGGTATCGTGGCCGGCCGTGGGCGGTAATGCCGCGACGGCCGGGCTTGCCCGGGCATTGACCCCCGGGCACCTGGCCGCGGACTTCGGCGCCGGGGCCCCGGCCACCCGGCGCGCGGTGCGGGCCCTCTACCGGGCCCTGGATGAGCAGCGGCACGGCCTGCCCCGGACCAGGTACCGCCGGTGGGCGTCGTTCTTCGGCGACGTCTCGGGATATGACGAGCAGGCGCTGGCGCGGAAAGCCAAGCTCGGGGATTTCGCCCGCCGGCTGGCAGGCCCCGGCGGGCCGGGTGAGGTGGACGCCCCGCGGTTCCTTTTCGCGCTGCACACCTATTTCGCGTTCCTGGCCAAGGCCATCGCCGCCCGGGTGCTCGAGCAGCACCAGCCGCGGCGGGGCACCGCCCATCCGCCCCGGGCGCTCGCCCGTGCCGGCAGCAACGGCGGCGGCAGCGGGCTGCGCGACGCGCTGGCGCGGATGGAGGACGGTGGCCTCTTCCGTGATCTAGGTGTCTCCAACCTGCCCGACGATGATTTCTTCGGCTGGTACGTCCATGTGTGGACGCCGGACCTCGCCGGTGCCCTCGGCCCTGTGCTTACCAGGCTGGCCGGCTACGATCCCGCCGGGCACGATCCCCCCGCCGCTCGCGACCTGCTCAAAGGGCTGTACCAGAGCCTTCTTCCCCGCGAGCTGCGGCATGACCTCGGTGAGTACTACACCCCTGACTGGCTGGCGGACTGGCTGCTGGCCCGGCTCGGCGAGCCGCTGTTCGTGATGCCGGGCGGGACGGCGCGGCAGATCGGCTCGTTCGAACGGCGGCTCCTCGATCCGGCGTGCGGATCGGGAACGTTTCTGGTCACGGCGATCCGGTCCATCCGGGAGCATGCGCGAGGAGCCGGGCTGCCGGCCGGCCGGACGCTGGAACTCATCCTGCGCAACGTCGCCGGAATCGACCTGAACCCGCTGGCCGTGCTGGCCGCGCGGGTTAACTACCTCCTCGCGATCGCGGACCTCATCCCGGCCGGGTCCGGTGGCGTGACGATCCCGGTCTATCGCGGCGATTCGATCCTCACGCCTGCGCTGCCGGCGGCGCCCGGGATGACCCGGCCGCCGGACGCCGCCGCGCCGCTTTCCGCCGGGACGTTCGACTACGTGGTCGGCAACCCTCCCTGGGTCAACTGGGAAAGCCTTCCGGGCCGTTACCGGCAGCGGACCGCCTGCCTGTGGGACAGCTACGGGCTTTTCGTGCACCGCGGGATGGACACGATTCTGGGCAAGAGCAGAAAGGACATCGCCACGCTGCTGACCTACGTCGCGGCGGACCGCTACCTGGCGGACGGCGGAACGCTCGGATTCGTCATCACGCAGTCGGTATTCAAGACATCCGGTGCGGCGCAGGGGTTCCGCAGGTTCACCCTTCCTGACGGGCGGCCGCTACGCGTGATCCGCGTCGATGACCTGAGCGAACTGCGGCCATTCGGAGGCTCCGCCAACCGGGCAGCCGTGCTCATCGTGCAGAAGGGCAGGCCCACGACCTACCCGGTGCCCTACACGTACTGGCGCGGCACGCCCGGTGCCCCTCGGCCCGGTCATGGCGGCACCCGCGGCCCGGCCGCCGCGATGACCCGGGGGCTCGATCTGGCGGCCGAGCCCGTCGATGCCGGGGACGTCACGTCCGCCTGGCTGACCGCCCGGCCGGAAACGCTCACGGCGCTGCGCAGGATCCTGGGCCAGTCCGGTTACGTGGCACGCGAAGGGGTCAACACCGGCGGCGCGAACGCGGTTTTCTGGCTGGATGTGCACGAGAAGCGGGCGGGTACCACGCTGGTGAGCAATATCACCGAGGGTGCCAAACGGGAGGCGGACCGGGTTACCGCGGAGATCGAGTCCGGCCTCGTCTTCCCCCTGCTCCGGCCGCGGGATCTGGTGAGATGGCGCGCGGTTCCCAGCGCGCACATCCTGCTCACCCAGGATCCCGTGACGCGCCGCGGGATAGCGGAGGCCACCATGACGCGGCACTATCCCCGCGCCCTCGGCTATGTCCGCAGGTTCGAGCCGCAGCTGCGGGCGCGCGCCGCGTTCCGCCGCTATTACACCCGGCCGGCCGGCGGCGGGCGGACGGAGACCGGCGCGTTCTATTCCATGTTCAATGTCGGCGTGTACACCATGTGCCGTCACAAGGTGGTGTGGGCGCGGCTGGGGGCCGACCTGGCGGCCGCCGCGGTGACCGAGGTCATGCTTCCCCAGGAGACGATGACGTTCATACCGGCCGGGACGCAGGCGGAGGCGCACTATCTGTGCGCGCTGCTCAACAGCGCCCCGGTCCGGTGCGCCGCGGCCAGCTATTCGCAGGCGCGGGGCAAGAGCTTCGGATCGCCGCACCTGCTGGCGAATATCGGGATCCCGGCGTTCGACCAGACCGACGCGACGCACCGCGCGCTGGCCGGCCTCGGCGAGCGGGCGCACGCCGACCGCGGGAACGACAGCGACGTCGCGGGACTGGACGTGCTGGCCGGGAAGATCTGGGGCCTCGACGCCGCGATGATCCAGGACGTCCGGCGCGACCTGCGCGAACTCACCGGGCGTGCCGCCCAGGAGACCGCGTGAGCGATCAGGCGGCCCGGTCCAGCCCGTGCGGGCGCTGACCCGCTACTGCTGGACGGGTTCCCGGCGAGCCGGTCCGGGCTGGTAGTACGGCCCGGACCGGGGGCTGAAGATGAGCGCCATGGCCGCCGCGCCGACCAGCCAGAGGACGGCGCCGGCCACCAGGTCGGCCGGGGCGCAGGTGGCGCCGCCCTCGCCCAGCGCGATCAGCGCGGCCGTCGTGATGAGGGCGAAGAAGGCCAGGAACAGCGGCCGGGCCCAGTCGTGTCCCCGGCTGTTCGCCCAGGCCAGCAGGAGCCACAGGACCGCGACGGCCGGCGCGCCGGCCTCATCGATGGCGGTTGTCCCGCAGCGCGGTGAACTGGCGCGCGCTGACCAGGGCCGTCAGGCATCCCGCCGGTGCCGGATCCGGCCCTCCCGGCCGGGAGCTGACCCCGCCGCGCCGGCGTTCCCCGCCGCCGCTGCCGCCGCCCCGGCGTGCCCGGTCAGTGCGCGGCGGCCTCGGGACGGTTGGCCCGGTTGCCGAGCCGGCCCTGCACGCCCAGGAAAGCGGCGATCACGATGGCCAGGTAACCGACGTAGACCAGGAGCTGAAGCGCGGTGGGCGCGTCGCTGTAGCCGAAGAAGCTGTGCAGGACGTCCCCGAACGCGCTGTCCTCCGACAGCAGGTGAGCCGAATGCCACATGGGCGTGCTGAGCAGCGGCAGCCAGCCAAGCTGCTGCAGGTTCTCGACCGTGTCGGCCAGCAGGCCTGCGGCGAAGACCATCAGCAGGAGGCCGATCACGGTGAAGAACCGGCCCAGGTTGAGCCGGTGCCCCAGCCGGTAGATCACGAATGCGATCACCAGCGAGCCGGCCAGCCCGATCGCCGCCCCGCTCAGCGCGCCGGCCGTGGAGGTGGAGAAGATGATGGCCAGGGTGAAGACCACGGTCTCCAGCCCCTCCCGGCCGACGGCCTGAAATGCCAGCAGCCCGAGCCCCCACCGCGCCCGCCCGTCGAGCGCCGCCTCGGCGCGCTCGCGCAGTTCCCTCGACAGGGACCGCGCGTGCTTGCGCATCCAGAACGTCATGTAGGTCAGGACGCTGGCGGCGATCACGAAGGTGACGGTCTCGAAGATCGTCTGCACACGTGAGCCGTCATAGCTGCGGATGGTCAGATAAGCCGCCGCTCCGCCCGCCGTCGCCAGCACCAGAGCGGCACCGACACCGAGGAACACGTCGCGGAAGTGCTGCCGCCGCCCGATGCGGTTAAGGTAGGCCAGTAGGATCGCGACGATCATGCTGGCTTCAACGCCCTCGCGCAGGAAGATGACGAGAGTGGCCAGCATCGGGGGCTCCAGACTGTGTTCGGCACGGACGCGCACTTA
>Ga0335081_10018455_pt1 | contig 11280 bp, 9 predicted proteins | sample Lox_Sample_35_FD_206713 | JGI IMG/M metagenome (GOLD analysis project Ga0335081, IMG submission 206713) | Soil microbial communities from Loxahatchee National Wildlife Refuge, Florida, United States - Lox_Sample_3.5 | ecosystem: Environmental > Terrestrial > Soil > Wetlands | place: USA: Florida... | reverse complement strand
GCCCGATGAACTCGATGAACGGGTCGCCGGCGATTTCCTCCGACGTCCTGGTGCACCGGGTGCACGAAATGCACCGCTCGCGGTCCAGCAGCACCTGGGTGGAGATGGCGACCGGCTTGTCGAAGGTCCGCTTGTCGAAGCTGAACCGGGTCTCGCCCCGCCCGTTGGACATGGCCTGGTTCTGCAGCGGGCACTCGCCGCCCTTGTCGCACATCGGGCAGTCGAGGGGGTGGTTGATGAGCAGCAGCTCCATCACGCCCTGCTGCGCCTTGTCCGCGACCGCCGAGGTGAGCTGGGTGTGCACCACCATGCCCTCGGAGCACGCGGTGATGCACGAGGCCAGCGGCTTGCGCTGGCCTTCCACCTCGACCAGGCACTGGCGGCAGGCGCCGATCGGTTCGAGCAGCGGGTGTTCGCAGAACCGCGGGATCGCGATGCCGAGCAGTTCGGCGGCCCGGATGATCCACGTGCCCTTGGGCACCGAGATCTCGAACCCGTCGATAGTGACGGTCACCGTGTCCTGCGCGGTCTCCACGGTCACGTCGTGCTCCAGACGGTAGTCGCCGCCGGATCGAACGGGCAGCCGCCCTCCTTGTGGTGCTGCATGAACTCGTCCCTGAAGTATTTGACGGCCGAGGTGATCGGGGGCGTCGCACTGTCGCCGAGCGCGCAGAACGCGCGGCCGGTGATGTTGTCGCAGATGTCCAGGAGTTTCTCGATGTCTTCGTCGGTGCCCTGGCCGTGTTCCAGCCGGTCCAGAATGCGGACCAGCCAGAACGTGCCTTCCCGGCACGGCGTGCATTTCCCGCACGACTCGTGCTGGTAGAACTCGGTCCAGCGGAGCACCGCGCCGACGACGCAGGTGGTCTCGTCGAAGATCATCACCGACCTGGTGCCGAGCCCGGACCCGGCGGCGGCCACCGACTCGAAGTCCATCGGCATGTCCAGGTGCTGGTCGGTCAGGATCCCGGCCGAGGAGCCGCCGGCCGTCCAGAACTTGAGCCGGTGGCCGCCCCGTATCCCGCCGGACAGGTCCAGCAGTTCGCGCAGAGTGATGCCGAGCGGAGCCTCGTAGGTGCCCGGGGTGCTCACGTGGCCGGACAGGTTGAAGATCCCGCAGCCCTTGGATTTCTCGGTGCCCATGCTGGCGAACCAGTCGGCGCCGTTGAGGATGATCGGCACCGCGCTGGCGATCGACTCCACGTTGTTCACGTTCGTCGGGAGGGCGTACACCCCCGCCACGGCCGGGAACGGCGGCTTGTTCCGCGGCAGCCCGCGCTTGCCCTCCAGCGAGTCCAGCAGCGCGGTCTCCTCGCCGCAGATGTAGGCGCCGGCCCCGGCGTGCACGATGACGTCCAGGTCGAACCCGGAGCCGAGGATGTCGCGGCCCAGGTAGCCGGCCGCGTACGCCTCTTGCACCGCGTGCCGCAGCCGGCGGATCACGTGCAGGACCTCGCCCCGGACGTAGATGAACGCGTGGCTGGCCCCGATCGCGTACGAGGCGATGGCCGCGCCCTCGACGAGCGTGTGCGGGGTGGCCATCATCAGCGGGATGTCCTTGCAGGCGCCGGGTTCGGACTCGTCGGCGTTGATCACCAGGAAGTGCGGCTTGGTGTCGCCCTGCGGCAGGAAGCCCCACTTCACGCCGGTCGGGAAGCCGGCCCCGCCGCGGCCGCGCAGCCCGGAGTTCTTCACCGTGCTGATGACCTCGTCGCGCGCCATGCCGAGCGCCTTCGGCAGCGCCTGGTAGCCGCCGGCCCGCCGGTACCCGTCGAGGGTGAAGATGTCGGGCTGGTCCCAGTGCGCGGTCAGCACCGGGGTCAGGGTGTCGGTCACCGCGGCTCCTTGTTTGCCTGGCCGCCTGCGGCGGCGGGCGCGTGGTCCCCGGCTTGGCCGCCCGCCCGCCCCGGCTCCGGCGCGGTCCAGCCGTGCTCCTTGGCGATCTCGAGGCCGAGCAGGTCGGGCGGTCCCGCGGCCGGTCCGTCGGTGGCCTGGTCGTCGTTGAAGCCGGCCAGGATCCGGCCCGCCTCGCGCCAGGTCACCAGCCGCCCCGGGCCGCGGGTCGGGGTCACCGGGTTTCCTGCGCGCAGGTCGTCGGCCAGCTGGCGGGCCGAGGCCGGCGTCATATTATCGAAGAACTCCCAGTTCACCATCACCACCGGCGCGTATGTGCAGGCGGCGTTGCACTCCAGGTGCTCGAGGCTGACCTGGCCGTCCGGCGTGACCTCGTCGTCGTCCACGCCAAGGTGCTCGTGCAGGTCGGCGAGGATCTGGTTGCCGCCCAGCATCCCGCACACCGTGTTCGTGCACACGCCGACGTGATACTTCCCGACCGGGCGGCGCTTGTACATGGTGTAGAAGCTGACCACCCCCGTGACCTCGGTCTCGGTCAGGCCGAGCTTGGCCGCGCAGTACTCGATGCCATCCTCGGAGACGTAGCCTTCCTCGGACTGGACGAGGTGCAGCAGCGGCAGCAGCGCCGATCTCGAGCCTGGGTACAGGCCGATAATGTGGTCCGCGTCCGCGTCGAGGCGGGCGCGCACCTGGTCGCTGAACGGCATTACCGGTCCACGCCTCCCATCACGGGATCGATGCTCGCGATCGCGGGGATGAGGTCGGCCACGAAGCCGCCCTCGCACATTGCGGCGACCGACTGCAGGTGGGTGAACGACGGATCGCGCAGGTGCACCCGGTACGGCCGGGTCCCGCCGTCGCTCACCACGTGCGCGGCCAGCTCGCCGCGGGGGGATTCGATCGTCGCGTACGCCTGTCCGGCCGGCACCCGGAACCCCTCGGTGATCAGCTTGAAGTGGTGGATGAGGGCCTCCATGGACTGGCCCATGATGTGCGCGATGTGCTGCGGCGACGGGCCGAGGCCGTCAGGTCCGAGGGACAGCTGGGCCGGCCAGCCGATCTTGGCGTCCCGGATCATCACCGGATCGGAGTCGACCGATCCGCGCGCCGCCACCCGGTCAACGCACTGCCGGATGATCTTCAGCGACTCATCGATCTCGTCCATCCGGATCAGGTACCGGCCGTACGCGTCGCATGTGTCCCTGACCGGCACGTCGAAGTCGTAGGTCTCGTAGCCGCAGTACGGCTGGGACTTGCGCAGGTCCCAGGGCAGCCCGGTGGCCCGCAGCATCGGACCGGTCACCCCCAGAGCCATGCAGCCCTGCAGGTCCAGGTAGGCCACGCCCTTGTTCCGGCCGATGAAGACCGGGTTCGCGTCGATCAGCGTGTGCAGCTGCTGCATCAGCCGCGGGGTCTCGTCCAGGAACACCCGGATGGCCTCCAGCGCGCCCGGCGGCAGGTCTTGTGCCACCCCGCCGGGCCTGATGAAGGCGTGGTTCATCCGCAGGCCGGTGATCAGCTCCAGCAGGTCGAGGGCGCGTTCGCGCAGCCGCGCGCCCTGCGTGTAGATCGTGGTGGCGCCCAGTTCCAGGCCCATCGGGGCGATGCCGCCCAGGTGCGAGGAGATCCGGTTGAGCTCCATCATCAGGACCCGGATGATCTGCGCGCGCTCGGGGATCCGGTCCTCGATGCCGAGCAGGCGCTCGACCGCGAAGCAGTAGGCGCTCTCGTTGAAGATCGGCATCAGGTAGTCCGCCCTGGTGCAGAACGTGACGCCCTGCGTCCAGGTGCGGTACTCCATGTTCTTCTCGATGCCGGTATGCAGGTACCCGATGGCCGGGCGCACCTCGGCCACCGTCTCGCCCTCCAGCGTCAGGACCAGCCGGAGCACCCCGTGAGTGGACGGATGCTGCGGACCCATGTTGATCACGATCCGCTCGCCGCTCTCGAAGTCCCCGGCCTCGTTCGCGGCGGCCACCATCTCGTCCCAGTCCTCGCCGGAGACCGTGTAGACGCGGCCCTCGGCGGCTTCGGCGTCGCTCGCTCCCGCCGCCGCGTGCGGCATCTGCCCTGCGCTCACTGGTAGTGCCTCCGCTCGTCCGGCGCGGGGATCTTGGCGCCGCGGTATTCGACCGGGATGCCCCCGAGGGGGTAGTCCTTGCGCTGCGGGTGGCCCTTCCAGTCGTCCGGCATCTCGATCCTGGTCAGCGCGGGATGCCCGTCGAAGATGAGGCCGAAGAAGTCCCAGGTCTCCCGCTCGTGCCAGTTGCACGTGGGATACACGCTGACCAGGGACGGAACGTGCGGGTCGGCATCCGGCACGCTCACCTCCAGCCGCACCCGGCGGTTGTGCGTGATCGACAGCATGTGGTACACCGCGTGCAGTTCGCGTCCGGTGTCCTCCGGGTAGTGCACGCCGGACACTCCGCTGCACAGCTCGAAGCGGAGCGCGGGGTCGTCGCGCAGCTTCGCGGCCACCTCGAGCAGCCGCTCCCGGCGGACGTGGAAGGTGATCTCGCCCCGGTCCACCACCACGCGCTCGATGGCGTCGGAGAGGCCGAGCGCGTCGGCGACCTCGTCGAAGTAGGAGCCGTACGGGCGCTCGCTGTGCAGCGGGGGTGCCTTGTGCACCCGGAGCAGCCCGAACCCGGAGGTGTCCGGGGTGCCCTGGACGCCGAACATGCCCATGCGCTCGACCGGTGCGTTCAGCCGCTCCTCGCCGAGCCGGGCGGGCAGGTTGCCGTCCGCCTCGGCAGGGGTGTCCGGAGTCTGCTCGGGTCCGCTCACAACTCGGCCTCGGCGGGCTGGGCCAGGTGTACCGGCCGCAGGCCGAGCCGGGCATTTTCCAGTTCGGTGATCTCGCGGTCCCGGTTCTTGCCGAGCTTCATGTTCATGATCTTGTCGTGCAGCTTGAGGATCGCGTCGAGCAGCATCTCCGGGCGCGGCGGGCAGCCGGGCAGGTAGATGTCGACCGGGATGACGTGATCGACGCCCTGCACGATCGCGTAGTTGTTGAACATGCCGCCGCTGGAGGCGCACACGCCCATCGAGATGACCCACTTGGGGTCGGACATCTGGTCGTAGATCTGCCTGGTCACGGGGGCCATCTTCTGGCTGAGCCGCCCGGCCACGATCATCAGGTCGGCCTGCCGCGGGGTGTTGGACGCCCGCTCCATGCCGAACCTGGCCAGGTCGTGCTTGGGCCCGCCGGTCTGGAACAGCTCGATGGCGCAGCAGGCCAGGCCGAACGTGGCCGGCCAGACCGACCGGGCCCGGGCCCAGCCGGCCGCCTTCTCCACCGAGGTCAGCAGTATGCCGCTCGGCAGTTTCTCTTCTATGCCCATGGCTAATCCCACTCCAGGCCGCCGCGCCGCCAGACGTAGACGTAGGCGACCAGCACGGTGATCACGAAGGTCACCATCTCGACCAAGCCGAAGGCGCCGAGCTTGTTAAAGGTGACCGCCCAGGGATACAGGAAAATGATCTCGATGTCGAACACGATGAACAACATCGCGGTCAGGTAGTACTTGACCGGGATCCTGCCTCCGCCCGGCGGGTGCGGCGTCGGCTCGACGCCGCACTCGTAGCTTTCCAGCTTGGCCCGGTTCCACCGCTTGGGCCCGGCGATGGCGCCGAAGGTGACGGAGAAGGCGGCGAAGCCGAGGGCCAGCAGGGCCAGCACGAAGATCGGAAGGTACAGCCTCATCGATGTTTCCTCCCTTCATGGGCCGGATGCCAACCCCTTATCCTAGGGACAACCTGCATGATCCCTCACTTAGGGTTAGCTGCGAGTTTGGACAGGCCGCTGACCAGCCGGTCTGCCGCATCTCCGCGCGGATCAGTCAGGTTGGCGAGCAGTTTGAGCGCGAACGCCATCAGGGCCGGCCGGGACATGGCGTGCTTGGTCGCGAACCGCATCAGGCCTGGCCGGCCGATCGCCTTCACGAACATCCGGCCCGCGGCGTAGTACCCGCCGTAAGCCTGGCTGAGTGCACGCGGATACCCGGCCAGGACCCGCTCGGTCTCGGTTCGCCGGGCCCGGGCCAGGGCCTGCGCGATGGTCCGGGCCAGGATCTCCCCGGTCTCCATCGCGTAGGCGATCCCCTCGCCGTTGAACGGGTTGACCATCCCGCCGGCGTCGCCGACCAGCAGCAGCCCGCGGTAGTAGTGCGGGGTCCGGTTGAAGCCCATCGGCAGCGCCGCGCCCCGGATCGGCTGGGTCCGGTTCTCCTCGGTGAAGCCCCACTCGGCCGGCATCCCCTGCAGCCACGTGCGCAGCAGGGCGTGGTAATCGGTGTGGCCGAACGCGGCGCTGGTGTTCAGCAGGCCGAGGCCCACGTTGGATGTCCCGTCGCCCATGCCGAAGATCCAGCCGTACCCGGGCAGCAGCCGGTCGCCGTCCCACAGGTCCAGCCAGGACTCCAGGTAGTCGTCGTCGTGCCGCGGGCTGCGGTAGTAGGTCCGCACCGCGACCCCGAGCGGCCGGTCGTCGCGCTTGCGCAGTCCCATGGCCACCGACAGCCGGGAGGAGTTGCCGTCCGCGGCCACGATGACGCGGGCCCGGTAGCTGCGCTCGCCATCGCCATCCGCGGGCTTGGCCGTCACTCCGGTGATCCGGCCGGTGCGCTCATGAAGCACGGGGCCGGTCACGGTGACGCCCTCGAGCAGCCGGGCGCCGGCCTGCTGGGCCCGGCGGGCCAGCATCTGGTCCAGGTCGGTCCGGGGCCGGACCAGGCCGTAATCCGGGTAGCTGGACAGCTCGGGCCAGGGCAGTTCCAGCCGCTTGCCCGCGCCGATCACGCGCAGGCCCTGGTTGCGGATCCAGCCGTCCTGCTCGCCGACGCTGATGCCCATGGCCACCAGCGCCTTGACCCCGCGCGGGGTCAGGCCGTCCCCGCACACCTTCTCCCGCGGGAACCTGGACTTCTCCAGCAGCAGCACGTCGAGCCCGGCCTGCGCCAGGTAGTAGGCGGTCGTCGAGCCGGCCGGCCCGGCGCCGACCACGATGACGTCCGCGTCGTCGGCGGGCCTGCCCGTGCGGGTCCCGTTGCTGGTCTGGGTGGCGGAAGGAGCGTGCTCGGTCACGGATGAGATCCTGAACGTCTTGTGAACCGCTTCACAAATTCTTTGCCTTCAGTTTAGACCCCCATGGGCTTGGCCATACGCCGGGTCAGTTCTATCTGCCGCCCGCCTAGGGGGCGCGCCGGGCGACGTGCACCGCGACCACGCCCAGGCTCAGGTCGCGCCAGCGCACCGCTGACCAGCCGGCCGCCTCGATCACCCCGGCCAGTTCACGCTGAGCCGGCCAGTCCGTGATCGACTCGGCGAGGTAGGCGTAGGCCTCGGGATTGCGGGCCGTCCGCCGCGCGATGGCCGGGAGGACGCTGATCAGGTAACGCCGGTACAGCATATCCAGCGGGGCAATCGTGATCGTGCTGAACTCGCACACCACCAGCCGGCCGCCGGGCCGGGTGACCCGGTGCATCTCGGCCAGGGCCGCGCCTGGATCGGCCACGTTGCGCAGCCCGAAGGAGATCGTCGCCGCGTCGAACACCTCGTCCCGGAACGGCAGCCGCAGCGCGTCCCCCGCCACCAGCGCGAGGCGCCCGCCGCCGGGCTGCTCCCGCCCGGCCAGCCGCGCTCGGCCAGCCTGGAGCATGCCCAGGGAGAAGTCGCAGGCCACGCAGTCGGCGCCGGTGGCGGTGAACGACAGGGACGACGTGCCCGTGCCGGCCGCCAGGTCCAGCACCCGGTTACCCAGCCCGGCACCGGTGATCCGGGCCACGGCCCGCCGCCACAGCCGGACCTGGCCCGCGGACAGGATGTCGTTCAGCAGGTCATAGCGGCCGGCGATGGCGTCGAACATCGCCGCGACGTCGCCTGGTCGCTTGTCCAGATCCGCACGGGTCATCCCCCCACCCTACGGGCGGTTACAGCAGACCGGGACGCTGCCACTCCTGGCCCAGGACGTGCTCGGCCAGGAAGGCGAAGACCGTCTCGTACCAGATCCGCGCGTTGCCCGGGGTGAGGATCCAGTGGTTCTCGTCCGGGAAGTACAGGAATCTGGCCTCGACGGCGTGCCGGGACAGGTCCCACCACAGCCGCAGCGCCTCGGACACCGGCACCCGGTAGTCCTTGTTGCCGTGGATGACCAGCATCGGCGTCCGGATCCGCTCGATGTGCCGGTGCGGCGAGTTCGCCTCGTACATCCCGGGCTCGGTGAGCGGGTCCCCGAACTGCGGCCGCCAGAACATCGGATGGTCCGTGGTGCCGAACATCTGGTCCAGCACCCACAGCCCGGCGTGGCTCACGATGGCCTTGAACCGGTCGGTGTGGCCGGCCATCCAGTTGGCCATGTAGCCGCCGTAGGAGCCGCCCATCATGCCAACCCGGTCCGCGTCGATGTCGGGGCGGGCCAGCGCGGACTCGGTCACGGCCATGACGTCGGCGAACGGCCGGGGGCCCCAGTCGTGGTAGCCGCGCGCGACGAACTCCTGCCCGTAGCCGGTGGACAGCGCCGGGTCCGGCAGCAGCACGGCGTAGCCGCGGGCCGCCATCAGCCACGGATTCCACCGCCAGGACCAGGCATTCCAGCTGCTCATCGGGCCGCCGTGCACCCACAGCAGCAACGGGGCCTGACGCTCGGGCGACGCACCCTCCGGCAGCACGAGCCAGGCCCGGACCGGCTGGCCGTCGTCGGCGGCGGCCTCGACCTCGGCCAGGCGGCCCGGCACGGCCAGCGGCGCGCCGGGGCTGTCCAGGGCAACCGGCCCGGCCGCCTCGGCTCTGGGGTTCAGGTCGATCCGGACCGGGGCCGGCGGGGAATCCACCGCCGACCGCAGCGCGTACAGGTAGCGGCCGTCCGGCGCCGGGTTCAGGTCGGTGTAGGCGCCATCGTCACCGGTCACGCGGGTCACCTGGCCGGTCGCCGCGTCGACGCGGAACACCGGCCGCCGGCCGCCGTCATCGGCGGCGAAGTACACGGTCCGCGAATCATGTGACCAGGCAGGCTCGGCGGGCCACTTGTCCAGGCCGGGCAGCAGGTCGCGGCCGGCTTCCCCGGCCGCGCCCGCGCCGTTGACGCCGAGCACGACCAGGGTGAGGTCAGGCGGGGCTTCGGGGGTGGACTGCGTTTCGCGCTGGCAGACGATGAACCGCCCGTCGGGCGAGACCCGCGGGCCGGAGAAGTTGTACTCCGGCGCGCCGAGCAGGACCCGGCGTTTCCCGGTGGCGACGTCGATCATGGCCAGCTCGGCGTAGGACTGCCCGGCCGGATGCCACAGCTGCCATCCGGTGAGCACCGAGGTGCCGTCGGGGGTCAGCTCGAACGCCTCGTCATCGAGCGCGCGGCCCGGCTCGGGGGTCAGGTCACGCAGCCCGGCGAACTCCTGCGCCGGCCCGGCCGCCTCGTGAAGCCGGTCCGGGCCGACCGCGAACAACCGGACCTGGTCCGGGCCGAGGTCGTGATCCCAGTACCTGATCGGCGCCGACTCGTGCAAGAGGGCGGTCACCCCGGCCTCGCCCCGCTCCCGGCGCAACCTGGCGTCGTCCGCCGCGCTGCCCTCGCCCGAGGCGCCCGCCGCGGGCAGCACCGGGGAGGCCAGCACGATGGTCCCGGCGTCCCGGGCCGCTTCGGCGGCGGTGACCCCGCCGGGCAGGGCGGCGATGACCCTGGCTTCACCGCCGCCGGGCGGAAGCAGCCACAGCGCCGCGGTGTCGGCGGACGCGCCGTCCTTGCTGGCGCCGGGATCGGGCCGCTTGGAGGTGAACAGCAGCGACCCGTCCGGCAGGAACCGCGGGCTGGCCTCGCCCTCGGCCGACCGGGTCAGCCGCCGCGGCGGCCCGCCGCCGGTATCGATCCGCCACAGGCTGGTCAGGTACTTCTTCCGGTCCGGGCTCAGCGTCTGCACCGCCGCCGCCAGCCAGCTCCCGTCCGGTGCCAGCCGCAGCGCCGCCACCCGCGGGATCGCGACGAAGTCCGCCAGGTCATGAAACGGAGTGGTGGTTCTGCCGCCCCCGGCCGGAGTATCAGCGCTCACAGTTACTCCCGTCCAACGTCGAAAGCCCGCAATTCGGACAATACCCCCGCCCCCATCCCCTGTCCCAGGCCAGACAGCATCATCGCGGGTCAAAAACCGTGCCATAGCGCGGTTAACGACCCACGATCATCCCAGGTGCGGGATTCAGCTGGCCTCGGTGATGGTGGCGGCGGCGACGGTGGCGTTGGTGGCCTCGTCGATGAGGATCAGGCCGCCGGTGGTGCGGTTGCGGGCGTAGGGGTCGCAGAAGATGGGCTGGGTCAGGCGGAGCCGGACCCGGCCGACCTCGTTCAGGCCGAGCTGGGTCGCGGCCTCGTCGCGGTGCAGGGTGTTGACGTCGATCCGGTAGTGCAGGTCGGTGACGATGGCCTTGACCGTGCGCGAGGTGTGCTTGACGATCAGCCTGCTGCGCCGGGTCAGGGCCTGATCGGAGGACATCCAGCACAGCATGGCCTCGATGTCCTGCGCGACGGCGGGCCGGTTGTTCGGGCGGCAGATCATATCGCCCCGGGAGATGTCCACGTCGTCGTCGAGCAGCAGTGTCACCGACATGGGCGAGAACGCCTCGGCGACGGGCACCCCGGCCGTCTCGACCCCCCGGATCCTGGTGGTGAAGCCGGACGGCAGGTGCATGACCTCGTCGCCCGGCTTGAGCACGCCGCCCGCGACCTGGCCGGCGTAGCCGCGGTAGTCGTGCAGCGCGGCGTCGGTGGCGGCGTGCGGCCGGATGACGTACTGCACCGGGAACCGGACGTCGATCAGGTTGCGGTCCGAGGCGATGTGCACGTGCTCGAGGTGGTGCAGCAGCGAGGGGCCGTCGTACCATCCCATGTTGGCCGACCGGTCCACCACGTTGTCCCCGTGCAGGGCGGAGATCGGCACGAAGGTCAGGTCGCCGATGTCGAGGCGGGCCGCGAACGCCGAGAACTCCTCGCAGATGCGCTCGAACACGTCGGCCTGGTAGTCGACCAGGTCCATCTTGTTCACCGCGAGCACCATGTGCGGCACCCGCAGCAGCGTGGTCAGGAACGCGTGCCTGCGGGACTGCTCGGTCAGCCCGTTGCGCGCGTCGACCAGCACCACGGCCAGGTCGGCCGTTGACGCCCCGGTCACCATGTTGCGCGTGTACTGGATGTGGCCCGGGGTGTCGGCGATGATGAACTTGCGCCGGGGCGTGGCGAAGTACCGGTAGGCGACGTCGATGGTTATGCCTTGTTCCCGCTCGGCGCGCAGCCCGTCGGTGAGCAGGGCCAGGTTGGTGTAGTCCTCGCCCCGGTCCCGGCTGGTCCGCTCGACCGCCTCCAGCTGGTCGGCGAAGATCGACTTGGAGTCGTACAGCAGCCGCCCGATCAGCGTCGACTTGCCGTCATCCACCGATCCGGCCGTG
>Ga0335081_10018454_pt1 | contig 11280 bp, 9 predicted proteins | sample Lox_Sample_35_FD_206713 | JGI IMG/M metagenome (GOLD analysis project Ga0335081, IMG submission 206713) | Soil microbial communities from Loxahatchee National Wildlife Refuge, Florida, United States - Lox_Sample_3.5 | ecosystem: Environmental > Terrestrial > Soil > Wetlands | place: USA: Florida... | reverse complement strand
GAGCGCACCGTATGCGACGGGCGCGGTGTTCCCGATCAGGGCAAGCCCAGCCGCGGGCAACGGCTTGAATCCAAGGCCGATGAGCATGGCCGCCGAGATGGCGACCGGGGTGCCGAATCCGGCCGCCCCTTCGATGAATGCCCCGAATGCGAAGGCGATGAGCAGCACCTGGATGCGCCGGTCAGCTGCGATCCCGGCAATGGTGTCCTTGACGGTCTCGAACGCTCCAGTCTTGACGCTGATGTCGTAAACGAAGATTGCGTTCAGGATGATCCAACCAATGGGGAGTAGACCAAAACAGGCGCCAAGCAGCGCCGTCGACGCGGCCATCCTCACCGGCATTCGGTACAGGCCGATGGCGATGACGAAAGCAAGCCCGAGGCCGAGCAGCGCAGCCACATGCGCCTTCAGGTGGAGGAAGCTGAGTGCGGCGAGGAGCGCAACGACCGGGATGGCTGCGACCAGGGCCGAAAGGTACAGATTGCCCAGCGGAGAGTAGACCTGGGTGAACGTCATCGGGCCTCCTTGCGGCATTGCGCTGGGTGTCCAGAGTGCTCCGGGGATGACAAACCGTGAATATTGCGCGACGAGCAGTACCGCGCCCTCGCACGGCGCATCCTGGAGCTGGGGCGTGGCCGCAAATCAGAGTCCACCAGGACCGGCGAGAAAGGCGGCCAAGTGCGCGAAACGTCAAGGCGCGCGGCACGAATCATCGGTCAAACGTCGCGGGCGAGCTATCTGAAACCACGAACCACCCGGATGCAACCTGTTTCACTGGATGTCTTTCCAGGGAGGCATCAGCTGCGCCAAATGGCTGGGCAGTACGGTCCAGGGCATCCGCGGCCAAACTTGCCCGCTCAAGAGACTGTTCATCTGGAAAGGAACTCTGGCGCGCACGATTTCACGATTCGGAGCCCCTTGCAATAGACAGTCGCCGGGTGGCGCACGGCGTCCGGCAGGCGGTGGGGATACGCTGCGAGTTTTCCTCCACAAAATTGCATCCTGCGGCGAGCGCGCCGCGCGGTGCGATATCTCGGAGCGGCGGATCGATCATCGCAGTGGTCGCGTGCGAGTTCGCGTCAAGCACGTGTCGAACGGCAGGCGGGCTCGCAGTCAGCCTGGTGGCAACGTCTGGCGCGTCGCGCCGATGGCCGACTTCGTCCGGCCCATCCATTGCAACGGGAAGCCGCAGGGCTTCATCGGTCTCGCGGCAGGTCGAGCGGACTTCCGCCCGTGCAGCCCATCCTCAGACGCGGCTGTTTCACGATCCTGGTCCGCCTTCGAAGTGCAGGCGTGATCAGCGATAGCTCGCCGCGGCGGCCGAAAGCGCCGCGCCGGGCTTCACGTTCCGGCCCGCCCGCGCCAGAGCCTGCTCGAGGGCCCCCAGCACGGCGAGCACGTTCTCCTGTCGGGCAGACTCGCCCATGAGCCCGATCCGCCAGACCGTGCCGGAGAGCGGTCCCAGTCCGCCACCGATCTCAATATTGGATTCCATGAGGAGCGCTCGGCGGACGGGGGCCTCCTCCACGCCCTTGGGCGTGACCACGCAGTTCAAGGAGGGGAGTCGATGGCCCTCTGCCGCCTTCGGGGTGCACCCGAGCTCCAAGAGGCCGGCCATGAGCGCCGCCGAATGGCGACGATGGCGCTCGAAACGCGCTGCAAGTCCCTCCTCGAGGACGAGGCGCAGCGCCTCGCGCAGGGCGTACACCATACTGATGGGCGCCGTGTGGTGGTAGACGCGCTTTCCCTCCGTCCAGTAGTCCGCGATCATGGACAGGTCGAGGTACCAGCTTTGCACCTTTCCCGTGCGCGCGCTCGCCACTTCCAGCGCGCGCGGAGAGAGTGTGATGGGAGCGAGGCCAGGGGGGCAGGAGAGGCACTTCTGGGTACCCGAGTAACATATGTCGATGCCGTGCCGGTCCACTTCCACTGGCACGCCCCCCAGGGAAGTGACCGCATCCACGATGAGGAGCGCACCGTGCTCGTGGCAGAGGTCGCCGAGGCCCTCCAGCGGCTGTTGTGCCCCGGTCGAGGTCTCGGCATGGACCACGGCCACGGCCTTCACCTTCTCCTTCTTCAGTGCCTTCTCGATGCGCTCAAGCGGGAGCACCTCTCCCCACGGCGTTTCCAGCCTCACCACACGCCCGCCGCAGCGGCCACTGATATCGGCCAGTCGCCCGCCGAAGACCCCATTCACCCCTACCACCACGGTGTCTCCCGGCTCGACCACGTTCACGAGAGACGCCTCCATTCCAGCCGACCCGGTGCCCGCGAGCGCGATTGTGAACCGGTTCCCTGTCTGGAAGACGGCGCGCTCCATTGCCTGCAGCTCGTCCATGATGGCAAGAAACTCCGGATCGAGATGCCCGAGGAGCGGGGTTGACATGGCGCGCAGCACGCGCGGGTGAACCATGCTCGGCCCAGGTCCCAAGAGCAGACGGGAAGAGGGTCTTAGTTCATCGGGAACGGGAGTGGGCACGCAAGCCTCGGCGAGGAACGAGAGAAGGGAGCCATCATACGATACAAATTGCTCGAGTCCGGAGTTTCGTCGCGCGGGGCGCCTTGTGTGCCCGGTATTCCTTGCCATTGCCGCTGGGCTTGGCGTGGGCGCGATGCCACCTGGGCGTCTTCTGGGAGCGGGGAGCGCGCTGGACCACCCGGGTCGCGAAGGACGCGAGAGAATCGCGAGCGCATATCGCGCTCCGAGCCAACAGGAAGCGGAGGCGGGAACCGGCCCCGAGCGCTCCCGACGCGCTGCCAGTCCGGATACCACCGACAGGGGAAACGAGCGCAGCGGGGACGCGGGGCTGCCAGCGCCAGCGGTGATCCTGAAAGGATCGCGGGAGTCGGCAAGCCGCCAGGACCCTACCGGAGAGACCGGCTTTCCCGTCGGCGGAGACGGGTGGTCTTGGCGGTGCACGCCACGGAGGAAACTGGATCCCGCGCGCTGGACTGGTGGCATGGTGGTACCGCCTATCGTTCGCGGTCGAGAAATGCGACCTCACCGAAATTGCCACCGGGAAGCCTGCGCGTTGACGCGTCGGGAGGAACGGTGGCGGCGAGCGTGTCAAGAGGTCGGTGGTAAGCTCCATGGTGTCGTGGCTCTTTCAAAACTGACGACACGCTCGATGTCCGGAATGCCGCAGCGGCATTCCCGGCTGCGAAACCGCTGATGCGACGGGCGGCATCGAGCGAGCAGCATGAACCTGCGAGCGGGGTGGGATTCCCCATCCCCACGCGCCCTGGCCTCAGAGCGGGTCGCCCGTCGAAGAGAGGTGACCTCGTGCGCGAGGCCGGAGACGTCGTAGCCGAAAGGCGAGGGCTCCAAAGAACGCACGCCGGGCCGGGCTTGTTGCCCCCCCTGAGCCTCTCAGAACCCCCGGGATTTATCCCTGGGAGTTTTAGGCCATCCAGCCAAAGCCTCGGAGGAGCTCGTGCGCACGTCCAAACGCACCGCTGCCCTTTCCGAGTGCTGTCCGTGCGGCCACTGCATGGAGCAGACGCGCGGCTCGGGTGCACCGCTGTGCCCGACCCGGGATGAGACCGGCCCCGGCGGCCGATCCGCGCAGACCGGGCGCCGACGCGCGACCGACCGGTTTCCGACGGCGGAAGAGTTGGCCTCATTGCGGGACAGCCCCCAGCGGAGTACCCTCCTCATGCCCCGGTGAGGAGCCGAGGTCATTGTCTCGGTTTCGTCACAGTCCTACGTCTCGGGCTCGCCTCGGAAGGTGTTTGGGGAGGGGCTGAGTCCCATGGGGCCAAACATGGTGTCCTCGAGGCTCGCGCAGGATCTCCGGGAGATTGTGGGCAAGGAGAATGTGATTGGCGGCGGCGTCGGCCTTCAGCTGTACGCGTACGATGCGTACCTCGAGGAACGCCGTCCGGATGCCGTGGTCTTCGTCCACTCCACGGACGAGGTCTCCAGGGTCGTCCGGGCTTGCAGCCAACGGGGAGTCCCGTTCGTGGCGAGAGGGGGCGGCACCAACCTGAGTGGCGGGACGATACCGGCAAGAGGCGGGGTCGTCATCGAGATGATCCGCATGAACAAGCTTCTGGAGGTGGACCGGGCCAATCTTCGCGCCAGAGTCGAGCCCGGCATGTTCAACCTCGAACTCGGCAACGCCTTGGCGCCGCTCGGCTATCAGTATCTCCCGGATCCTGCCAGCCAGAAGGCCGCCACGCTGGGCGGCAACGTGGCAGAGAACTCGGGAGGTCCCCATTGCTTCAAGTACGGGACGACCACCAATCACGTGGTCGGCCTCACGGTGGTTCTGCCGGATGGCGAGGTGGTGCGACTGGGCGGAAAGGCACCCGATGCATCCGGGTACGATCTCACGGGGACGTTTGTGGGCAGCGAGGGGACCCTGGGCATCTGCACCGAGGTTGTGGTGCGAATCGTCAGGCTGCCCGAGAGCGTGAGGACCCTCCTCGCCGTCTACGACCGCATCGAGGACGGGAGCGAGACTGTTTCGGCCATCGTGGCTGCCGGGATGGTCCCGGCGACGCTCGAGATGATGGATCAGCTGGTCATTCGTGCGGTCGAGCAGTCAGTGAAATGTGGCTTTCCGCTGGATTGCGCGACGGTGCTCCTCATCGAGGTGGATGGACTTCGAGACGACCTCGAGGAGCAGGCGCAGGCCATCGCGGAACTGTGCCGGAAGCACGGTGCTCGCGAGGTACGGGTTGCCAAGGACGAGGCGGAGCGGGCAGCGCTGTGGGCCGGTCGCCGGGGCGCCTTCGGAGCGGTGGCGCGCATCACGCCGAGCTACCTGGTGTGCGACGGGACGGTGCCGCGCACGGCGCTTCCTGCCGTTCTGAGAAAGGTCGGGGAGGTTAGCCAGAAGTATGACCTCATGATCCCCAACGTCTTCCACGCCGGGGACGGCAATTTGCACCCGCTCATTCTTTTTGACTGGCGGAACGCGGAGCAGAAGGCCCGCGTGATGAAGGCCGGCATGGAAATCCTCGAGTGGTGCGTGCAGCTGGGGGGTACCATCTCCGGAGAGCACGGGGTCGGGATTGAGAAGATGGATGCGATGCGCCTCGTCTTCTCCGAGGGCGACCTGAGGGCCCAGTTGAAGGTGAAGCGCGCCTTCGATCCCAAGGATCTCTCCAATCCGGGAAAGATATTCCCCGCGGCCACCCGGGTGACTTGTGCCGCATGACCTCTGCGAGCTGCGGGGAGGGCTGTCCAGGATCGTGGGTGAGGGGCAGGTGCTCGAGGGGGCGGCGGCAGGCCCCTTTTCTGTCGATGACATGGTGCCCCGCCTGGCTGTGCGTCCAGGTTCCCAGGAAGAGGTGGAAGCAGTGGTACTCGCCTGCGGCAAGGCCGGCGCCGCCATGGTCCCCTTCGGCGGGGGGACGGCGATGGGGCTGGGAAATCCGCCTCGTCGTCTCGATGTGGTTGTGTGCCTCGATCGGTTGGGGCGCATCGTCGACTTCTCCGAGGCGAACCTGAACGTCTCGGTCGAAGCCGGAGTGCGGCTCGCCGATCTGAAGGCTGTCCTGGCGGAGAAGCGCGAGTTCCTTCCCCTCGATCCGCGGGGGCCCGACCGAGCGACGGTGGGGGGACTGTTGGCTACCAACGCCAGCGGGCCGAGTCGCCTGTCCTACGGAACGGCGCGGGACTTCGTCCTGGGACTTCGGGTGGTTCTTGCCAGCGGGGAGCGGATCCGGTGTGGCGGCAAGGTCGTCAAGAACGTCTCCGGCTACGACATGAACAAGTTGTTCACGGGAAGTATGGGAACCCTGGGTATCATCACCGAGGCGACGTTCAAGCTGCTGCCGGTTCCGGCCATGCGAGTGGCCGTCATCGGGGTGTTCCGGGAACTGGTCGGCGTGGGCGCAGCGGTCGCGACAGTCCTGGAATCCCAGCTGCTGCCGGAGGCGCTGGAGGCGCTCGACACCCACGCGATGGGAGCCATTGCCTCGGCGCTCGGCCTCGCCCAGGCGTCGGGCTACGGTCTCGCGGCGATGGTAGCGGGCAACCGCGAGACGGTGGAGCGTCAGGTTCGGGATTGCGGTAGCCTCTTCTCTCAGTGTGGCGCGACGATCGTCCCCCCCCTCAGTGATTTGCAGAGTGCGGTCGCCTGGCAGACGGCGGGCGACGCGAGCGCGCGCCTTTCGGGGACATCTGGCGACAGGGTGTCGGTGAAGATCGCGGTGCCAATTGCAAGGACGCTGGACCTCTTTGAATCCGCGGAGCTGCTGGGGCGAAGCAGCGGCGGCGGCGTAGTCACCGCGCATGCGGGGAGCGGGATCGTCCGGGCGACCTATCTCCTCGACCGAGGTGTCATGCGGCGGTTCCGGAACGGACTGGAGTCCCTGAGGGAGCGGGCCGAAGGGGTTGAGGGTTGCCTCACCGTGGAGGAAGCGCCCGTCGTGCTCAAGCATTCACTGGATGCCTGGGGAAAGCCGCCGGAGGCGCTTGCGGTGATGCGCAGGCTCAAGAATGAATTCGACCCAGGGGGCCTCTTCAATCCGGGGCGGTTCCTGGCTGGCATGTGATGGGAGGCTCATGATGGTGGTCGAAGAGCTCGCTCCGCTGGACGACATCGTCGCCAAGTGCAATCGGTGCGGCTTCTGCCAGGCGGGCTGTCCCGTGTACCGGGTCACGGGCCAGGAACACTCGCTTTCTCGCGGCCGGATGGCGATCGCGCGAGAGCTGCTGCTGGGCCGGCTCGAACTGACCGGCGAGGTGGTTGAGGCGCTCGACGATTGCCTGCTGTGCCGCGGGTGCACGGCGCACTGCTTTCCGGCCTTGAAGACCGACCAGGTGGTGACCGCCATTCGGTACGCGTACCTCGTGCGCCAGGGCCAGCCAGCGTGGCAGCGCGTCCTGTTTCGCTCCGTGCTCGCGAACAGCAAGAGGCTCGAGTGGGCCGGTCGGATGGCGGTCTTCTCGAAGCGCACTGGCTTGACCTCCGTCGCCGAGCGCGCAGGTGCCTTCAGGATTGCTGACCGGCGAATCGAGGGGGTGAACGAGGTCCTCGCATCGCCGGGGCGGATCTTCCTGCGTGGAAAGCGCCCGGGGACGGACGGTGGGGGCGCCTTGGTCGAACTCCTCCCCGGCGCGTTGACCTCCTGCTTGTCGGGAACGGTCGAGGCGACCTCGCGGGCGCTGTGCCGCGCACGACGTGCCGCCGGCCGCCTCCAGGACAAGGGTGTGGAGTGGACGCTCGCCAAGCGCACGGGGCTTTCGTCCCTGGCCAGGCGGTCGGGTATCCTGAGACTCGCGGACAGGCAGTTCGGGGCCATGGGCGAGGCCTTGGCGTCGCTTTCCGGGCGGCTCGCGCGCCGCGTCGAGCGATCGAGGGATGGCGATCGAGCCCGGTGCCGGATCGGGTATTTCGTTTCGTGCGGGCTGAGCTTTCAATTCCCGGAGGTAGTAGAGGCGACACTGCGGGTGCTGAACCGCGCTGGCTGCGCCGTCGCAGTCCTCGACAACACGTGTTGCGGTCGCCCCGCTTCCGCGTATGGCGATCTGGACGCCGCCCGGGACATCGCTCGACGAAACGTCGAGCGGCTCGCTTCCGCAATGCACCTCGACGCGATCGTGTCAGACTGCGGGAGCTGCAGCACCTACCTGAAAGAGTACGGAGAGCTCCTCTCGGGCGACGCCGGTCATGCGGAACGAGCGGCGGCCTTGAGCAGGAAGGTGCGGAGCTTCAGCGAGTTCGTGGCCGCCATCGGCATGGGCGATCACCTCGCGCCGGTCGAGGCAACGGTCACCTATCACGATCCCTGCCATCTCTCGAGGCGGTTCGCCAACATCACCGCTCAGCCGCGAGCTCTTCTCCGGGCGCTCCCGGGCCTCTCCTTCAAGGAGATGGCGGAAGCGGATTGGTGCTGTGGCGCGGCCGGGAGCTATACATTTCTGCACCACGCTGAGGCAAAGGGCATTCTCGACCGGAAGATGATCAACGTGGAGAAGACCGGTGCCGCCATCCTCGCCACCGAATGCCCTTCCTGCATGATGCACCTGGCCTTTGGTGCCCGCCACAAGGGATTGCGTGTCGACGTGCAGCACGTGAGCCAGATCCTCGATCGGGCGTCCGCGACTCCCTGAAGGGCCATCGCGGTTGCAAGGCCAGGGGCGCACGCGCTTTCGCCGACAGCATTGACCCGCCGCGCTCATCAAAGCTCGAGAAGGGGCGCCGTCAACCTGGGAGCGGCTCAACGGGACGAAGCGGAGCGGGAAAAGGGCGTGACCGCGAGGTCGCGCAGCGTGATGCCCTGGTAGGCGATCGATTTCACCCAGGTTGCGCCACGCCCTTCCGCATCTATCCCGCGGAAATGGCCGTCCTCCGGGCGTCCGGCTCCGATGAAGAGGACAGGTTCGCCCGGTGCTGGACGCTCGCCCCACAGGTCGAGTTGCGATGGGCGCTCGACCACTCCGCCCAATCGGCGAAAGCCGCCATAATAGGCGAGCTCGGCTGCGTACTGGTAGCTCACGGCGACGAGGAACGGGTCAGCCGGATCGCAGCCTACCTGGGGGCAGACTGCGTCGAAGATCTTGTGCGCGTCGTCGGCCATGGTTCTCCATCCGTGAAATCGCTCGATGGCAGCCGTCCCGGAGAGAAGCCGCGGATGGTGCTGCTCGACGGCAAAGGTGGCAAGGAGTGCCCCTGCGAGCGCAACCGAGGCCGAGACCAGGGCGCGGGCCACACTGGTTCGCGCGCGGGAGAGCCAGACCGCTGCCGCCGCGCAGATGGCCGGGTGGGAAAGGGCAGTCCAGTTCGCTTCCACCCGGCCATGTAGCGCGGACCAGGTTGTGACGACGAGTGGCAGGAGGGCGCCAGCGGCTACGCGCTTCTCGGCGGAGGTTCTTGCGTGTGCAAGCAAGAGGATGCCGAGCGGAAGGGCCACCGGCCCCGGGCCCGCGAACAGCCCTGCCAGGTACTCGAGAATGGAGTCCTTGGTCGCGCTGCCGCCGAAGCCGTGGTTGAGCTGAAAGCGAAGGGAGACGAAGCCATGTCGCGCGTTCCAGGCAAGGCACGGCGCGAAGAGCGTCAGCGCAACGAGCGCGCCCAGCCACGGCCAGGGTGTGCGCAGCTGCCGTCGCAGGTCGCCATCCCATGCGACGAGGAGCAGAAGGGTCGGGGCCAGGAGCGCGGACGTGTACTTGGCGAGCAGGGCAAAACCGATGGCCATGCCAGTCCACAACCAGCGAGACCCGCGCGCACGGGCCAGCAGCCAGAGGCTCGCGGTGTAGGCCGCCGCCACCGGAGCATCCGGGAGCGCCAGACCTCCCAGGAGGTTCATCAGGGGGGCGGCTGCGGTCAGAAGGGCGGCGTAGATCGGGGCGCGACCTGCGCTTTCAGCCCTGCCGATCTCCGCCGCGCCGAGCGAGGCGCGACAAGGGGATGTCGCCTCGCCACCCGCGAGCTCGCCGGCAAGCAGGGCCGCGAAGATCACGGTGAGAGCACCGCAGACCAGAAAGGGCAGCCGGACGCCTAGCTCGTGCGGCACGAGCGGCGCGCTTGCCGCGATGAGCCACGCAACGAGTGGCGGGTGGTCGAAATAGCCGGCAGCGGGTCGCAAGGACCACAGCCAGTAGTAGGCCTCATCCGAGTAGAGCTCCGTTCCCCTGAAGGCGAGCGCCCGCGAGAACATCGCGGCGATCGCGATCGCGCTGGGACCAATGAGCCGAAAACCGTAGTGACGCGGCACGCGCGCATGGTAGCCGCGCCGGGAAGCACTTGTCGTGGTCAACTCACTTCAGCAACGCTCGGAGCGAAACGCCGGAACACATGACAAGGCGCAGCTTCACGACAGACTCAGCGAGGGAGCGGGTCTCAACCCTCAGAAATCGCTTGACCAGTGCCCCTCGTGAACAGGAGGGCACTCCGGACGCGGTGGCGGCACCACCGGCCGAAGATGGGTCGGCCAAGATCTGACCGCAATGACGGCTTCCGTCGCTACCAGAGCCAGGTCGGTTCGCATCCGCGCCCGACCGATCTACGGGGGCTGCATGCGGGGTTGGGCGCCGTGCCACGCCGACGTTTCGCGCGACCATCCCGGCTGCTGATGGTGTCCGCCTCGTCTTCCCGGCGAATCCGTCGAGGGCGTCGAGTTGACTCGGACGGGGCGTTGCCCCGCACGGCCGAACCACCACCGCGCGCTTGTCCCCGGCGCGGCGGGAATCACGGAGTTCTGACACGGCCTTGCCGGCCCTTCGCACGAGCCCTTGCACGATGGGTCACGGGGGTGCCTCGTGGACTCGCCTGATTCCAGGTGCTTAGAAGTTGCGGGGATGGGCGGAGCTGGGTTCGCCCGGACCCGCCGGGAAGCCCGCACCTTCAGGCCGGGGGAGGAACGGCGGTTCCCGGGCGTGTCGAACGCCCGCGGTGGAGGTCAAATGAGAAGTTCTTTGAAAACGGAAGACACGCTCGGTGCCTTCGACGTTGGCCGGTGCGAAACCGATCCTGCGGCATCGAGCGCCGAGTAGGACGAACTCGGCGAGCGGGGTGGTCCCAGGGGTGGCCCCCCCGAAGTGCCCCGGCGCCTCGGAGCGGCTCGCCGGTCGAAGAGGCGACATTGGTCGCGAGGCCGGAGATGTCGCAGCCAGCGGCGTAGCTGCAAGGCGAGGGCCCCGCAGAACGACCCACGAGCTGATGCGCAAGCATCAGCTCCATCTCATGGAACCCTCCGGATTTGCCGGGGGGAGGTGCAGGGCCTTCTTCACGAACGGACGGGCGCGTCCTTCAGCCACTTTCCGGATTATGCCATCGGCACTGCGCGAGCACGGGGGAGCATGGTTCAGGGCGAGTGCGTGTGCCGCGTCTGGCCTGACTCGTGCTCGCATTGGACAAGCTCGGTCAGCGTTCTCGGCGAAATGTACCATCGCATTGGCCATTTGGTTCTAAGAGCTGTCCCGCAATGGCGGCAGTTTTCTTGCCGCCACGCTGACAGGTCGGTTCGCGCTTGCGTCCGGTCCGGCGTGGTCAAGCCACAAGGGCTGATCTCATCCGGGGTTGGGCGCAGCGCCGTGCCGACGTTTCGCCGAGCCATCGCCGATGGCGATGGTGTCCGCCACGTTTCCTCAACGGACGAGCCGCCGAGGGCGTTCTTCGCGGTTGACTCGGACCGGGCGTCTTGCCGCCCGGATGCTACGAAGTTGAGGGAACGGCCGAGGAGTGCTCGCGTGGCTGGGCACCGCAATGATCCCTTCGCCGCGGCAAAGTCCACGGCAGCAGTGGAGGGATCGGCGGGATCCTCGAAGACGAGGAAAGCCGCCAGCGTGGCCGAGATCGCGTCGCGATCACCGGCCAGGCCACA
>Ga0335081_10018453_pt1 | contig 11280 bp, 9 predicted proteins | sample Lox_Sample_35_FD_206713 | JGI IMG/M metagenome (GOLD analysis project Ga0335081, IMG submission 206713) | Soil microbial communities from Loxahatchee National Wildlife Refuge, Florida, United States - Lox_Sample_3.5 | ecosystem: Environmental > Terrestrial > Soil > Wetlands | place: USA: Florida... | reverse complement strand
GGAAACAGAAGTATCGCCAGTCTGTTCGCTACGACCCGGGCCGCCGGCACGCAAAGTCGTGCGAAAGGAAACGGTGCTGCGCGTCGGCGACCATGCCATGGTGGTCTTCCGCGGAGACCAGATGCAACTGTCCGTGCAGGTGACATGTGTCGAGCGAGGGGCTGAGGGCGAGATCATCCGCGTGCGCAATGCCGATGGAGTTCTTTTCCGGGCGCGCGTGGTCGGTCCCGGTTTGCTGGAGGCGCTGTCCAATGAGTAGACCCATGCAGGCAATCAAGTTGTCATTTGCAGCTCTGCTGCTCGTACAGGGATACTGGCTGGCCGCCTCGAACCGCGCTACGCAGGAAAACCTTGCCAAGTACATCGCCCGTGTGCAGTTGACCGACGCGCCAGCCGTAGCGCGCACACCGGGCAGTTGCTGGACCGATACCGGGAAACTGGCCTCTCTGAGCAGCGACTACAAGGCGGCGAAGGTCGGCGACGTGGTTACCATCCTGGTCGTACAGGATGTGACGGCGACCAATAACAATGCGCTCAGTACCAACCGAAGTTTCAAAACGAGCTCGGGTGTGGACGCGCTGCCCGGCAAGCTGAAGACCGGGGGGGTGGCCAGCCTGTTCGGGGCGAATTCCTCGGAAAGCCTTTCTGGAAAAGCGCAGGCTTCCACCGTCTCGACTCTACGCACCAGCCTGGCGGGAACCGTTGTAGCAGTCCTGGCCAGCGGAAACCTGGTCGTGCAGGCCGAGCGCTCCATCAACATGAACCGCGAGCGCCAGGACATCCTGATCCGTGGGGTGGTGCGTCCCGGAGATATTGGCCCGGCCAACACGGTCACATCGACCGCGATCGGCAGCCTGGAACTGGAAATCAAGGGCAAGGGCGTAATCAGCGATGGCAGCAGGCCTGTGCATCCGTTGCTGCGGCTGGCCATGAAAATACTGAACTTCTGATGAGGGGCGTTAACACATTGCGGGGACCTGCATGAAGACCATCTTGGCTGCACTCTTATTCCTGACCAGCACCCTCACCTACGCCGACGGCAATCCTGTTCCCGTCAAAATTCGGGATCTGACCACGGTTGAGGGCGTGCGGGACAATCCCCTGATTGGATACGGCATGGTGATCGGGCTGGCGGGGACCGGTGATCGCCAGCAGACCGTCTTTACCACCCAGACTCTTGCCAATGTACTGCAACGCATGGGGACGCAGATTCCGGCGGGCACCATCCAGGTGCGCAACGTGGCCGCCGTGGTGGTGACAGCGAGCCTGCCCAGCTTTGCCAGGCCGGGTATGCCGGTCGATGTGACCGTGTCGTCGATCGGCGACGCGAAGAGTCTGGAGGGTGGTCTGCTCTTGCTCACGCCTCTTTTGGGCGCAGATGGCCAAGTATATGCGGCGGCGCAGGGCCCGGTCGTCGTGGGAGGCTATACGGCCGGCAGCGCGGGCAACACCAAGCAACTGAATCATCCGACAGTTGGCAGGGTTCCCGGAGGCGGCCGGATCGAGCGCAGTCTGGCGATGGACTTCGAGCATCTTGTGCCGATTTCGCTGCTCTTGCGGGAGCCGGATTTTTCCACCGCAGGCGAAATCTCCGAAGCCATCAATCATGAGTTCGGAAAGGCTATCGCCATCGCCCGCGATGGCGGACGGGTCGAGGTCAACTCCGCGGCCACGGGGCTTGTGAATCTGACCAGCGTCGTGGCCAAGCTTGAGAACCTGACCGTCACCGTACATCGCCGGGCCCGGGTTGTTGTCAACGAGCGTACCGGCACGGTGGTCATGGGTAAAGACGTGCGGCTGGGAGCAGTTTCCATCCTGCATGGCGGATTCTCCGTGCAGATTTCGACGGAGTATTCCGTCTCCCAGCCCGAAAGCTTTTCGAAGGGAAAGACTGAGGTTGTAGGCCAGCCGGAAGTCCAGACCAAGGAACTTGCGGCGCGGCGCGTGGAAGTAGGAGAAGGCGCCAGCGTCGAACAACTGGTGAGTGGGCTGCAGAGCATGGGAGCGACGGCGCGGGATGTGATCTCGATTTTGCAGGCCATCAAAGCGGCGGGCGCGCTCGATGCCGACCTGGAGGTGATCTGATGCAGATCTCTATGCCCACAGGTTTGGCGCAAGTTCCGACCGCGCATCGTCCGGCGGGGAGAATGGAAAAGGCGGCGCAGGAGTTTGAGGCTGTGCTGCTGGGCCCATTGCTGGAATCGCTGGACAAGACGTTTTCCGGGATCGGCGAAGGCGGCGTGCTGGGCAGCGGCGACTACAGTTACATGGCAGCGCAGGCGCTTGCCTCGGGAATGTCCGAGGGACGCGGGATCGGAATTGCGCGGATCATCCTGAAGAGTCTCGAGCGCACGAAAGTGCCCACAACGAGATGAAGCGGAGCAAACTGAAAGCCGGGAAGCGAAGGCCGATATCTACTGCAGCTTGGCGTATTCCGCCTTGGCTTCGCGAACCACGGGCACGTCGGGATCCGCGTCTTTCATCGCAGCCAGGAAATTCTGATACGCAATCCGTGCCTGCGCCGTGTCTCCCTGCTTGACGTAGGTGCGCCCCAACTCCAACTGCGCAAGGATGATGACCTCGTCGGGACCGTGCGCAGACTTGACGGTCAATATCTTCTGCAGATCCTGGAGCGCCTCACTGTCGCGTCCCGCATCGCGATAGGCGAGGGCGCGCGTGAATAGGACGCCGGTACTGCCACGGCTATAGAGAGCGGCGGTGTTCAGTAGATCGATGGCTTTTCCGGGCGCTCGCTGCGCGGGATTCGCAGGTCGAAGATCGGCAATGGCGCGAATCATGGGCACAGCCACATTCTGGGCAATCGTATCGTCAGGTCGCGTGCGTTGGATCTCGTCGGCGATGGCGTTTGCCTTCTGGTCCTGGCCGGCGACGGCGAGGTCCACTCCCGCATTGAACAGGACGTTGAAATTGCGGGAAATCTTCAGCGCATTCTCGGTATCGGTGATCGCCTGTTGCTTGTTCCCGAGGATTGCCTCCAGGCCGGCAAGCTGAGTTTCCATTTCGGCCCGGCCTTGAAAATGAAAGCGCTCCAGCGCGTCCTCGGACTGATGGGCCAGATCGCGGGCCATGCGGAGTTGTCCTCGGGCCCCGGCAAGCGAAAAACGAAAGCCCAGAGCCACCACCGCTCCATCTGTCGTTTTCGAGAGTTCTTGCAGGTCTTTTTCCATTTCCGCGTCACGGTTCTCCGCCCAATCCAGCGATGCCAACATCATGTAAGAGGAGAGCCCAGAGAGTTTTCGTTGCAGGGATGCATTCAGGGTGGCCCGCGCTTCATCGACCCGGCCCAGGCCGGCATAAGCCATGGCTAAGTTTTCATATCCGGTCGACATGTCCGGATCCAGATCCACTGCCTGGCGGGCGAGCGGCAGAGCCGTGTCATATTGTCCGAAATTGTTATAGATACTTGCCAGATTGCCGTAAGGCAGCGCGTCCCGCGGATATGTCTGGCGATAAAGTTCGAGTGCCGTAATGCCTTTTTCCAACTGTCCGCTGTCGCCGTAATAATGAGAGGTGATATAAAGTTTTTCCCGCTCGCTTGCGCGGTCGCGCAATTCAAATGCTTTTTGCCGGTTCTGCTCCGAGAGATCGGTCTGGCCGAGGTTGTTGTACACCGCACCCAAGCGGGCGTAAGCCATGGCAAAGTTTGGATCCAGTTCCACCGCGTGCTTATAGTCGGGTAACGCGCCCAGTTCGTCACCGTGCATGTGCTTGGAATCTCCCATGCTCAAGGCTTCGAGGGCCTGCAAGGACGAGGTCGTAGCTTCCGCCAAAGGTTTGTCGAACTTCTGCACCGAAGCCAGCGACTCGCCCAGCTCGGAGCGCAGCTTGGTGGCAGCGCCGTGCAAGGCGTTAAGCACGTCTTCTTTCCGATCAGCCTGCGCTTGCTGACGGCTCAGCGAATCTCCGGAGACCGCGTTCACCGCCTCCAGAGTGATCGCGTATTGATTGCCGACCTTGTCGATGCTGCCGACGAGCATGGCCTTGATCCCGTCGCGGCGGCAGATTTCGCGTGCCACATCTGTGGTCACGCGATCCTCGGCACCCTTGCCCATGTACTGCAATGTCTGCCGGATCTTCTGCTCGGGAAAAACGTTCAGGTACGGTGATTGTCCCAGATCGACTGCCAGCGCCTTCTTGAGCGTCCCGTCGAATACCGGATCGGCCGTGGTATTCACGAAATCGGAAATCAGGATTGAATCTTTCTCCGTAAGCGCGCGGCCACGCTTCAGAAAAACAAAGCTGATGCCGAGCGCTACCACCAACACCAGCACCGCCGGTATCAACCAGCCAGCTTTCTTCTTGCCCGCATGTGCCCGGCGGGACGACGTTTCCGGCGACAGGACCGCCGTCATCGTGCCCGACTCCGAGTCGCGCTTCAGACGCTTCAAGTCGGAGCGCACGTCGGCCGCGCTCTGATAGCGAAGATCGCGGTCCTTCTCCAGCAACTTATTCAGGATCTCTTCCAGTTGCGGCGGCAGGTCCGGATTCAAGCGCACCGGCGGAACCGGCGGCCGATTCAAAATCGCGTCGAAGATGACTGCCGACGTGTCGCCTCGGAACGGGATCGAGCCGGTGGCCATCTCATAGAGCACTGCTCCGAAAGAAAACAAATCCGTGCGAGCATCCAGGTCCTTGCCCCGCGCCTGCTCTGGGGACATGTAAGCCACGGTTCCCACGGTCGATCCGGGACTGGTCAGGAATGGTTCATCGATCGTAGCTGCCGAACCTATCGTCGCCGCGGCTAGAACCGAAGGTTGCACGGTGCGTTTCGCCAGCCCAAAATCCAGAATTTTGGCCTGGTTCCGGTTCGTGACAAAGATGTTCGCCGGCTTGATATCGCGATGGATGATCCCTTTCGCGTGTGCGGCATCGAGAGCGTCGGCCATCTGGATGCCCAGGTTGAGCAGTTCCTCAAGTGGCATGACATGGCCGTGAATCCGTGTCTTGAGCGTCTGCCCTTCCAGCAACTCCATCGCGATGTAGTGGCGCCCTTGGTCCTCGCCGATCTCGTAGATGGTGCAGATGTTCGGATGATTCAACGCAGATGCCGCCCGCGCCTCGCGCTGAAACCGATCCAGCGCGCTGGCGTCTTTCTCCGTTTCGGGGGGCAGGAACTTCAGGGCAACATGCCGGCCCAGGTTCAGGTCCTCTGCTTCGTAGACGACGCCCATGCCGCCGCCGCCCAGTTGCGACAGCACGCGATAATGCGAGACAGTCTGGCCGATCATGAACGCAACTCCGGGAGAAATTCGATGTTAGGCTGTGCCCGTACCCAAGTCAACGCATCCCCATTCTAGAATCTACGAACCCGCTGCGAAAAAGTTCAACCTTAGGAACGGATGAAAGTTGTGCGCCTTGCAGAACATTCTGGATCTCCGGCTCTCAGCAATCGCAGTCTGGCCGGTTGCCTGGGCCTGCCCGGCTTCAAGGCGGTTCACTGAGTTTTCGGACATAACGACTTTTTCCTGTATTCGCTTGCGATCAGAGGATGAACTGGAAATCGAGACTACGAACTGATGCGCTCTTCAACAGTTGCTGTTGTAGATCGCAACAACCGTTCTCGTTCTTGTAAGTGTCTGATTTCCAGTTGCTTGCAACAGCCTCGATGCGCGACAAAGGCCTAGGTCTCTAAGAAGCCGATGCGATCTTCATCGATCGGTCTGCTGTGCATTTCTACAACTCTCCCCAAAGGTCGGCACTGATCCCGCTGCAACTAGCACATTTGCAATCAGATGGCGGCCTTTAGCGGAGGGCAGGCGTGGCGCTCACGAACTTGGCATCCCGAGTGCCTTTAGCAAAAGTGGCGGGCGGCGCGAAACTAAGGCCCCCTCGGAGAATTGATATGACAGTCATCCTGGTTGTCCTCACTTTTGCAGCATTCCTACTCATCGATCATTTCCACAGCAAGAAGAGCGTTGTAGTCCAACCGGTGCTGGTGAAACCGAAGCGTGAGGCCTCCGCGTTGACGCCAAGCCTCATCGGCGGATTCCGCGTTCCCGAGAACCTGCGCTTTCACCCCGGGCACACTTGGGCGTTGAGCGAGAGCCCTAGCCTGGTGCGGGTCGGCATGGACGACTTCGCTTCCAAGCTCGTTGGCAAGGTGGAACGGATTGTCCTGCCCCAGCGTGGCCAATGGATCCGCCAGGGACAGAAAATCGCCACCATCTTCCGGAACGGCAACAGCGTAGACATGGTTTCGCCGATCGAGGGCAGCATCGCGGACATCAACGACGCGGTCTCGGGCGATCCCAAGCTGGCCGCGAAAGATCCTTACGGCGAAGGCTGGCTGGTGACGGTGCAGTCTCCCGATGCCAAGACCAACTTCCGCAACCTGCTCGGCGGCGCGCTGGCGCGCTGGTGGACCGAAGAATCCGCGGGCCGGCTGCAGAGGAAGATGCCCGTACTGGCCGGCGCACTGGCACAGGATGGCGGCGTGGCCATGGAGAACCTCACCGACCAGATTCCGGGGCAAGAATGGGCCGCGATCGCCAAGGAATTTTTCCTCTCCTGACAAACCCGAGTCGCGCACATCCGCTCGCTAACAACCATCGCCTGGGAAACTCCCAGGCGATGATTTTTTGTCTCCTTGAATCGTGCAGGAAGGCCGCACGGTCTACGGCAGGCCGTCATAACATGCCATGGATGGGTCATTCGGCTGGTTTTGCGGCGCCGTCATCCACGGCGGGTTCTGACAATCGGCTCGCGCCTTCGCTCAGTTCGTCGCTTCCTGCATCGCGCCATAATTGTAAGCAGGCTCGTTGACCATGGGTGTGACCTCGAAGTTTTCGCTAATCGGCGGCGACGATGTCTTCCACTCCAGGCCAGTCGCGCGCCACGGATTATCGCCCGCCATCTGCCCATAGCGCAGCGACCACAGGAAATACACCATCGGCAGCAGATAGCCGACGGCCAGAATGCTTGCCCCTGCCGTCGACAGCACATGCAGCACCTGGAATTCCGGCGGATACTGCCAATACCGCCGCGGCATTCCCAGATAGCCGAGGATGAACTGTGGGAAGAAGGTTAGATTGAAGCCGACGAACATGATCAGCGCCGCCAGCTTTCCCCATCCCTCCGGATACATGCGGCCGGTGATCTTCGGCCACCAGTAATGCAGCCCGCCCATGTAGGCGATGACCATCCCGCCCACCATGATGTAGTGGAAGTGAGCGATCACAAAATACGTGTCGGTCACGTGGACATCGATGCCGAGCGCCGCCACAAACAGCCCGGTCAGGCCGCCGATGGTAAACAGGCCGATAAACGCCAGCGCGTACAACATCGGTGTATCGAAGCTGATCGAGCCCTTGTACATAGTGGCGGTCCAGTTGAAGACCTTGATGGCCGACGGCACGGCCACGAAATAGCTGAGCAGTGAAAACATCATCGCGGCATACAACGAAATCCCAGCCACGAACATGTGGTGTGCCCAGACGAGAAATCCGATTACCGCGATGGCAATACTCGCCAGCGCCACAAAGTTGTAGCCGAAGATCCGCTTGCGCGAGAAGCAGGTGATGAGTTCGCTGATCACGCCCATGCCCGGCAGGATCATGATGTAAACCGCCGGATGGGAATAGAACCAGAACAGGTGCTGGAAAAGAAGCGGGTCTCCACCGACGCGCGGGTCGAAAATTCCAAGATGCAGGCCGCGCTCCAGCGCCACCAGCACCAGCGTGATCGCCAGCACCGGCGTGCCCAGCATCATGATGACGGCGTTCGCGTAGTTCGACCACACGAACAGCGGCAGCCGCGACCAGGTCATGCCCGGGGCGCGCATGCGGTGCGTGGTCACGATGAAATTCAGACCGGTGAGAATCGACGAAAATCCGGCGACAAAAATCGCCATCGCCGCCGAAATCACGTTGGTGTTCAGATACTCGGTGCTGAGAGGCGTGTAGAAGGTCCAGCCCGAATCGACGCCGCCGTTCGCGATCGTCCAGATCATCAGTGCCGCGCCGATGACGTACAGGTACCAGCTCAGCAGGTTGATGCGCGGGAAGGCCAGATCCTTGGCCCCGATCATCATCGGCAAGACGAAGTTTCCCAGCACCGCCGGCACCGCCGGCACCAGGAAGAAGAACACCATCACCTGGCCGTGCATGGTGAACATCTTGTTGTAGGTGTCGGCGTGCATCAGGTCGCCTTGCGGCGTGAGCAGTTCCAGCCGGATGAGCATGGCGAAGAGCCCGCCCACAAAAAACATGAGGGTCGTGGAAATCAGGTAGAGGATCGCCACCCGCTTGTGGTCGGTGGTCAGCAGCCACGATGCGATGCTGTTGGAATGGTTGAGATAGTTAATGGATACGGCGCGCGGAGTAGCAATGGTAGCCATAACGACAATCCAAGAATATATCGTCTTACGATATCATGGCAAAAAAAACTTCGGTTTTCCGATGAAAGTGTGACACGCACCCCGGCCAAGACGCGGAGTGGGATGCGTGGCAGTGTTCCCCGGTTGCCAGCCGCTCTCCGGATACTCTGAATGCTAGACTGGAACACGCAAGTCTCTGCTGAGGGTGGCCGGTGGCGACAAATCAAGTTCTCGTTGTCCATGGCGGGGCGTGGGCAATTCCCGATGACATGGTCGAGGCGCACTTGCGTGGCGTCCGCAACGCGGTAACGGCGGGATGGCGCGCCCTCGAACGCGGCGCGTCGGCGCTCGACGCCGTTGAAGAAGCCGTGGTCATAATGGAGGACGACGAGACTTTTGACGCCGGCCGGGGCAGCTTTCTGAACCGAGACGGCCGGGTCCAACTCGACGCCTTCATCATGGACGGGGCCACACTGCGCGGCGGCGGAGTGGGCTGCGTCGAGCGCCTGCGCAACCCGGTTCGAGCGGCGAGAAAAGTCCTGAGTGAAAGCGAGCACGTTTATTTCGTCGCAGACGGCGCTGAGAGATTCGCCGCCGAACACGGTATTCCTTTGTGCAAGAATGAAGATCTCGTGATCCCGCGCGAAATCGAGCGGCTGCGCGAATATCAGTCACATCTCGAAGAACATCGCGCCGATTTGTTTGCACCCACTATTTCTCATGACACTGTCGGAGCGGTGGCGCTTGACGGCGAAGGCCATATCGCAGCGGCGACTTCGACCGGCGGCACGCTCAACAAAGATCCCGGCAGACTGGGAGATTCCTCGCTGATCGGTTGTGGCTGCTACGCCGACGACCTGAGCGCCGCCGTGTCGACCACCGGATGGGGCGAGCCGATCATGAAGGTGGTGCTGGCCAAGTGGGCGGCAGACCGCATCGAGTCCGGCAGCCTGCCCGAGTGGGCGGCGAAGGAAGCGATGAACTATCTAAAGCAGCGCGTCAACGGCCACGGTGGAATCATTTTGCTGGACACGAAGGGGCGCTTCGGGATCGCCCACAACACGCCGCGCATGGCCTGGGCTTTTCGCACGACGCAGAAGGAAGAGGCGGGAATACATCGCTAGTTCTCAGTTCCCAGTTCTCAGTTCTCAGTGAAGCCTGGCAAGGTTCTGCTTTGGGATGTGATTCTGCTAGGAAATGTGAGTAGGAGCATTCGTTCGTTTTGATGAGGTCTTACTGAGAACTGAGAACTAAAAAGTAAAAGGACAGCCCGGAGCCCCCCAAGGCTGTCCCGATAAACCCTCCCGGTTAGAAGGGCGATCTGTGAGCAACAATATCGGCAAAACGTTGCGGCAGTATTGCAGTTCTATGAAAGTCCAATGAATTTATGGCATTGCAGGCAAAACGCTACGAGCTACGGGCTTCGAGCCGCGAGCGAGCAAGTCCTGGTTTGCTCGAAGCTCGGGGCCCGTAGCTCGAAGCCATTTCTGCATTCTTACTTCTGCCTTCCCTGTGCGCCGCATCACACGCGGCTGTGACTTGCTGCGCTGCGGCCACCCCCTTCTTGACTGTTATAGTGAAACGACCGCAATCACCGGCCCCCATTCTGTGGAGGAGCCCTTATGTCCCGAAAAACCGAGCAATCGCACAAGCTGCAGAAACGTGCCGAACAGTTGATCCCCGGCGGAGTAAATTCCCCGGTGCGCGCCTTCCGTGCCGTGGGCGGCGAACCCCTCTTCTTCGTGCGCGGTCAGGGCTCTCATGTCTGGGACGCGGACGGCAACGAATACGTCGACTTCATCGGATCCTGGGGACCCCTCATCCTCGGGCACGCGGCTCCAACCGTTCTCGAAGCGGTGATTTCGGCGGCCCGCAGCGGGACCAGCTTTGGCGCTTCCACTCCCGCCGAAGCCGATCTCGCCGAACTCGTCATCTCCGCCTTTCCCCACATGCAGAAGGTGCGCTTTGTCAGCTCGGGCACGGAAGCGACCATGTCCGCCATCCGCCTGGCGCGCGCCTATACCAAGCGCAAGTACATCGTGAAGTTCGAGGGCTGCTATCACGGCCATGCCGATGCTCTGCTGGTGAAAGCCGGATCGGGTGTGGCCACCCTCGGCATCCCAGGCTCGGCCGGTGTCCCCGAAGAATTCACGCAGTTCACGCTGGCTCTGCCTTTCAATGACACCGATGCGCTCGAGGCTGCCTTCAAGAAGTTCAAGCACCAGATCGCCTGCGTCATTATCGAGCCGGTCGTCGGAAACATGGGCTGCGTTCCGCCCGCCCGCGGATATCTCGAAGCCGTGCGTGCCATCACCACGCGCGATAAAGCGCTTCTCATTTTTGATGAAGTGATGACCGGATTCCGTTTGGCTTTCGGCGGAGCGCAGGAACTCTACGCTATTCAGCCCGACCTGACGACCATGGGCAAGATTATCGGTGGAGGTCTGCCCGTCGGCGCCTATGGCGGCCCGAACGACATCATGGAATTAGTAGCGCCCCTCGGTCCCATGTACCAGGCGGGTACGCTTTCCGGCAATCCGCTGGCCATGGCCGCCGGCTACGCGACCCTGCGCTACCTGCGCGAGCACAAAGAAATCTATGGCAAGCTCGATAAGCTCGCAGCCGACGTCGTCAACGGGGTTGCCGCTATCGCCAAGAATGCCGGCGTCAAAATGTGCCACAATCGCGTCGGTTCGATGTTTACCTGGTTCTTCACCCCTGGCCCGGTCACGGACTGGACTTCCGCGGCCAAGAGCGACACCGAAGCCTTCGGGCGCTTCTTCCGAACGATGCTCGATAACGGAGTCTACCTGCCGCCTTCGCAATTTGAAGCGGCATTTTTAGGCGCCGCCCACACCGAGCAGGATGTGCAGCAGACGATTGCCGCGGCGAAGCAGGCGTTCGCGATGGTCGCGGCGTAGCTATCAGCCATCAGCATTCAGCAC
>Ga0335081_10018452_pt1 | contig 11280 bp, 8 predicted proteins | sample Lox_Sample_35_FD_206713 | JGI IMG/M metagenome (GOLD analysis project Ga0335081, IMG submission 206713) | Soil microbial communities from Loxahatchee National Wildlife Refuge, Florida, United States - Lox_Sample_3.5 | ecosystem: Environmental > Terrestrial > Soil > Wetlands | place: USA: Florida... | reverse complement strand
GCCCGGCCGGCCCAGCCGGTCAGGTTGACGGCCATGTTGTAGGAGGGCCGGAAGCTCGAGTTCAGCGGGTAAGTACGGGTGCTGGCCAGGCCGGCCACCGCACCGGGATCCATGCCGGGCTGCCAGAGCACCACCGCGTGGCCCTCGACGTCGATGCCGCGGCGCCCGGCCCGCCCGGTGAGCTGGGTGTACTCGCCCGCGGTCAGGTTGGCGTGGGTCTCGCCGTTCCACTTGTCCAGCTTCTCGATGACCACGGTCCTGGCGGGCATGTTGATGCCGAGCGCGAGGGTCTCGGTCGCGAAGACCGCGCGGACCAGGCCGCCCGCGAACAACTCCTCGACCACCTCCTTGAAGGCAGGCAGCATGCCGGCGTGGTGCGCCGCGATGCCGCGCCGCAGCCCGGCCAGCCACTCACCGTAGCCGAGCACGGTCAGGTCCTCAGGCGGGATGTCCGCGGTGCGTCGCTCGGCGATCTGCTGGATCGCCTGGGCCTCTTCCGGCGTGGTCAGCCGCAGCCCCGCGACCAGGCACTGCTCGACCGCCGCGTCGCAGCCGGCCCGGCTGAAGATGAACGTGATCGCGGGCAGCAGGCCGTTGGAGTCGAGCCGCGAGATCACGTCGGGGCGGTAGGCAGGCGGGAACCGCCGCGGCCGGTGCCCGCCGCGCCCGGGTCGTTGCGGGGCCTTGCGCTCGATCCAGGTGTCCCGCTGGGCCACCCGCAGCAGCTCGGGATTGACCCTTGTGTGCTCATCGTCGGTGAACAGGTCGTACAGCCGGTGCCCGGCCAGCACGTGCTGCCACAGCGGCACCGGCCGGTGCTCGTCCACGATGACCTCGGTGCCGCCGCGGACCTGATCCAGCCATTCGCCGAACTCTTCGGCGTTGCTCACCGTCGCGGACAGCGCCACGACCCGGACCGAGTCGGGCAGGTGGATGATGACTTCCTCCCACACCGCGCCGCGGGACCTATCCGCCAGGTAGTGCACCTCGTCGAGCACGACGTAGCCGAGGCCGGACAGCGCCAGCGACCCCGTGTACAGCATGTTGCGGAGCACCTCGGTGGTCATCACCACCACCGGCGCGTCGCCGTTGATGCTGTTGTCCCCGGTGAGCAGGCCCACGGTGGGGCTGTCGTAGCGGCGCACCAGGTCGGCGTACTTCTGGTTGGACAGGGCCTTGATCGGCGTGGTGTAGAAGCACTTGCGGCCCTGTGCCAGCGCCAGGTGCACGGCGTACTCGCCGATCACGGTCTTGCCCGAGCCGGTGGGCGCGGCCACGAGCACACCGTGGCCCGCGCTGAGCGCATGGCACGCTTCGACCTGGAAGGGGTCGAAGTCAAAATCGTAGAGCGCGCGGAAGCCGGCCAGTTCCGGATCAGCCTGCCGGCCGCGGAACGCGGCGTACCGGTCCGCCGGAGTGGTCATGGGTTCCAGGTTAGGCCCTCGCCAGGGTCACCGGCGCAGGCGCTAGTTGAGGTGGCTGTCGCGGCTGGCCGTGTCGTCCAGGTCGAGCGGGGACAGCTCGTCATCGGCCAGCCCGGCGTACGGATCCGGGTGCAGCCGGGCCCGGCGGCGGTCGTTGCGCCAGATTATGAGCTCGGCCACCTCGACCAGCGCGACACACGCCCCGCCCAGGATCAGCATGGTGATCGGGTCCGGGCTGGGGTTCGCGATTCCGGCGATCAGGAACACCACGAAGATCAGCACTCTGCGCCACTTGCGGAACCGCTCGTGGGTGAGGATCCCGGCCAGGTTCAGCATGACGATCAGCAGCGGCAGTTCGAGGGCGATCCCGAACGCCAGCAGCATCGTCATGACGAAGCTCATGTACAGGTCGACCTGGATCAGGTTCCGCACACCGTCCGGCGTCAGGCCGAGCAGGTAATGCATGGACCGGCCCAGCGACAGGTAGGCCAGCGCGTTGCCGAGCAGGAACAGCGGGACGGCGGTGGCGAGGAAGATGTGGCCCCACCGCTTCTCCCGGGCGTACAGGCCGGGCGCGATGAACGCCCACAGCTGATACAGCCACAGGGGCGAGCTGAGAATGATCCCGACGATCAGGGCAACCTTGACCCGGAGGTAGAACGCGTCCAGCGGCCCGTTCAGCACCAGCTGGTTGACTCCCAGCGTCGTACACCCCGTGTATCCGCGGATATGCGCCGAGCACAGCGGGTGCTCGATGAAGCGCCAGACCGGGTTGAAGAAGACGAACCCGACGATCATCCCCGCGATGAGGCCGAGGGCCATCTTGACCACGCGGTTGCGCAGCTCCCGCAGGTGATCGAAGAGCGGCATCCGCCCCTCGGGGTTCTGCCGCCGCTGCGCGCGCACGTACCGCTCACCGACGACACGGGCGCCCTGGATGGCGCCGGGGAGTTTCGCCATGACCGCTTCCGGCAGAAGGCCTAACTAGCTGGGCTGCTGGGTCCGCTGGGGCTCAGCCGTCGAACCGGCGCTGGCCGGGGTGTCCATGGTCGAGGCGCGCTGGAGGTCGCGGATCTGCTGCTGCAGCGCGTCGATCTGGTTCTGCTGGTCCGCGGGCGGCGCCGCCGGGGTTGCCGTCAGCTCCGGCTGCGTGAACGGGCCCGCGGCGTCCTTGGCGGCCGAGTCGGGCTCGTCATGGTGCAGGTCGCTGACTTCCCTCTTCAGGATGCGCATGGACTGACCGAGGGACCGCGCCGCTCCCGGCAGCTTCTTGGACCCGAACAGCACGATTATCACCACGGCGACGATCAAGATCTTCCATGGGCTGTCGAACAGGTCACCAATCATGAGCGTCCTCTTTAGCGCCGGAGACGTCCTTCTCGGCCAGAGTCTACACGTCACCTCTTGCGGTCACGGTTTCCGCGGGTTCTTCCGGCCGAACCGGGCTTATCCTGCGATAATACGACATAGTTCGCAAGGGCGGCGTTAGCCGCCTCGCGCACCCCGGACACCAGGGACGCGGGCGAGACGACCCGGCCGTCCTCGCCGAGCCGCAGCGCCAGCCGCCGCACCCAGCCCGTGTCCGGGGTGCGCAGGGTCACCCGCAGCCGGCCGTCCTCCAGGTCCGTCACCGACTCGCACGGGTAATACTCCGCCACCCAGCGCCCGGCGGCGGACAGCTCGAGCTCGACCAGCGCGTCGTCAGGCGACGGCCGGAACAGGCCCTGGTCGATGTCCACCGGCTCGGCCTCGGCAGGCGGCGCGGACGGCACGTCGAGCACGTCGAGGCCGAGCACCCGGTCCAGCCGGAACAGCCGCACCCCCTCGGCGCGCAGGCACCAGCCCTCGAGATACGGCCGCCCCTCGACCACGAGCAGCCGCATCGGGTCGACGTCGCGCTCGGTCGTCTCGTCCCGGCCGGGGACGTAGTAGCGCAGGTGCACCCGGCGCCGGGCCGAAAGGGCCGCCTGGATCTGCCCGGCGTACCCCTCGGCGTCGTGGTCGGGGATGTCGACCTGCACGGCGACCTGGGCGCTCACCAAGGCAGCCTCTCCGGCCGCGGCCTCGAGCTTGGCGATCAGCCGGGACAGTGCCGAACGGTCCTCGAGCCCGGGCACCTCGGCCAGCATCCGGAGCGCGACCAGCAGCGCGCTGGCCTCGTCGACCGCCAGCCGCAGCGGCCTGCCCATGGACTCGGCCTGGCTGACGACGATCTCGCCGCCCTCATAGGACAGGTCGATCGGGCAGTAGGGGTCGGGCGCGCGCAGCTCGACGCACCACAGCAGGTTCAGGTCGTCCACGAGCTCGCGCTCGCTGATGCCGAACGCCTGCGCCGTCTCGGCCAGGCCCACCACCTTCCTGCTCATCACGTACGGCACCAGCGCGAGCAGCCGCTGCAGCCGCTCGGTTGAGGTGACAAGAGCGGTCACGCCAGGACCCCCTTGAGGCGGCGGATCACGGCCTCGCGCAGGTCCGGCGGGTCCAGGACCACCGCGTCCGGGCCGAACGAGGCGGCGTAGTCGGCGAACCAGCTGAGGTCGGCGAACCGCGTGGTGACCAGGTCCCATCCCGGCGCCGACTCGTCGGGCTGCACCGAGACGGCGTGCCTGCGCAGGCCGACGCCGCCCCCGGCCCGCACCCTGAGCAGGGCGGTGTGCTCCTGGGAGGGCGCGGAGTCCCAGTCGCGGACCAGCTCGCGCACGTCGGTGCCTTCCGGCACGGTCACCCGGCCTGCCGGGCCGCAGAACTTCACGGCACCCGCGATCCGGCCGAGCCGGAAGACCCGGACGGCGTTACGCCCCCGGTCCCAGCCGGCCACGTACCAGCGGCCGTGCCGGTTCACCACGCCCCACGGCTCCAGCTCGCGCTGCTGCGGGTCGCTCCGTCCGGCCGCGCGGTAGCTGAAGGTGACCGGGCGGCGGTCCCTGACCGCCTCCCACAGCGGCCCGAAGGCCGGCTCAGGCCTGCCCAGGCGGGGTTCTATGCCCTGCGGCACCGGCAAGTGCTCGTCGCCGCCGTCAGGCCCCTGCGGGTTCTCCGGGCCCTTCGGGTCCGCATCGATGCCGGCGGCGCGCAGCTTCAGCAGCGCCCCGGCAGCGGCGCCGGCCAGCTCGGCCCGCCGCCAGACCCGGGCGGCCAGGCCGAGCACGGCGGCCTCGTCCGCTTCCAGCCGCAGCTCGGGCAGCTGGTAGGCCTGCTGCCTGATCCGGTAGCCGGGGTCGTCGTCGAACGGATGGTTGACGCCGGTCTCCAGCGGCACGCCGAGATCGCGGAGATCCTCCTTGTCCCGCTCGAACATCCGCTTGAACAGCTCGTCCTGCTCGGGATAGCCGGGCACGGCCTGACGAATCTGCTCGGCGGTGAGGTAGCGCGTGGTGGAGAGCAAGCAGACGACAAGGCCGAGCAGCCGCTCGGTCTTGCGCTTGGACATGATCCCTCCGAAGCCTGGTGTTGGCTCCAGATTATTGTCTCGCAGGTGGTGCTAGTCCGGGGGGAACGACTCATGAAGATGGGTTGGCTAGAGTGCCGGGATGATCACATGGCGGAACGGCACGGTCAGCGGGACGCGCCGCGAATGGCCAGGCGCGGTCGAGCTGGACGTAAGGGTGGACGGCGCACCCGCGGAAGGGGGGCAGGTGCGGGCGCTGGCCTTCCCGGCGCTGACCGGCCGTCCCCGGCCCGGTGACCGGGTGCTGGTTAACACCACAGCGCTGGACCTGGGCCTGGGCACCGGCGGCTACGCCCTGGTGGTCGCGCTCCCCGACCGGCTGCCGCCCGACCCTGAACTGGCCGGCCACCTGATCAAGGCCCGCTACTCACCGCTCCAGGCGTGCGTGCTCGGCGCGGACGAGCAGGGGTCGCCGCACCACGACGTGCTGCGCGACGCGGACGACATCGGCGGGATGCCCGTCGTGGTGGCCGACCTGCACTCGGCTCTCCCGGCGGTGCTGGCGGGGATCTTTGCGGCCGAACGGTCCGGGGATGATCACCCGCCCGCCGCCGGCCAGGTTCGCCTGGCCCAGCTTCCACCCGCAGGGCCCCGCGTGGTGTACGTGATGCAGGACGGCGGGGCCCTGCCGGCCTGGTTCTCGCGCACCTGCGCGCTACTCCGCGAGGCGGGCTGGCTGGCGGCGACGGTGACCACCGGGCAGTCGTTCGGCGGCGACCTGGAGACGGTGACCGTGCACACCGGACTGCTCGCGGCGCGGCACGTGCTCGGCGCCGACATCGCCGTGATCGCGCAGGGGCCCGGCAACCTCGGCACCGGGACACGATGGGGTTTCTCCGGGGTGGCCGCGGGCGACGCGGTCAACGCAGCCGCGGCGCTGGGCGGGCGCCCGGTGGCGTCGCTGCGGATCAGCGACGCGGACCCGCGGATGCGGCACCGCGGAGTCTCGCACCACAGCCTGACCGCCTACGGCCGGGTCGCGCTGGCCCGGGCCGACGTGGTGGTGCCCGCGCTGGCCGGGGAGTTCGGCGCCAGGGTGGCGGCCGAGGCCGCCCCGCTGGGCAGCCGGCACGAGCTGGTCACCGTGCCGGCGGACGGCCTCGAGGCGGCGCTGCGGGGGTGCCCGGCCCGGCTGTCCACGATGGGCCGCGGCCTGGACGAGGACCTCGCCTATTTCCTGGCCGCAGCGGCGGCCGGCCGGCACGCCGGCCGCCTGCTGCGCGAGGTCCCTAGCCCTGCTTGAGCGCCTCGATGATGTCGACCACGAACAGCAGCGTGTCGTTGCCCGTAATGCCGGCCTGGGACGCGCCGGAGCTGCCGTAGCCCTGGGCCGGCGGGATGGAGAGCATCACCCGGCTGCCGATGGTCTGGCCGACCAGGCCCTTGTCCCAGCCCGGGATGACCTGCTCGGGCGTCGCGCCGACGGTGAAGCCGAACGGCGAGCCCGACGACCAGGAGGAGCCGAAGACCTTCTTGGTCCGCCAGATGAAGCCCGCGTACTGCGCGATGACGTAGTCGCCCTTGGCCACCTTCGCGCCCTTGCCCTTGACCAGCGTCTTGGTCACCAGGGCGCTGGGCGGCGAGGCGGACGGGAACGTCACGGTGGGCGCGGCGCCCGACTTGGCGCTGACGGTGGGCAGGGTGCCGCCGCCGTTGGACACCTCGGCGCCGGCCGCGCCTGCGGTGTCGGCGTATGACTTGAGCACATCGATGACGAACACCAGCGTGGTACTGCCGGTGATGCCGAGCTGGGAGTTACCCGAGGTGCCGTAACCCTGCGAGGGCGGGATAACCGCGAGGATGCGGCTGCCGACCTTCTTGCCGATCAGCGCGGATTCCAGGCCGGGCAGCATCGTCCCGCCGATCACCGTCGGGCTGCTGGTGAAGGTGTTGGCCTTGAGCGAGGAGCTCTTGCCCTGCCAGAAGTACAGGACGAAGTTGGCGGCCAGGGCATCGCTCTTGGTCAGGGCGGTGCCGCTTCCCTGGATGAGGGTCCTGACCGTCAGGCTGTTACCCGGCGTGGCCTTCGGGATGGTCACCTTCGGCGTCTTGTCGAACGCGCCGCTTGCGGTAACGGCGGTGTTCGCGCCCGCGGAGGCGCCAGCCGAGGAGGTTGCGGATGACGATGAGGAAGCGGTCGACTTCGCCGACCCGCCACAGGCCGCGAGGACCAGGCAAGCGAGCAGGGGCACAGCGATGAGCGCTAGAAAGCGTCGCATGGAAAACCTCAATAGTGGTCGATGTCAGCCCCGTCAGCCTACTGGCAGGACCGAGCGGCCGCGTCCCCCGTCAGGTACCCTGCAGCGAACTCTCAGCCTTGCCGTTACCCTGAGTCACATCCCAGCGATGAGCTTCTCCACGCGCTCGTCCACCGAGCGGAACGGGTCCTTGCACAGCACAGTCCGCTGAGCCTGGTCGTTCAGCTTGAGGTGCACCCAGTCGACGGTGAAGTCGCGCCGCTTCTCCTGGGCCCGGCGGATGAACTCGCCGCGCAGCTTGGCCCGCGTCGTCTGCGGCGGGACCGACTTGGCCTCGAAGATGTCGATGTCGCGGGCCGCCCGCTCCACCGCCCCGGCCCGCTGCAGCAGGTAGTACAGGCCCCGGCCGCGGTGCACGTCATGGTAGGCCAGGTCGAGCTGGGCCACCCGCGGGGAGGACAGCGGCAGGTCGTGCCGGGCCCGGTAGCGCTCGATCAGCTGGTACTTGGTGACCCAGTCGATCTCCCGCGCGATCATGTCCAGGTTGCCGGTCTCGATCGCGGACAGCGCCCGCTCCCACATGTCCAGGACCCGCTTGCTCACCGGGTCGGCGCCGTTCTTGGTGGTGAAGTCCTTGGCCCGGTTCAGGTACTCGTACTGGATGTCCAGGGCGGACAGCTCCCGCCCGTTGGCCAGCCGGACCCGGCTGCGCCCGGTCATGTCGTGGCTAACCTCGCGGATCGCCCGGATCGCGTTGTCCAGGGTCAGGTCGCGCATCATCGCGCCGGCCTCGATCATCCGCAGCACCAGGTCGGTCGACCCGATCTTGAGCAGCGTGGTGGTCTCGCTCATGTTCGAGTCGCCCACGATCACGTGCAGACGCCGGAAGCGCTCGGCGTCGGAGTGCGGCTCGTCCCTGGTGTTGATGATCGGGCGGGACCTGGTGGTGGCCGAGGACACGCTCTCCCAGATGTGCTCGGCCCGCTGGCTCACGCAGTACACCGCGCCCCGCGGTGTCTGCAGCACCTTGCCCGCGCCGCAGATCACCTGCCGGGTGACCAGGAACGGGATCAGGATGTCGGCCAGCCTGCCGAACTCGCCGTGCCGGCCGACCAGGTAGTTCTCGTGGCAGCCGTAGGAGTTGCCCGCGGAGTCGGTGTTGTTCTTGAACAGGTAGATGTCGCCGGCGATGCCTTCCTCGCGCAGCCGGCGGTCGGCGTCGACCAGCAGGCCCTCCAGGATCCGCTCCCCGGCCTTGTCGTGGGCCACCAGGTCGAGCACGTTGTCGCACTCCGGGGTGGCGTACTCCGGGTGGCTGCCCACGTCGAGGTAGAGCCGGGCCCCGTTCCTGAGGAAGACGTTGCTGCTACGGCCCCATGACACCACGCGCCGGAACAGGTAACGCGCCACCTCGTCGGGCGAGAGCCTGCGCTGCCCGCGGAAGGTGCACGTAACGCCGTACTCGTTCTCGACCCCGAATATTCGCCGATCCACACGCCAAGGCTACGTCCCGTTGCCCACTGACGACAGCATCCCCGGCGTGTTGCCGACCCGTGAGGTCACTGGTGAGAAAGTTCAGCCAGCAGGTTCTTGTCATAGACGTACACGGTGTAGTGACCGATGTGATACGTCCTGACCGGACGGCCCAGCGCCGGCAGTACGCCGCGTCTGGGCTGCCAGTGGTTGAAGAATCCGGGCGCGTTGCTGGTGACCAGGAAATTCGCCCGATTGGGGCCGGGGTCGTACCAGGAGCTCTTGGCCTCCCACGGGTACGGCGCCAGCGGGAGGGAGGCTACCGCCCGGATCGTCACGGCTCCTTCACTGCCGACGGTTACCACGCTCGACAGCCAGTAACCGCCGATGCCGCTGGTCAGGTGGTGCGCGGCCAGGAACCTCGCGAGCCGCCCATTCATCGGGGGGACCGACGGCTGGGCCGCTGCGTAGCCGAGGCCGGCCGCGTAACAGGCCAGCAGGGCCCCGGCCAGCAGGACCGCGGCCCGTGGCCGCCGACGCAGGCCGGCCTGCAGGCTGGCGGCGAGCGTCCGCCCGGCCAGCACCGCGCCGAACGGGAGCACCACGGCGAACTCACGGGCGTTCAGGTCGGTAGCGTTGGCCAGCGTGCTCGGCACGTACGCGACCACGTTGAGCACCATCGCGACGAGCAGGATCTGGCTGATCATGTCAGGCCAGGATAGGAAGCGCCGCGCCACCCGCAGCACCGCCCAGGCCACCAGCGCCACCCCGGCCAGGTGCAGCAGCGCGAAGGCCATCGCGGCGGGCGGCCCCTCGGGCTTGGCGCTGAACAGCACGAGCAGCCCCTTGCCGGTTACCCATGCGTGCCTGGCCCAGGTGTGCACCGGGGCGAGCTGGTACGCCAACGGGTGTATGTAAGCCTGGAGGAGGCGTCCGGCTAGCGACGCCAGGCCCTGGGCCGCGATGGCCGCCACGGCCAGGGACAGCTCGTACCAGCGGGCGCGCAGCACGGCCTGGACCGAAGTGTCCTGACGCCGGGCCAGGTCACGGGACACGCGCAGCGCGCACACGGCCACCAGGGGCACGACGCCGACCAGAAGGACGAGGGGATCGGCGATGAGCACCCAGGTCAGCAGCAGCCCGACCAGGACCGGCACCCACGGGCGTGGTGGGCACCGGTCGATGACCAGCCAGGTCAGCAGGAGCGGCACGGCCGTGCCGATGTGGCCGAGGGACAGCAGCAGGACGAAGACGCCGACGCCGAGCTGAGGGGCGAACATGAGGGCCGCCGTCAGCAGCATCCGCAGCCGGGCCTCGCGGCGGGGTACCCGGCCGCGGGCCAGCAGCACCGAGAGGATCACGACCAAGGTGTACGTCATCGCCGCCGCGATGTGCGCAGTGTCGGTGTGCAGCCCGAACAGCCACACCAGCAGGGCGTACTGGGGCAGCTCGGTAGTGATGAACGAGACGTCGGACAGGTACCAGCCGTGCAGCAGCACGTTGCCGTGCAGCATGTCCCAGGCCATCAGCAGGTCGTTGGACTCGTCGGAGTTCTCCGGGTAGGTCCGGGACACCCGCAGGTAGGCGAGGAAGAGCAGCGCCATGGCCAGCACGGCCGCCGCGGCGGCGAGCAGACGGCGGGCGGACGCCCGCCGGCCCGGCGCGCGGGGCGCCGCGGCCCCGGCGTCGTCAGCCGGGGCGGCGGGGGGCAGTGCGGAAGACTTCTCCGGCGTCCCGCTCTTCGGCACGGCAGCCACCACATCCTCAGGGCTCGGTGTCATCCTCGCGAGCGAATGCTATCTGCCACAGCGTAAGGAGTCGCTCTGGTAAGCTGCGCGCGCCTGGCCAAGAAATTTCCTTCACGCTGAGACAGCCATGGTGGAGGCTCGCCGTTGCAGCTCACATCGACGTCGGAAGGGGATAGGTCTCTCCGGCACAGCCCGCCATCGCTATGGTCACGATTGAACCATCCGCTGGTACCGGGGATCATCGCCTTCCTCGGCTGGCTTGGTTTCGCCCTGGCCCGCTGGCAGATATGGGCCAAGGGGCATCTCAGCCTGTTCATCATGGCCGGGCACACCTACACGCACCGGGCCCAGCTCCCCCGCGGCCTGCTCCTGGTGCCGTCGGCGGGCTACGACGGACAGTTCTACTACCGGCTCGCGCTGGACCCGGCCAACTGGCACGCCACCGCGTTCGGTATCACGATGGACCAGTCCTACCGGTACACCCGCCTCGGGTACCCCATCCTGGCCTGGATCTTCTCGCTCGGCCAGCATCAGCTCGTGCCCGTCGTGCTGGTCGTGCTCAACCTGTTCGCGGTAGCGGTCATGGCCGTGCTCGGCGGCATGTTCGCCCGCCAGGCCGGCCGGCACGCCCTGTGGGGGCTCGCCTTCGTCGCCTACTTCGGCCTGGTCATCAGCGTGGGCCGGGATACCGCCGAACCGGTGGCCGAGGCGTGCATGCTGGGCGGCCTGCTCGCCTACCGGCGGGGCGGCACCCGGATGTACCTGCTGGCCGCCGCGCTGTTCGGCTACGGAGCGATCACCCGGGAGACCATCTTGTTCGCCCCGGCCGCGATCGCCGTCACCCGGCTGATCGCGATCGGCCGGCGCCGCGCCCATCCGGGCCGGGCCGATCTGACCTGGCTCGGGCCGGCCGCCGCGTTCGGGGTGGTAGAACTCGCGGTGCATGTCGTGGTCAGGGGCGAGTTCCCGTTGCTGGCGAACAGCGGCCG
>Ga0335081_10018451_pt1 | contig 11281 bp, 12 predicted proteins | sample Lox_Sample_35_FD_206713 | JGI IMG/M metagenome (GOLD analysis project Ga0335081, IMG submission 206713) | Soil microbial communities from Loxahatchee National Wildlife Refuge, Florida, United States - Lox_Sample_3.5 | ecosystem: Environmental > Terrestrial > Soil > Wetlands | place: USA... | reverse complement strand
TAAGCTGTAAAATCAAGCGTGATTCCTTTCACGTGGCGCGTTGTGTAGATGTCGAATTTAGGGGGCGGATGTATGCCATTTCTTCGTTCGTACTCTCTGACGGCTTCAGCGAGGGTGGTGGATTGCTTCGCTAGCGTTTGCTGAAATTCCTGTCTGGATCTTTCCACTAGGATCTCGATCGGATGACGACTTAACTCTGTGTACGATAGGTAGGAGGGAGAAATGGATGAGCGGGGGATAAGGAGGAGTGTTATCGCGGCGCACAGTCCAGCAACCGCAAAGGTTTTAAATGCAATTAATCTTTTTGAGGAAGCGTTGCGCCGATTTGATCTCAATGAATCGTGAGAGTATAAGAGCGTATTGGACTTCTCGTCGCGAGTAAATTTGATGAATGCCGCGTGAATGACTCGACCACCGAGTTTGTATCGCATTAATCCTCCCAGGGCAATCGTGTAGCCAATTGCTTGCGTGGACGTGATCGGACTTGACCAGATGAGGACAGACCGCATAACCAAGAGAATATCTTTGAGAATTCCCGATAATGTCAATACTAAGGATGAAGTTTCCTTTACCTGATCTCAGCTCCCACTGGACGAACGGTTATACCAAGAACACGACGGCAACATTAAGACAAAACGCGGTTGCCGCATTCAGTAATAACACCGAAAAACCTACCTTCGAAAGCGCATCGAAACTTAAGAACGGGCCTTCGAAAATTAAGCAACAAATCCCATTGAAGACTGCACAGACCTACCAATTAGCTCTGTCGATTCTAACAATGTACCGGGGCGAAGTAATAAAGTGATAAAAGTGGCTCCATTTTATATTCGCGCGACGATAAAAGTTTTTGAACCAGTACCAGCCGTACACTTTCAAAAACAATTCCCCCGACTTGGAACAAAAAGCCTTTCCAAACGAATGCGATCTCGCTGTACGATGCCAGCATGACACCAAACACGATCATAGATACATTAGCAAGTGTGGCCAGGTTTCTGTCGCCGACCCCCAATGCCCATCCTGTGACAAGTACAGATACAGGGGTCGTCGCCTACAATTAGACCAAACTACGATGCTGGACAACTTTAAGCATTTGAATGAAAGCCACAGACAAATAGAGATAGGCTTGATTCGAGAACATCAGAGAAAGCGAAAACGACATTCCGATGGGAACAATAACGCGAATATATGTTCTGGCATCCATTCTGACCGCTTCGAGACCCAGTAGCATGGATGTGCTCGCCAATATTTGAGTATAGATGGCAGAGAAAGTGAGGTATCAGATGGTTAAAAAGATCGGAAAACCTGCGCAAACGTCAAAGCTAGAGCGACAGACTGAAAAATACGGAATCCTCCTGTGTCAAGGATCCATTTATTGAAAAGGATGACACTGCTGCTGAGAAAAATCCAAATCCTAAGCTCGTTAGCGTTGGTGTTGGACAGAACAACCCAACATAGAGCGAAGCAGAAGACGCCGCCATTTTCACCCACTGAGCAGATTGGACCTTAGCCTTTGTCGGGGCTTGCAGATATGCTGATCTGTTCGGGCGCTCGTTCCAGGTTCAGCAGACGGCGCGCGTTCCTGGTTGAGCCGTGTCAGAAAAATTTGAAGCCGAGACCGTGTGTGTAAGGGATCCCGGTTGGAAAACTTTCCGTTCGTACAATTACCTCACGCGAAGTTGTGTAAAATATATTAACAGTAAAATATCATGCCACAAAAATATTAGAAACCTTCAAGCAAAAATGAAAACGTTAATGTGAACGATGCGAAATGAACGCCATGCGAGGCCCGCGCGTATGCCACCATGCGACGTCGGCCACAAATGACCGCCCTTCTTCACGTCGGCGCCCGATATGGGTTCCCATAAAAGAACAAAAAGGGTTAACTCGCGGTGTGCGCCTCAAAATATGGAAGGTGGGATTTCTCTCCGACTTGGCTTGATGCAACCCCCATCCGTATTTCCGTAGAGTCCGCACTTTCAGTATTTACAGGGGTTCCACGGCGAAGGAAAATATTGGACTTTTTCCCGTTACATTTACGTAAAAACTCTCAAAATAGACCTGAAGTAATAGTTACGTGCCTGATATTTTGAAATTGGCATTTATCGGAATTTAGTCAGTAGCAGGGGCAAAAAAAGTTAGCAGGGGGTGTGTGTGGGGGGGCTACACAGGCCACCGGTTCGGTTCTCGCTAGGGCCGAAAGGATAGAGACCCCTAGGAACCAATCGCAGGGTGCCACATTCAACAATTTTCCTCGCCCTGTTATCGGTCAACAAGTTGACGCTTTGTGCAACAGGAAACAGTCACTTGGGAGTCCTTCATCGAAGACAGTACGCAACTCATCTCAATTTGGCGCGTTCAGGAGTCCCATTTTTCGATGGCGACTGAAACAGGGCTCCCGGGAAATGGACAGCAAACCGCAGTGCCACGGGGAATATCCAGAATTCCTGTCGCGTTCTACATATCGTAAACGACCCACGCGTCCTTTTTAATTGCTCTAGTTTTTGGATAATCTCCAGCGGTTCGGCGATCTTGTTCAATAAATATATCCTCGACACGGTTGGGTTTCGTATCACCAAACTACCATGTGTCAGCTTATCCTTAGGCTTCCCTATCTTTTTAACGACGTGCCATTTACTTTTCGCGACGGTGGTGACTCAAACACTCGCTCGAACAACAGGTCTTCTCGATGACCGGGAAACGATGCCAATGGACGGACACACATATCGTTCCACGATTGTCCCCATAGCCGTGCTCTTCACCCTGTCACTCATTTGTGGCAATCACGCTTATCTATATTTATCTGTTGCCTTCATTCAAATGCTAAAGGTGCGTCAATGCCTCAATGACGCTAACCGTAGACGACAACTGTTGTTCCCATTCTGCTCGCGACATGGTTACTGCAGAGCGGAAAACCAAACATGGCGGTCTTGGGCAGCGCGGCTATCGTTGTATTGGGAACTACGATTGCGTCGTATACGGACATCGACTTCAACCCCATTGGGTTTGGTTTCCAACTTTGTGGCATTGTTTTTGAGGGCATTCGTCTGGTCATGGTCCAGATGCTCTTATCATCGGAACATAGGATGGGACCCCTTGTGTTATTGTACCACCTTGCTCCAGTATGGCACCACTGTGTATTAGCTGACATAGATATCTCTGGTCATGAGTGCTGTTTGTTGCATGATTTTTGAAAGCGAGTTGGGCGTCCAAGACATTTTGGACGCGGGCGTGATTACGTTGTTTATAAATGCTGCTCTTGCCCTCTCTGTCAACGTGGTTGCTTTGCTCCTCGTACGCTACAGTCGTTTCCAATTCTAACTGTAGATCGAGAAAACGTCCTCACTGGTCCGAACTCTCGCTGGCGTCTTTAAGAGCGTTTTAGTCGTCGGGTCGTCTCTCGTAATCTGGTCAACTCCACTCCCTGTTTTACAAATAATTGGCTATACGATTGCTTTGGGAGGATTATTCTGTTACGAGATTGGGATCGTCGGAATCGAGGCCACTATCGAGAAATGTTCGTTCCCCATATCGCGTCTTCTATCCAGAACCAAGCATCAGCTTTTGGCCGTTGGACTCTCCGTGGTGATCGTACTGGGATACATTTACATGCACATGCAGTATCCAATTCATCGGACTGTAGGGATGGTTGAACATCCGATTGAAGAGCTCATACGAACATCGAGAGCTCAATTTGAGAAGACTCTCGCGAAACAGTCCCGAACCCTTCACGAAGCGGTTAACGAATATCGAGCCAGATATGGAATGTACCCACCACCGAAGTTCGATATGTGGTACGAATTCGCGAGATCGAAGAACGTTCAATTGATTGACGAGTTTGACACCATAAATGACTTACTCCGACCGTTTTGGGGGGTCCCGCCCGCAATAATTCGTCAGCGTGTTCGAGACGCCGTCGGTCAGGAAGGCCATCCTTTTTCGATGTTAACTGTGCGAAACGGGCAAATGTCGCGGCCAGTATTTGGTTGGGAGAAGGTCCAGACTCGCGAATATTACAAGTCCGAAATTATAATGGACATGGCACGTGAATTTGTTCATCATCTACCGGATATGGATATAATATTCAATAAATGGGATGAGCCGGCACTTGTCATCCCTCACAATCTGCTGGATAATGCTGTAAAGATGGGCCAGAAGCATCGGCAGCGAGGAAGACCACACAATTTTTTTTCGGAACGGCCCTCGGACCTCGTCGATGTAATACCATCATGTTATGGCACTGCTATCATTCCACTCGGAAAGCTCACACCGTGGGAATACATCGTACAGTCCTGTCCGGCGGACTCTCCCGCTAGACAAATAAACGGACTCGACCAAACGACAGCCTACGCCCGTGGCCCCCTTTCATTCATTTACAACACGACGGCATTCTCGGATGTGTGCAAGCAACCGTCGCTTCAATTCCATCATGGGTTCTTCGATCGCCCGATCGTCCTCAATCTTATTTCCACCGTGTTGCCAGTCTTTTCGCCCGCCAAGCCCAGTTCGTTCAACGATCTTTTATATCCATCACCGGTGATCTACAGCGGAGATATGAATAATTTGGACGAAAAAAGTGACATGGATTGGGAACTTAAGCTAAATCAGTTGCATTGGCGTGGTAGTACGACGTCTGGATTTGCTACCCTCGATGGGTGGAGAAGACACCATCGTCAGAGATTTGTTGCCGGAATGGACAACATCACAGAACCGGTCAAGATCCTTAAGAAGGTTGATGATGTCTGGGTGGAGTCCTTCATGGCACCAGACGCTGCACGGCCTATGTTTGACGTTAAGTTTACGGGGTCAATAGCGGACTATTTGGGCAGGCCAGACGCTATTGAACAAGAGAAAAATGAGTTTGACTTCGCTCCGCGGGAAGGGAAAAACGAACTCTGGAAATGGAAGTATCTTCTCGATATCGATGGAAAGGGTTTATCGGGACGCTTTTACTATGTAATGAAGAGCAAATCTCTCGTTTTTAGATGCGCATTGATGCGGGAATGGCATAATGATCGGATTTTGCCGTGGGTGCATTATATCCCTCTGGGACTTAATGGCACTGATTGGTACGAAACTGTGCGCTTTTTTATCGAGGAAGAGAGGGGCCAGATCCTGGGGAAACAGATGGGTTATGGATCTGGCGTGTGGGCTAAAAGTGTGCTGAGAAAGGAAGATTTCGAAGTCTGGTGGTTTAGAATGCTTCTAGAGTACGTATGCAATATTTCTCCGCTGATGGTAGGTATGCTAGAGTGGTTGATGATCAGCGTGAGATCATCGGATTTCGGGCCTAATGCTTGGAATTCTGACTTTGGAATTTCTTATCTTTTCTCTACGAATTGCGAGGGCATTAAAGCTGAGCTTTAATTATTGTGGAGAGGCATGTCTGCGAGGTGAACTTTCGATGGAAATTGCAGGTCGACTTATGATAGCGTTCTGATCTCTCAAACGGAGAGATGAGGGTGATATCTTCAATATTTTAACTAGTCTTGTATCTTTACTTGAAACCTAAGTACCTTGATCTTTTCAACTATCCAGATGACATGGCTCAACGAGCCGAGTTGGCCTTGAATTCACTCAGCTCGGGTCAGCTCGAATGGAGCCAGTTCGAGCCTAAGGTAGAGTCGGTGGTGACTTAATGGAACGTGAATCTTAATGGAACATTTTATTAGCAACTACTACATAAATCAACATAAGTTTCCAGCTCCATAAGTGCACTACCTACTCATTATAAATTGCAATTAGACACAGTATATAAGATCTATTCTACATTTCATATAAACCTTGTAAAACTAGCATTTATAAATGATCCAGAAATATTTCCCGCCCAAGAATTAAGCCAAACCGGCCTAGTATTTACTAGGTTCAGACACTTACCAATGGGCCACCATAAATTTCAAACATGATATTATGACTATTGCATGCAACTCTGCCATAGGTTTCTTCCTTTTGGTCATTTTCTATTTCTAATGTTATCTATAAGCAGTTGTTACTGTTGCTTTTCAAACAAAAATAAGCAAAAAGTCATCTTTTGAAAATTACTTTTGTGAAATAAATGTAATAAGAAATGAACCAAATATATACTCATTATGTTGAACTTTAATAGTACTTTATATACAATGGGTTGGATTTGAACTCTATTCTATCATTATTAAAGTGTCATAGATAATAGACCAATTTTAAGCAGTTTTCATCGCATAATTTCTAGTACCAGTGCAGACTCCTGGAACCATTAATCCTTTTTGGACCTTATATTTGAAGTACTATAACTCAATCAATATTTATGATAAAAATATAATTTTAATATTGTTGAATAGGAAATTATTTTATCTTGAATTTAGTCTTCAGTAATTATATTTTATTTAAGGTTATTATATAATACTTTATCAAAAATTGTAATTTCAAAATTTAACAAGTCCCTAAGATTGATAATATATTTTAGAGATTTATAATTATAATTAAAAAGTCTGAAGATTTGAAATTTAAGAGACAACTATTATCTATCTAACAATATTAAAATTATAATATTTTAATTCGTATTAGCTAAGCTGTCTTGTATCAAATGTTGGCCTTTTTGCGATAAAGTATTATTTAATTTAAAAGGTAATATTTTAAGTATTACAGCTAATTAAAATATCATAATTTGATAGTATTGAATAGTAAAGAACTTTTTATTAAATTTCCACTCTTCAGAATTTTAAGTTAGCCTTTTAAATCTCTAAAATATATTATCAAGATTAGAGACTTGTTAAATTTTAAAATTACAATTTTTTATAAAGTATTATAGAATAATATTAAATGAAATACTGTCTTCAAAGATTATAAATTTAAGAGAAAATAATTTTCCATTTAACAATATTAAAATTATATTTCTATCATAAATATTGATTAAGTTATTGTCACAGAATCTATGGGATCTACAGTACTATGTGTCTGAGACCAATGGGATTTATTTCTCATCTTGAATGTCTGAGACTAGCATATTTGCCTCACTCCTTTTTCTCCAGCAATCAACTTCACACTTCTTCACTTCTTTATATATTTCCACCTTCACATTTTGTCTTCTCTTTCTCGTTTATCAGTTGCACATCTCAGTTCTACCTTGTTGATCAACTCACTCCAAGCCTCTTCTCCCTTTTCTTAAAGTCCTAATACTTCAAATATGAGATCCAAAAATGATTAGTGATTGCAGGAGCCTGCACTGATACTGTATATGTGATTCTAAATTTGGCTGACCAAAGATGATGCTAAAATTAAGGTCATTTATCACCATTGCTCAAGTAGCACTAACTCAAATATAAAACTAACATAGTATATTATGAATTGATATAAAATCTTAACATTCTGAAAGGTATAAGTCTAAAGGCTGTTTGGTTATATCATAGTCTCTAATTTTTTAGAATGGCATGTTTGTTTATATATGGCTTGACTATGCGAAGTGGTTCATTAGGTGTAGTGGTCCGTTAATCAATATCTAAACTTAAAAATAAATATAAAATCAAAAAGATCCTTGACCACTGTAATATCCACTATATATATAAATATCTTGGACATTGGTTAGCCTATCTCCTATTCAATGATCAATAGATCTCTGATGTCACTCTATCTGCTCCAGACCTCCTCTGAATATCTCTCTATAGTCTCCACTAATGAACTTAAGGAAAGAAGATACAAAGGTAAAACTCTTATCTATTACCAGTTCTTATGATATAAGGATAATATCTATTTTAGATAGCAGCCACTATATCAACTTGGATCACTGTAGTATATATCAGGCAATGTATTACCTTAGAGACAAAGTGATTAGGGCTAGGGGTTGGAAGCTTTTCATAGTACAGTGATGTAAAATAAAATCTTTACTCTTGTTAACTCTGTTCTAAGGAAACAATTTCTTTAATATCTTTGCATTGTTTTAAGATATATCTTGCAAATAATTACTAGACATAGTAGCTCTTTTCAAAGATGATCAGTGGCAAAAGTATAAAGTTTAAGGAATACATCTATTTTAACTATAGAGAATCAGAATATATTTGGATATGCAAACTGTCAGATCAACTGGCTAAACACCCATCCAGCAGATCAGATCGAGAGAAACAAGAAATTGAGGACAACAAGACTTATGATACATAGTATGTCTCAAAATGCTGAGGTTAAATCTATATTCTACTACTATAACTAACAGAGGGGCGATCTCGCACTGGTGTAGATCTTGCACCTCCCCCATATATAAGCTACACAAACCTTAAAAATTAGAAATTTATTTTTGAAATTTTTAAACCACTACATTTTGAAAATTCTGTTCCTCAAAGCATTACATATAAAACTCTATCTAATATCCAATAGAATTGAGAGATTGATAAATATGTCTGGGTGTTGCCAGCTGATGAAATTGCAAAACTTTGTATGCTTTTCCCTCATAGTATAAGAAATCAGTCGAGATTGAAACAAAATTACAATATGGACAAAAATTGCAATAAACCCTGCATTTTCATGAATTATAAGAGCATCATTATAGTAATGACAATTCCATGAATTGTGAGTGAAAGTAAAAACTATTTTACATAAGATATCTTGAGTGAACATTTTTCAGTTTATGGTGGTTGCACATTACTCAATTTTCACAAGAGCAATTTAATTTTATTATGGCTTAACTATGGGAGTAGTGCAAGATCTACACCAGTGCAAAATCCCCCCCTGTTAGTTATAGCCTTCTGCAATCAGATGTCGGTTCACATTAACTTATTACTCAATACAACTGTAGAATTGTCCTGAGAGATTTAAGAAGATGGTGTCCAGATACTGTGAGAAGATAAATTATATTAGAAGAATGTATTGCATTAAGTTAAAAGCAGAAGGAAGTATATAGCATATCCTTCCATTTTTGAAGATTGGATAGGTTGCCAAGATTAAAGCTTTGATATTAGAATTGTTCAGTAGTAAGAGTATATTTGTAGTTAGAGGTTTTATTTAGCATTCTTGCTGCAAGACCCAACCCACTGCCTATCACAAGAATAAGCTCCAGATAAAAGAAAGTTGCCTCAAGTAGCATCTGGCAGATTACTTCAGACAGCCACATTATATAGCAGCCGGTGTGTTACCTCAGTTGATCACATTATATAGCGGCTAATGTATCATTTCAGACATAAGCTAATCAGGACTAAAGCTTGAAACCTGTGATAGTGCAATCATATGAATATAATTTTGTTGACTATCTCCTACTGTATGTGGCACGCAAATAAGCCTATCCATGATTTCTCTGATCAAGTCACAAATATGAAATTGATGAAATCTCATGAATCATTGATCCGATTATAATGATACTTTGAATTCCATTAATCTATATTGTAAGATACTCATTCAAGTCATTAATATTTTGTCTACTCACCTTTGGCTTCAATTACAGCTTGACATCACCTCAGCATAAATGAAATTATTGCTTCAACTAGTTCCATGCCCTGTGTATTTCAAACCTTTTATAACACCTCACCCTAACCCTAACCCTGATATCGAGCTTCCACTCTTAGAAGGATGACCAAACATCTTCAAAAATTGATTGTGAAAGTGGACTTTGAGCTGTGTCAATAGATTTTTGATTTAAACCCTAATTTAAATCAGGTGATTGTAGTGGGCGTTCCATGACAGGAACTCAGTTTTCAGCAAGGAACTCTAGGATACAAGTTGATTTGTGACAGAGCATAATGTCTTGCATAAATAAAAGGATGTTTTGGTTAGCGACTCAAATTGTTTCATGGTCTTCTAGAGGTTATAGCAGGTCATCAACTAATGAGAACAATTTATCATATAAAATATCTTCATATTTATCTGGTCCAATTTTTCCCTCATCGCAAACTATCAATGGATCCAACCTTTCACCAGTAAAACATGTTCAGACCATCACTTTAACCTCTGCGCTTTTGAACGTCTTCTAAACATATTGAGGATTGAGCCTTTTGTTAGGTGGCCAGATCACCCATTGACGATGTGGGCTTATACCAATCTATACACTTGATTCACCTGACCATATGATGCATTTCCAATCTTCTGCTATCCAATTCTTATACTGTATAGCCCACTCAAGTCATTTAACAATGTTTTTGATATGTAGCCCCAGTTTTTCAGCCGCAATGTAGCTTTCCAGATCCACTTCAGAACGACTGTGTTGCAAAGTGCTTTCAGAAATAACTGTTGGAACTGGAAGCGTCTAGAAGATTTTATTTCTAGAAGATTCTATTTCTTCTATTTCTCGAAGGATCTGTTACACACATATCTGGCAAGTCTATATAAAGGCCACGTAGCTCCTTCTCAAATAATAATAATTCTACGTTCAAAATCTAACAGGTTATGAGCCCGGCTTGATGCTCTAACTCGAAAACATCTCAAACAATTCAACAAGTCCAAAACGCGCTTCAATAACCATGTCTGAAACTGCCACATCCCGCCGTCTGCGAAACACACAAACTGCCGCATCCAACAACCCGGTTCCCAACCAGCCCGTTGTCCATCCTAACCAACTTGCACTTCCCAAATTCGATTTCCCTTCCTTCAAACCCGAGAATTATCGCACTTGGTGCCACATAGCAAGGATCTTCTTCGTCCAACATGAACTCTTCGATATCGTTAATGGCAACGAACCTAATCCCGCCGGTGATGTCATTCCTAAAGTTCACGATGGTCTTGTTCGACTTGCCGACGGATCCATCCTCCAAGGCGATCCCGCACCTTCATGGTCAGATGAACAACGACGTACCTGGGATTGGAACCGTCGTTACAGTTTAGCATATGGATTCATCATGAAGTCCCTTACTGACAATCCCGCAGCATATTCCAAAGTCATCGATTGCAAAACAGCGCACGACGTGTGGGAAACATTGACAAAGGAATATGGGCAAAGCAGCAATGTCATCCTTCGTATCCTCGAAGCCCAACTGTCAGCATTGTTCAAAAAGGACGATACCTCAATGGTCGAACATGTCGACACATTCTCTCAACTCATCGAACAAATCAATTACCATCTCAAGCCAGAAGAGAAGTGGTCCAACGAACGCATCAATCGCACCTTCTTCGGCACACTAAGCTCTGAAAAGTGGGGTTCATACGAAGATGGCCTTGGTACCTCGATCAAAACCATAGTTCCATCTGAATTACACGCAATGATCAAAGCCCGCGACGCTGCAAAGAAACAGAATGCCCAAAAGGAATCCTCGATCATGATGACTGTCGTCAACAACGAAGCCAACTTCACAAAGCACCAAAACGGCGGCGGTAGACGACGTAGCAAACGAGG
>Ga0335081_10018450_pt1 | contig 11281 bp, 5 predicted proteins | sample Lox_Sample_35_FD_206713 | JGI IMG/M metagenome (GOLD analysis project Ga0335081, IMG submission 206713) | Soil microbial communities from Loxahatchee National Wildlife Refuge, Florida, United States - Lox_Sample_3.5 | ecosystem: Environmental > Terrestrial > Soil > Wetlands | place: USA: Florida... | reverse complement strand
CGCCTGACGTGCGCCCTCGACCTCGCCACGGTGGGGGGAATGGTGCTGGCCCTCTCGTGGGGTCAGAAGGGCATCCGGGATCCGCAGTTCCGGGCCAGGGTCCTTCGCTACGCGGCCGTGATGGTCCCGGTGACGCTTCTGTTCCTCGCGCTGGACCGACTCTACCAGTGGATCCGGTTCGGGTCGGTGTGGACGACCTATTTCGGCCTCGCGATGGATCACACGAGGAGGCTCCACCCCGAGCTGCCGGCAGCCTACCCTGCCACGACACCGATCGCCTCGGGGATATGGCGAACGCTCACCGAGCCGCATCGCTCCATCTTCCTGTTCGACCCACTCCTCATCGTGACGATCGGGGTGGCCATCCTCGGCTGGTCGCGGCTCTGGCGACGGGCCAAGGTGGCCCTGGCGGCACTCTTTCTCTTGCTCGCCGGCTACCTCCTCGTGCATGCGCCGCTCTATGATTGGGCGACCGTCGGCGCGTCGTGGGGATTCCGCTACGTGCTTCTCCCGGTGCAGATGCTGGGCCTGCTGGCATTGCCGCTCGTCATGCGGCTGTGGAACGAGCTGAGGACATGGGCGCGCTTCGCGCTGGCGACCGCGACCAGCTTCGCCCTGCTCGTGCAGCTCCAGTCGATCCTCCTGTGGCGAGCCGTCGAGGACGGCCAGATGGTCTACTGGAAGCGCGATGTCGTCGTCATCTGGCAGCGATTCCTGAACGTCACCGCGCTCGCGCTCGGCAAGTTCGAAGCGTGGGGGTTTTCCTTTCCAGCCTTCAGCCGCCGCTACGGGACCTTGAACTTCGTGCCCTTCCTGTTTCGCGAGTACGTCTCCCCGACCGTGGCGAGGGCGGCACAGGTCGCCTGGGTCGCAGCGGTGGTGTTGCTCGTCGCCCTGGCCGTGCAGACCGTGCGGCGTGCTTCCCCGGACATGCGAGCGGACAGCGATGCCAGGTGATCACATGGACCTTTTCGGCGCGACCAGCAGGACCGGCCTGTCCAGGCGTTCCGTATTGTTCCTCGCCGCCGTTGGTTTCGCCACCGCGTTCCTGGTGAGCACGGGCGAGCCCGGCCTCGACACCAAGCACCGACTGCAGGTCGCGCACTCCCTCTTCACGGGGGAACCCCCGGTCCCCGAGAACGAGCGCGCCTACTTCGGGGTAGTTGGCCGCGGGGGAACCGTGCACGCCTGGTTCGGCATCGGCCAGAGCCTCGTCATGCTCCCGGCCGACCTCGTCGCGACCAAGGCGACGGCGTCGCTGCGCGGCCCGGTCCGGGAACGCGCTCGCCTGGCGCTGGTGATGCTCACCACCTTCCCCGTCCTCTCGGCGCTCATCCTGGTCGCTGCCGCGGCCCTCCTCGTCAGCCTGGGATTCGACGAGCGGGAATCGGTCCTGGGAGCCCTCGGGCTGCAGTTCGCGACGACGCTCCTGCCCTACACCCAGGTGACCCAGGAGAACAGCCTGCTCCTGCTCGCCCTGCTTCTCGGCTATGCGGGCCACCTGCGCTGGGCCTCCACCGGTCGCCTCGCGCACGCGGTTCTCGGCAGTCTTGCCCTGGGGTTCGCGCTCCTCATCCGGATCCCGACCGTCCTGGACATCGCCGCGGTGGCCGCCTGCGCCCTGATGGCGAGCTCGTCCTGCGGGGTCCTGGCGGGTGGCCAGCCGAACCGCGGCGCCCAGCTCGGCCGCTATCTGCTGGTCAGCGCAAGCATCTACGCGGTCTTTCTCGCCATCGACCGGTGGTACCAGTGGATCCGCTTCGGCACCGTCTTCAGCACCTACCAGCATCTGTGGGCACAGCAGCTTCGGGCCACCCGTCCCGATCTGCCGGCGAACTTCCCGTTCAGCACGCCCCTGTCCGTGGGCGCGTGGGGCGCGCTCTTCTCGCCGGAACGATCGGTCTTCCTCTTCGAGCCCCTTCTCGTGCTGACACCGCTCTTGCTCATCCTCCTGCGCGGACGCATCTCGCGTCCCGTGCAGGCGGTCGTCGGCACCGCCACCCTGCTCTTGGGCGGATACGTCTGCTTCTACGGCCGCTGGTTCGACTGGTCGGGCGCATCGTCGTGGGGCGATCGGTTCCTCACCGGACCGACGGAGCTCATCGCGCTCATCGCCATCGCCTTGCTCGCCCGGCACGGGCGAGAGCTTTCCCGCCTTCTCGCGGCGCTTTCGATCGCCGTGCTCGCGCTGGCGGTCTTCATCCAGCTGGAATCGCTCGCCTTCTGGTACCTCCTCGAGGAAACCCAGCACGCTCAGGGCCTCGGGACGCGGTTCACCGTGGTTCAACGCGCGATCAACATCGCTGCCCTCGTCTCGACGCGGTTCCGAGCCTGGGGCCTCGACCCGGGCGGTCCGGCAGCCGAGCTCAGGCCGAACTTCTTCTTCTGGAAGCTGCGCGAGTACCTGCCGCCCACGTCGTGGTCCGCGACCGCGGCCGCCTGGGCCTGCGGGGTTCTGGTGCTGTCCTTCGCGGTTGCCGCCAAGGTGCGTGCTCTCTCCCGGCAGGCAAGCCCCCCCCGCACTCGCGAAACGGCCCTTCCGTCATCCTGAAGCCTCGCGCTTCGCCGACCTCCGAATGCGACGCCTGTCCACGAGGCGCGAGCCCTCCAGGGCGACTTGGTGCGGGCCCGGATTACACCGTACGCCTGGGTCGTGAACCAGAGCCTCACGCCCGTTGCGACCGGCGACCCGCTCTTGGCGGCTCGCCGCCAACTTGAGCGTCCATACCTGGATGAGGTGCGGGCGATCTCACGCCGCTGGGCAATCGTTCCCTTCACACCGGGTACTGGGCAGCCATCTTGGCCCAGTGACCACGAAGGCGTGCGTTTTGGTCATCTTTGGGCCAATTTTCCCCTCATTGGAGGGTTAGGGGGCCACTTCAGTAGCGGGAGGCTCTCACCTGGCCGCGGCGAAAGCGCAACCACTCCTTCCATCATGAGCCCTGGAGGTCCAGTCTCTCGTCCATGTTCAACAGTAGCGTCACCAGCCGCCATTTGAGGATTTCGATCGTCCGCCATGTGCCCGCCAGCGACGTAAGCACCGCGCCAAAGCTGCCGACAAGAACCTGGATCCTGATCGAGCCGGTGTCTCGCCCCACGGCCGAGCGTGCGTCCGATGTGGCGCGTCTCGAGCTCGCCGGGACGGACGCGAGCGCGGTGAGACGTGCTCGGCGAACCGGCCTCTTCTACTCACAGAAACAGAAGCCGCTCTCGAAACGCCAAGTGAACAGGGCGTTCCGCTTGCTCCCGCGGAATCTGTCCAAGGCTGCCCAGCGCGAGCTCTGGAATCGGCAACGGCAGGATAAACCTTGTCGTCACCTTGCCCGCGGCAATCCGCTGATACGACGCACGAATTTGCGTTGCCGCGGAAACGCAACAGCTCCCGAAAGCGCCCAAACTCGGACTTGGTACAGGTTCGGGAGTGTCGCCTGATTCAGAACATCCTTCCGTCTTCGTGTGGCCGCTGCGAGCGGCACGTAGGCTGCTGCCACGTCACCGTCCTCCTAACGAGCGCTCGCCTCCTGCAAGCGGTCCATGAACCGCAGGCTGAACTGCGCTATCTCGACGGCCTTCTCTTCCACCGCGAAGTGGCCGGCGTCGAGGAAGTGGATCTCGGCGTTCGGAACGTCTCGAAGATACGCGCGAGCGCCCGCCGCAGTGAAGACCGGATCGTGCTCGCCCCATACGATGAGCGTGGGCGGCTGGCGGGCGCGCAGGAACTCCTGCCAGCGGGGATAGGAGTCCAGGTTCGTCTGGTAGTCCTGGAAGAGCTGCACCTGGATCCGACGATCGTCGGGCGTCTGGAGGCGCGCGATGTCGTGCGTCCAGGTGTCCGGGCTCATGCGCGCCTGCTTCTCGCCGGGGACGTCGCGCAGGTACTGGCGATCGCGAATAGCCTCATCGCTGACGGCCTTCGCGACCGCTGCGATGCCGGCCTCCGAACGGTCTTCGTGCGCGTGCCGGAAGAAGACCCGGCGATCCTCGGCGACGCCCTCCAGGTAGGCGTTCGCGTTCTGCACGATAAGCCCACGCAAACGCTCGGGGTGCCTGATCGCGACGCGGAAACCGACCGGCGCACCGAAGTCCTGCATGTAGAGGACGTAGCGCTCGATGCCGATCGCTTCGACGAACCCGGTGACGTATTCGGCGAGGAGGTCGAACGTGTAGCTGAAGCCGGAGCCGAGGTTGTCGGGCGCGACGACGTGATACCGCCCCGACAGGAGCGGGATCAGCTCGCGGTACGAGTGCGACGACGAGGGGTAGCCGTGGAGCAGGAGCAGCGTCGGCCGGTCGCGCGCGCCGGCCTCACGGTAAAAGATGCGGTGCCCGCGCACCTCTACGGTGCGGTAGTAAGTCTTCTCCGGCCAGACGGCGGCGAGGTCGGAGGTGGCCGGGAGCTGGACATGACAGGCGGCGAGCGCGGCAGTGACCGGCAGCACGGCCGAGACGAAGACGATGAGCGAATCCGCGTGGATGGGCATGGCCTCTTCATGTGAGGGCCAGTGCGAAAATGCCCGCGCGAAGCGCGTCCCGGCCATGGAGTCAGAGGAGCGTTGGCCCCTTGAAGCCCCCCCGGAAGAAGTACGACGCTGGGCGCTCCCGTCCCCACCGCTGCAACACCTTCCGAAAGTGCCCGAACTCGGACTTTGGTACGAGTTCGGGAGTGTTGCCTGCTTCAGGATATTCGCCCGTCCTTCGGGGGGTCCCATGCTACACGAGCAGTGTCGGACACGCGTGATACAAATCGTGCACATGCCCTTCGGGATTCGATCGTTCCGCTGATCCCATCCCCGACTCCTCTCCTTACTGCCCCATTGGGATCCCGCAGAACGCAACAAAGATGGCCTTCGGCGCGATCGCAATACCCTGCCCGGCGGTTGGACTCGATCGGTGCGCGCAAATCGCTGCGCGACAGGTCTTTCTCGCATCTCGGTCAGACGCGACACCTTCCGAACTTGTATGGACTCGGACACCATCGGGTCAGGTCCACTGGTGGCGCACGCAGCACCGCAGTTCTGTCGTGGTGGGCCGTGCTCCTCGTCCACCTGACGGAAGGTGCGCACCAGATGGTAGCGGCCCCGCCGCGATGGAAATGACTCGACGTCGCGACATCGACGCGGGCTCGCGCACGCCGTATCGAGCGGCACCCCTCGCGAACCGGGGCGAGGACGACCCGACCCCGTCGCGTGCAGCCCGCATCCCCGGGCGCGGCGCGCATCGGTTGAGGGCGCGGCTCGGGCGAGGAGCATGCCCGCCCTTACCGGATTAAGGAGGCGGACCCTTCCTCCGGATGCTGCGCGCCCGCGCAAGACGCTCTCGCCCGCGCAGGTCTCCTGCACCAGCTGCAGAGACCCTGCGGCGCGCGGGGGAAGCAGCGGTCCCGGGTGGCGCACGAAGGAGCCGCTGCCCAGGACAGCCTATTTATACTCGTAGTGATAGACCCCGGTGTAGCTGCCGATGCTCGGGTTCACGCCGTTCAGGATGAATCCGTTCACCCGCACCCCGTTCTGCGACAGTGTCTTCACGGTCTGGGTGATCTCGCGGACGGCGTGGTAGCCCGCTCGCATGACGACCATGTTGATGCCAGCCGTGCGCCCGATGAGCGCCGCGTCGGTGACCGCCAGCACGGGCGGAGAGTCAATGAGCACGAGGTCGTAGCGGCTGGCGAACTCCTCGACCAGGCGCCGGAAGTGCTCGCCGGCGAGGAGCTCCGCGGGGTTGGGCGGAACGCGGCCCCTGGGGAGGAGCTGCACCTTGCTCACCAGGCTCAGTCGCACCGCCTCGGTGAAGGGCAGCGCGCCCGCGATCACCTCGGAGAGCCCGGGCGAGGGCTCGGTCCCGAAATAGCGGTGCAGCGTTCCCTTCCGCAGGTCGCCGTCCACCAACAGAACGCGCCGCCCTGTTTCCGCGAGGACGTGCGCCAGGTTCATGGCCACGAAGGACTTGCCGATACCGGGTCTCGAACCCGTGATGGCGATGATCGAGTTGGTGGCCTCCGTGAGGCTGAACTGCAAGCTCGTCCGCAGGCTGCGCAAGCTCTCCACGGCCATCTCGTTGGGAGCGTCGGCCGCGAGGATGAGCGCGGGCTGCCCCTTCTTGCGCCGCGAGCGCGACCAGTCCGACTGCAACCCGCTGTAGGGCACGCTCCCGTAGACCGGCAGGCCGGTCACCTGCTCGACCAGCTCGGGATCCTCGACGCCGCTGCGGAGCTTCTTCCGGCTGATCGCGATTCCGACGCCCAGGATGATGCCCACGCTCGTGCCGAGCCCCATGATCTGGCCGCGCTTGGGACCCACTGGCACGTCGTTGACCACGGCCTGATCGAGGATCCGCACGTTGCCGATGGTGCCCGACTTCACGACCCGGAGCTCCTGCGCCTTGTTGAGCAGGACCATGTACAGCTGGTGGGCCACCTGGACGTCGCGGGTGAGCCGCGCCGACTTGAGCTCGGCCTCGGGAAGTCGCTTGATTCGCGTGTCGATGGTGCCTTGCTCCGCCTTGAGCTGCTTCATCTTCCGCTGCAGGGAGACCATCGAGGGGTGGGTCTCCATGAAGCGCTGCCCCATCTCCGAGCGCTGCATCTCGAGGTCCTGAATCTCCTTCTCCAGCTCCCCCGCGCGCTCCAGCGTGCCCGCGGTCTCGGCGCTCACGTCCACCTTCCCGCTCGAGGAGCGATACGTGTTGAGCGCGGCCTCGGCCTTGTCGAGGTTGGCCTTCAGCACGGGCAGCTGGGTGTTGAGGAACTCGAGCTTCCGTTCCGCCTCGGCCGAGCGGCGCTCCACGTTCATGCGCAGATAGTTCTCCGCCACGGCGTCCACCGTGCGCGCCACCGTGCGGGGGTCGCCCCCGGAGAGCGAGATCTGGAGGACCCCGGTCTTGGTCTTGCCGCGCTCGAGGATCTCGAGGCCGCCCTGCAGCTCCGCGATGACCTGCGTGCGCGGCCTCCTCGAGACGACGAACTCGGTGCCCGGCCGCGCTCTCAACGTGCGCACCAGGATCTCGAGCGGCTCCTCGGGAGTCTCGTCGGGCGACGATGGCGGCTGGAGCATGGCGGTCCGGCCCACCTTGCCCTTGAGCAGCACCTTGCCCTCGGAATCGGCGAGCTGGTAGGAGGTGCCGTTCCCGGCGATGAGCACGAGCGGCACGCCCTCGAGCGCGCGCGGAACGTGGAGGTGCTCGATCTGGATGCGCTCGCCGCCCCAGGCGTAGTGACTGAGCCCGAGCACCGGCGGAGCGGGTTGCGTTCCGCTCCACCTGCGCGCGAGGAACGCCCCGATGAACTGAACGTGGCGCGGTTCGGCCGTCACATCGAGTCCCAGCTCGTCGCTCACCGACCCGAGCAGGCTTCGCGAGCGAAGGATCTCCATCTCGGTCTCGGCCTGCGATTTCGGGGTCAAGAGCGATGCCAGGTCCTCCGAGGCGCTGCTCGAGGAGTGTTCCGTCTCCTCGAGTTGCACCAGCACGTCCGACTGGTAGATCGGGGGAGCGGTGACCGCATAGAAGAGACCGACGATGAGCCCCACCGCCGTGGTCGCCAGGATCCACCACTTCGACTCGAGCAGTGCGGGCAGGTAACCCTGGTTACCTCTCTCGAGTGCGACAGGCTGGACGCGCGGAGGCGTGGGAACGGGCGAGATGTGACTCTTTTCGATCATGTAACGGCCCCCGAGACACGCCCTGGCGCGGCACCAGGGCACGCGTTGACTGACGTGCGTTCACGACAACGATTCGCGAGGCGCTGATTCTAATGCCAAAATCCCTTCCGGTGCGGTTCGCGAAGAGCGCGGCACAGGCCGTCTTCCGTCCATCTGCTCGCGCTCCAATTCGTCGTTCGAGAACGCGAATCCACCGAGCGCCATTCCTCCAGTATGGGTCGGCCACGACTTCGGGTCAGTTGTCCACCAGGGGGCCCGACCCCGTCAGCAGAGCGATTTGGAGCCTGTGTCCGGGCCGCGCATCCGCGCACCCGGGTCAATGGTGAACTGGGACACCCTCCCTCTCGGCCCCCGCGGCGGCTCGCATTGGGGAGGCGGCCCCAGGCTCGGCGTGCGATCCCCGTTGGGGGATAGGACCCATCTGGGCGCGGGGCGGTCTCGACGATAACGGCGTAATTCGTGAGCCGGGGACGGAACTCGGTGCTGGCATTCCCGGGTTCGCACCACGCAAGGCGCGACCGCGATTTCGAACGAACGCCGCAAACCCATTCGCGCATCGAAAAGGAGCATCCTCTTGGAAAGCCCAGTCACCCAGGATGCGAACCCGCGTGTGTCACCCACGGTGTTGCATCGCATCCACGGTGCCCTGGCGGTCGCCCGCGCCAAGCTCTTGTTTTTCGGCTGTACCCAGGGCTACCGCATTCACGCCAACGGGTACGTCCGCATTGTCCGCGAGGGAACGATCGCGATCGGGGATCGGGTCACGTTTGCGAGCGGAATGCTCGCCCCCGAGGTCCTGTCCCACCGGGGAGCTCACCTTGCCATCGGGCCCTGGAGCTTCGTCGGGTACGGGGCCTCCATAGAGGCATGGGAGTCCATCGTCATCGGCCGCAAGTGCATGATCGCGCCATTCGCCCGGATCGAGGACCGCTCTTTTCGCAAGCGGGGAGGCGTCCGCATCGGCGATGATGTCTGGATCGCCAGGAACGCCGTGATCGAGGCCGGCGTCTCGATCGGGGATGGCTCGGTGGTTGCGGCCGGCAGCGTCGTCACCGCCGACGTCCCACCCGACAGCCTGGCAATCGGGACCCCAGCTCGTTGCGCCCGCCTGAGCCTGTGGGGTCCGCCCGCAGCGGGGACCGCGCCCGCCGCCGGAGCAGGCCGGCCGCCGTCCGCGGCGGGGAAATGACCCACCCCGTCGTGGCCACCCGCTCGCAGGAGGAGGCCCCTGCACGAGCAGGGCAATTTCTCGTGAGCGGGCCAACCAATTCCAATTGCCGAAGTACCAATATGTTCAGAAGGTGCCGGGACATCTGGTGGGGCGATCGAAATCGCGCACCCCGTTTTTCCGAACCGGCTATAGTGCCGGTACCCCCGCTCTAGGAAACGCCGCTTCGGCGGCGTAGCTCAGCGATGCTCGGTTCTCCGAAATGGTCCACCGCCATGGCGGTGTTGCTTTCGCCCCTGCTGGTCGCCGCAGCCGATGCGAGCGGACAAGGATCGCGGATTGTCGCACAGCCTCCTTCGCTCCGGCTTGCGGAGGGGACCCACGCCACCCTGCGCATCACCACCAGCGGCGAGACGCCGGCCATGAGCGCCAGCGTCGGCCGCATCGAGGGGCTTCACGAGATCTCGCCCGGCGTTTTCGAGGCCGACTACGTCCCGCCCGATACCCTTGATCCGCAGCTCGCCTTCATCACCGCCCTCTGGCCCACCGGTTTCGGGTGGACCACCATCCCGCTTTCAGGGGTAAGGGATGTGTCGGTGAAAGCCCGGCCCGGGACACCGGTCAGCGTCACCATCGAGTCGGACGTCTTCGGACCGGTCGTGGCCTCCCCCGCGTCCGAGGCGCTCATCCGCGTGGCGGTGCCGCCGGGCGTCCATTTCGCCATGGCATCCTTGCGGCGGCACAGTTTCGAGCTCATCGACCTTCGAGTGGACGACCCGGCCCAGGTTCACCTCCTCCTCGACCACGCGAAGGTGGAGGCCACCGCCACCGGCGAGGTGATCGTGCGCGCGCTGGTGGTGGACGACCACGGGCGGCCTCGCTCCGGCGCTCGAGTCGTCTTCCGGGCTTCGGAGGGCACCCTGGCGCCGCCGACGGAAACCGAGCCGGGCGTCTACGAGGCGCACTGGCAGCTCGCGCCGGGCGAGGTGCGGCAGGCCCGCGTGACGGCCCGCCTGTCCGGGAGACCAGCCGCCACCGCCGCCGCCGCCATGCTCGACCGGGCGCCCGGCCCACCGCAGGAGATCGCCCTCGAGCTCGATCGCAACACCTTGGTGGCCGGGGAAAGCGACGCGCTCAAGCTCGTCGCCCGCCTCACCGATGCCACCGGGCATCTCACCGACAGCGCGGCGACCCTGTCCACGAACGTCGGGAACATCGTGAGCTGGGAGCGCGCCGGGCGAGGAATGTATCGCGGCGAGGTGGAGGTGCCGCCGCGGCGAACGGCGGCCGCGCTCGAGATCAAGGTCACCACGGCGGGTTCCGTCTCGGTCAACCGGAGCATTCCGCTCGTCCCCGGAAGCGCCAAGGAGTTGCGGGTCGAGTCGGCTTCGGAGCTCTACGCGGACGGCCGCCCGCGCGACCTTCAGATATCCCTGGTGGACAACAGCGGGAACCGGGTGGAGATGGGGGACACGCCAACGGTCAGTGCCAGCCGCGGCGCGCTCGGCTCACCCGTGCGCTACGCCACCGGCTCCTACCGCGTCGCCTACCGCGCGCCCCCCTCCGGCTCCGACTTCCGGGACGTCATCACCGCCCGCATGGGCAGATGGGAAAGCCAGGGCGAATTCCACGTGCGGGCCCGCACCGGCACCATCGTCGTGGCGCCCAAGGGCGGCTTCGCGATCGGAAGTGGGAGCCTCGCCTCCGGAACCGGTGGCGCGGAGATTGGCGTCTGGATGCCGTACCTGCACTCGAGCTTCGGGTTCCTCTTCGAGGTGCAGTACCTCGGCTTCGCGAGGACCGATACCTTGGTCGGGGCCGGCCAGACCATCGTCGTGAAGACGAGCGCCGGGTTTACCTCCTTCATGGCATCCCTGGCCTATCGCCACCCACTCCTCAAGGGAATGCTCCGGTTCGACGCCGGAGCTGGTCCGGTGCTCGTCACGAGCAGCATTTCCACCGCAGGCCAACAGAACCTGTCGGGGAGCGGCTTCACCGCCGCTGGCGCGGCGGGCTTGTCGTGGGAGTACCCGTGGGGTCCAGGAGCTCCCTTCGGCGAAGTGAAGCTGACCTACCAGGCCGACTCCGGGCAAGGGAACCTGCGCGGTTCGCTGGAAGTCTTCTCGTTCCAGGTGGGATACCGCTACAACCTCTACTGAACAGCCCGGGCCCGCCCGCCACGGTGCTCCGGGCGGAACGCGGCAAGAGCGAGGTCGATGAAGCGGTTCCACCCGCCCGGCACAGTTACTCGGGCCGCGCTGGTTGCTCGATGCCGGACAGACCCCGCGGCCTCATCTGGCGCAGGAGCGCCGCCACGCCGGCATACGAGTGAAGCCGGTTCGTGTGCGCGACCACCTCCACGTCGCCGTCCTCGGAGAGCACGCGCTGGATGAGTTCCTCTCCGAGCGCCTCCACCCTGGCGAGAGGTCCCTGGCAAAACGAGCAGGAGAGGCCGTGC
>Ga0335081_10018449_pt1 | contig 11281 bp, 10 predicted proteins | sample Lox_Sample_35_FD_206713 | JGI IMG/M metagenome (GOLD analysis project Ga0335081, IMG submission 206713) | Soil microbial communities from Loxahatchee National Wildlife Refuge, Florida, United States - Lox_Sample_3.5 | ecosystem: Environmental > Terrestrial > Soil > Wetlands | place: USA... | reverse complement strand
ACAAGGCGGTGTTCAGGGACAACGTGCAGTCCTACTCCACGGTGGAGCCCGCCATTGACCTGGGCTCGCTCTCGCCGCTCGCCTTCGCCTGGCAGCAGGCGGCCCGCCGGGCGGGCTTCTAGGACACCGGCCGGGCAACGGCTGCCGGCCGAAAATCAGTGGCATAACGCAGACCAGCCCCTTACTGTCGCCCCGTGAGCGCCACTCCCGGCCCGGCGGGCCCGCCCTGGGCGGTGACCACGGGGGAATGTTCGCCGCAGACGGTGGGTCGGCTGCTCGGGTTGCTGCCCGCATGGTTCGGCATACCGTCGGCCAACGCCGACTACGTGGCCGCGGCTGGCCGGCTGCCCACCTACCTGGCCTGGCCCGGCCGGACGGGCGGGCCAGTCGGCGGCGCGCCGCCGACCGGGTCGCAGCCGGTTGGGGTGCTGCTGGCCGAGCGGCACTTCGCCGAGACCGCGGAGATCCACCTGATGGCGGTGGATCCCGCCGTGCACCGGCGCGGCGTCGGCCGTGCCATGGTCGGGGCGCTCGAGCGCGACCTGCTCGCCGACCGCGTCGGGCTGCTCGAGGTCAAGACGCTCGGGCCGTCCCATCCGGACGCCGGGTACGCCATGACGCGGCTGTTCTACCAGTCCATGGGATTCGCGCCCGTCGAGGAGCTGCTCGACCTCTGGCCAGGCAACCCGTGCTTGATCATGATCAAGGTCCTGGGCTCACCGGCACTCACCAGGCCGCGTCGAAATTGCCGTTGATCCGATCGATGACCGGCACTCGCAGCCCGGTCACGGTCCCGGTGCGCAGGCTCAGCCTGGCCAGGTGCCCGACGAGAAACGGCCGCTGCGTGTTGATGACGTGCGGGTGCCGCAGAGCCAGCGGGAACAGCAGGAACCTGTCTCCCGCGTCGATGCTCATCGGATCGCCGAGCCGCGCGCGGTACCCGGAGACCAGCAGCCTGATGGTCCGGCCCGTCGCGACCGACACCTCGGCGATTGTCCCGGCCTGACGGGACCGCGGCAGCTGCACATAGGCCACCTTCCCGTCCGGGCCGAGAACGCCGTTCGGCTCGTACAGCACGGTGCCGCGCGGCGTGGTAGCGGTTACCACGTGGCTGTCGGTGGCGAGGCTGCCACCGCGGGCCTCCGTGTGCAGCACCGCGAACGCAGCGACGTTGCCCGCCCGCGCGCGGTACGCCAGGGTGCCCCCGGACACCACGGCATGCGCCAGCACGATGTCGTAGCCGAGCAGGCCACCGGCTCCCCAGGAGAACTGGCTGATCACCGCGTTCGCCGACCGCCAGGGTGCCCAGGTGCGCCGCGCGCCCGTGGCGACGTCCTGCACCACGATCCGCTCGTTGGCCCCGGCTGTGGGCAGCGGCGGATTGTAGGGCGTGCCCGGTCCCGAGGGGAACGGCGTGCCCGACGCGAAGGCCAGCTCGCTGCCATCGGGAGACACCGCGAGATCGAAGTCCACCCACCCGCCGCTGATCACCGGGGTTGGCACCACCCAGGGCTGGCCGGGGAGCTGTCGCACCGGACCGGGCTTTCCCGCGGCATCGAGCAGCACCCGGAAGAACACCGTGCGCCAGTGCCCGCCCGAGAGATCCGCTCCGGCCAGGATGAACGTGCGGTCATCGGCCGCCCCGCTCACGCCCTCGTAGGCATAGATGTCGGCCGGGCGGGGGATCGCGGCTACCGTCCGTCCTGACCCGGCCGCCACCACCGCGGCCGTGCCGTCGGAGACGGTGACGATGAACGGGGGCATGCCGGAGACCGATGCTGGTGCTGTCGGCCCTGCGGGGGCTGAGTTCGACGGTGCCTGAGTACCCCGCGCGGGCGAGTGGCCGTGCGAGCCGTTTCCCTTGACGGGGTTGGTTGCCGCGCTGCAAGCGCTGAGCACGAGCAAGGCGATGATCGCCAGGGGGACCGGCCAGCCTCGCGCGACGCGGGTGCGATCGGCGAGGCGCACTGAATTTGTCTTCACGACCTCTAAGACGCTAGCTCTGCCCGCCGGTTGCGGCCGCCGCGCGCCGGCCGGGCGGTTCCGGCCCCTCGCGCCGCCCGGCGGTTCCGGCCCCGCGCGCCTAGCTTGTTACATGCTTTCGCAGGATCGGGCTTACCCTGTCATAAAGTGGCCGGTCATGCCAGCGCGCGGCGCGGACATGCGCTGGATGCCGGCCGGAGATCCCGCCGGACCTCGTCGCCCGAAGGAGCGCAGTCATGCCGGATGCGAACACGTCGGACGCGGCGGTCGACCGGGAGCTAGAGATCCCCGAGGGCGGGTTCTGGCCGGCGCCCGAGGTACCGCGGCCGAACATCTACCCGATGGAATGGCGGGTCGAGACCGAGAAGCTCGCCGCGATCTACCAGAAGTCCAAGCTGATGGCCTGGAACCCGGCAGACCTGCCCTGGGACGGGCTGCGGGCGGAGGACTTCAGCACCGAGCAGCGGCTGGGGATCATGTACTGGTTCTCCGTGCTGGCGAACTTCGACGCGTCCGGCCCCGCGGTGTTCGCCCGTGCCACGATTCGCGCGTTCGAGCAGCACGAGGAGGACCCGGTACGCAAGTGCTTCTTCTCGATCACCAGGGACGAGATGAACCACGAGGAGTGCTGCCAGCGCTCGATCGCCGCCCTATGGCCGGGCGGGCCGCTGAACTGGACCCCGACGACCGACCTCGAGCGCGCCGCGCACAACAACATCGGCTGGCTCTACCACAACGGCGGCCGGTACTGGAATGGCTACAACAACGCGGTCGGACGCTATACGCTGCCCGTCCTGTTCACCAGTTTCATGATGGGCGAGATGGCCGCATCGACGCTGTTCCGCGGGATGGCGTCAGGCACCAAGCACCCGGTCTTCTCCGAGATGTTCCACCGGATCGGCCGGGACGAGTCCCGGCACCTGCAGATCTGCATGACGATCCTGGAGAACGAGTGGCCCGGCCTCACCGACGACGTCCGGGCCACGATCACCCGGCAGCTCAGGGCCGGCTTCATCTTCCTGTCAATGATCTTGTGGGAACCGCCCGAGGGCTTCTGGGACCTGCCGCCGTACTTCCTGAACAACCACCGGGTGCTGATGGACCACGCCAGGGATGCGGGCCTCGGCGTGCTGTCCTACGAGGATCAGGCCGAGAACTGGCGCGGCGCGATCGCCAAGATCCGGGTCATCGTCCAGCGCTGGGGCATCGACTTCCCGGCCATGCCCGAACTCGACATCGAGGGCGTCGACGTCTCCGCCGACATCAGCCCAGAAGACATCATTCCCGTCTTCTGACCTTCGCGACCCAGGGCCGCTGACTGGCCGGGCCAGGCCCTAACCCGGCTGGCCAGCCTCTGCGGAGCCATCTCGGCGCGGCGCCGACCGCGCCTCGCTCCGCGTCGGCGGCCGCCGCTGCCCGCGTCGCAGCCGCCATCCCCGGCCCCTGCCGAGCGGGCTGTGGATAACCAAGTGGAGAACGTGGCTTTCTGTGGAAAACGAGGCCGCCTTGGTGGACGGTCTGTGGATGGCTAAAGAATCTTGAAATATGTGGCTGAACCCTCTTGCGGAGTGCGCACCGGAGGTTGTACAACTTCTCTACCAGCGAAAACGGGTACCACTCGGAGGCAGCTTCGGGGAGTCGCGGGGGAAACTCCGGGAATTCTCGAAGCAATTCTGAGAGCCTTAGAAATGTCTTGAGAATGTCGAGGGAAACCTCGGAATTCGAGAGGAACTCTGAGGACCTTGGGGGTCACCTTGAGGACTTCGGGGGAAACCTGAGAATCTCGGATTGCGGTCGAGCGAGACCCTCGGAGGCAACTCAGAGGGACTTAATCGGCGCTCCGGGAGGCTCTTGGGGCCACCTCTTCGGCGGTAACGCTCTTCGGAGTCGAGCTCTCTTCGGAGAGGTCGTCGTCGACGGAGGGATCCTCGCAAGGGGAGCCCTCGAAGGGGACTCTGAGAGACGAGCTGGGGGACCGGGTGACCGGGCTTCCGGCAGGTGTCCTGGACCGGTGGTTAGGACGGAACAGCGTGTGGCTCGCCAATCGCCCTGGCGGACCAGCTCGCCGGGGCGATCGGCGGGTTAGCACTGATCTGACCTAAGCGAGGCCCCTGCATCTCATACATGCAGGGGCCTCGTTGCATATACGGGACAACCGGTGGCGTTCGCCCTAGTACGTGCCAGGTTCCCGACGTCGTGTCACAGAGCGTCAGCGGCGAACTCGGTAAACTTGAGGCGATGGAATACCTTGCCCTGCACGACGGGATGCTCCAGCAGGTCACGAGCGCCGGCGACGCTCTGGTTCCGCTGGGCGAGCCGTTCCGCGAGCGCCCTGACGCCATGACGCGCAGCGGGGTTCCTAGCCGGGTGGTCACCTCCGACCGGGTACCGGCGGGATGCCGGTGCTCATGGGCCTACACCGGCGGCAAGCTGACGCTCAAGTACTCCAATACCGCGTGCCCCCTGTTCCGCGACCACCAGGTGCCTGCGTAGTCGGTACCTTGCCCGGCGGGCGGCTGCGGGCGCGACTGGCCAGGGGATGGCAGGAAACGGGCCCGCTCCGCGAGAGATTGAAGGCAACCCGTAACGGCCGGGGCAACGGGCACCGATAATGGAGTAGACGCAGGCGGCGTGGGTACCCCCGAGCTCACGTCGCCTGGTCCTTTCTCAGTCGGTGTCGGCCCGTGCACCCGCGGCGGCGGGCGGCGGGCCCACTAGGTAGGCACCGCGCCGAGACAGCGGATTTCGGCGGCAGGTCGCGTGTGCACGTATCCGGCCGCGACGCTGGCGGGTAGCGTTCGCTCTATGAATGACACCGCGACTGCGAAGAGCGGGGAGCCATCCTCGATGCCGGCTGCGCCGTTCGGGCGCCTGCTTACCGCCATGGTCACCCCGATGACCGCAGACGGGGCAGTGGACTATGCCGGGGCCGCGCGGCTCGCCGACTACCTGGTCACCTCCATGCGCAACGATGGCCTGGTCATCAGCGGGACCACGGGCGAGTCGCCGACTACCTCCGATGCCGAGAAGGACCGGCTGCTCAGGACCGTCATCGAGGCCGTCGGCGGTCGCGCGACCGTGGTGGCGGGCGTCGGCACCAACGACACCGCGCACACCTGCGAGCTCGCCAGGCAGGCCGAACAGGCAGGTGCGGACGCCTTGCTGGTCGTGACCCCGTACTACAACAAGCCGCCGCAGAACGGCCTGGTCGCGCACTTCTCCAGGGTTGCCGACTCGACCGGGCTGCCGGTCATGCTGTACGACATCCCCGGCCGGACCGGGATCCCGATCGCGACCGAGTCGCTGCTCCAGCTCGCCCAGCACCCAAGGATCGTCGCCGTCAAGGACGCCAAGGGCGACTTCGGCGCTGCCTCGGTCGTGATGGCCGCCACCGACCTGGCCTTCTACTGCGGCGACGACATGGTGAACCTGCCTTGGCTGTCGCTCGGCGCCTGCGGTTTCGTCAGCGTCGTGGCCCACGTGGTGGGGGACCGGCTGCACGAGATGATCGACGCCTTCCTCGCCGGCGACGTGGCCACCGCGCTGCGGCACCACCGCGAGCTGCTGCCGGTCTACACCGGGATCATGACCAGGACGCAGGGCGTGATCGCGACCAAGGCCGCGCTGACGCTGCTCGGACTGCCCGGCGGATCGGTGCGCGGCCCGCTGGCTGACGCGACGCCGGCCGAGATCGAGCGGCTGCGGACCGACCTCGTGGCGGGCGGTGTCAAGCTCCGTTGACTCACCCGCATCCTGAACTAGGACCGCCCCCGCCACTGCAGCAGGGAGGACTGCGGATCGTCGGCCTCGGCGGCCTCGGCGAGGTCGGCCGGAACATGACGGTATTCGAGTTCGCCGGCCGCCTGCTGATCGTCGACTGCGGCGTGCTGTTCCCGGATCCGGACACCCCCGGCGTGGACCTGATCCTGCCCGACTTCAGCGCGATCGACGACCGGCTCGACGACGTCGAGGCGCTCGTACTCACCCACGCTCACGAGGACCACATCGGGGCCGTGCCCTTCCTGCTGCGGCGTCGTCCCGATATCCCGCTGGTCGGCTCGCGGCTGACGCTCGCGCTCATCGCGAGCAAGCTCGCCGAGCACCGGATCACCCCGCAGGCGGTGGAGGTGGACGCCGGCGGGCGCGAGCCGTTCGGGCCGTTCGAGCTTGAGTTCTTCGCCGTCAACCACTCGATCCCCGACGCGCTGGCCGTCGCGATCAGGACCGACGCCGGCGTAGTGCTGCATACCGGCGACTTCAAGATGGACCAGCTGCCGCTCGACGGCCGGCTGACCGACCTGGGCGGGTTCGCCAGGCTCGGCTCAGACGGGGTCGACCTGCTGATGTCGGACTCCACCAACGCCGAGGTGCCCGGCATCGTGGCCAGCGAGCGGGAGATCGCCTCGGTGCTGTCCGACGTGTTCAGCAAGGCCGCGCAGCGGATCATCGTGTCCTGCTTCGCCAGCCACGTGCACCGGGTACAGCAGGTGATGGACACCGCGGCCGCGCACCACAGGAAGGTGGCGCTGGTCGGCCGGTCCATGGTGCGCAACATGGGCGTGGCCAGGGAGCTCGGCTACCTCAAGATTCCTTACGTGCCCGGCGGCCTGCTGGTGGACATGAAGGACGCCGAGGAACTCCCGCCCAACGAGATCGTGCTCATCTCGACCGGATCTCAGGGCGAGCCGATGTCCGCCCTCGCCAGGATGGCGGGCCGTGATCACCCGATCAGGATCGCGCACGGGGATACCGTGATCCTCGCGTCCTCGCTGGTGCCCGGCAATGAGACCGCGGTGTCGCGGGTGATCAACGACCTGACCAGGCTGGGTGCCCGGGTCGTGCACAAGGGCAACGCTCTGGTGCACGTGTCCGGCCACGCCCCGGCCGGGGAACTGCTCTACGTGCTGAACATGGTGAGGCCGAGCAACTTCATGCCTGTGCACGGCGAGTGGCGGCACCTGAAGGCGCACGCCGACCTGGCGGCTCAGACCGGAGTGCCGTCCGAGAACATCGTGCTGGCCGAGGACGGCATCGTGGTCGACCTCGTCGGGGGTAAGGCGGCCGTGGTCGGCAAGGTGCACTGCGGCTACGTGTTCGTAGACGGGCTGTCGGTCGGCGAGGTGACCGAGACCTCGCTGAAGGACCGGCTGATCCTGGGCGAGGAGGGATTCATCTCGGCCGTCGTTGTCATCGACATGACCAACGGCAAGCTCGTCGCCGGGCCGGAGATTCACGCTCGCGGCTCGGGCATCGACGAGGCCGCGTTCGACCAGGTGCGACCGCTGCTCGAGGAAGCTCTGGCCAGGGCCGCGGCCGACGGCATCAACGACGCGCACCAGCTCGGCCAGCTCATCCGGCGCACCGTCGGCAAGTGGGTGAACAGCAACTACCGCCGGCGTCCCATGATCATCCCGGTAGTCGTGGAGGTCTGAGCAGGCCAAGGCGCCGACATCGTGCCTCATTGATGCTGCGAATAGCGACAGCAACGAGGCACGATGTCGAGCCGCACCGTCGGATACTCGGTCGCCTTCCGTGGCGCGGGTGGCGATGATGGGCTGTCATGGAGGGACCGAGCGAGTCCGGGCATGCGGCGCTGCGGCGGGTGGTCGGGGAGACGGGCGATGCCGGGCTGCTTGAGCTGCTCTCCGGCGAGCTGTCCGGGGCCGACCTCACCACCTTGCTGCTCGAGGTGTACCGGCGGCGCGCCTGCGACCTCACGCCCGCCGGCGTGCTTCGGCGATACGGGCACGACCGGTTCGTCCGGCCGGGGACGGTCGAGCTCGCCGGGCTGCGGCGAGCCGAGGACGCCATGCTCGGCGCGCTGGACGGGGGCTTTGAGGTGCTGGCGCTCGCGCCGGTGCTGCCGCTCGGATCGCACTTCGTGATGGGCGGGGTGGACCCGCGGAACGTGATCGCCACCGTCCGCGGGAGCGAGGTAGCGGCCGATCCCACCAACGGCCTGGCGCTCGAGGCGGCCGCGAGGCGGCGCGACCTTCTTGCCGCCGCGCCGCGATCGGCCGAGCCGGTCCGGCTAGCCGCCTCGCAGCGCGTCACGAGGGCGCAGTTCGTCAGCGGGCCGGTGAGCTTCGCTCACTTCCAGCTGCTCGGCCTGGTCACCGCGGGCCGGGATACCGGGGACCACGCGTTCGAGCGCGAGCACCTGGCCGCTCACCTGCGCTCCGCCGCCCGGGGCCTGGCCGCGCTCGGCGCGCACCAGGTGCGGATCGCGATCACCTGCCTGGACGAGCCGTCCGAGCGGGTCTTCGCCGCGGTGCGCGATGAGCTCGCCGCGATGCCCGGCGTGATCGTGGTGTCCGACCAGGAGCGGCAGAGCGGCCGTGGCTACTACCGCGGGCTGTGCTTCAAGGTCTACGGCCCGGACAGCGCCGGTGAGCTGCTCGAGGTGGGGGACGGCGGGTTCACCGACTGGACCGCCCGGCTGCTCGGCAGCCGCAAGGAGCGCCTGCTGATCAGCGGCTACGGTATCGACCGAGTCGCGATGCTGGCCACGGGCGCGGCCTGACAGGGCCACCTCAGCGGTGCTCGGGCCCCCGATCAAGCTGCCAGCGGATCTCGCCGTCGTGCCACTGGTCGGTCGGGGTGAGTCCGGCCGCCCTGGCGACCGCGGCGGACGCCGCATGATCAGGATGGACGTGCGCGACGAGGGTCCGGACTCCCTGGCGGCGCAGCCAGGTAACCAGGGCACGGGCGGCCTCGGTGGCGATGCCACGGCCCTGCCACCGGGTGCCGATCACCCAGGCGATCTCGGCCGTGCGCGGCTCGGCGACGGCCACCGTCGCCTGGACCGTGCCGGCCAGGCAGCCCTCGTCACGTAGCCGCACGACCCAGTTGAGCCAGGCCTCGGCGGGGTCGGCAGATCCGGCGATCTGGCGTTCATAGCGGGCGCGGAGTTCGGCGGGAGCGGGCGGCGACCCGCCGATGAACGCGTACAGGGCAGGATCGGCGAGCACCGCCGCCATCTCCTCGGCGTGCTCGATCCGCAGCGGCAGCAGTTCCAGCCGGCCGGTGCTGATTGGCTCAGCCTCGACGCCACCCCCGCTCACACCGCCCTTAGCCACGTCGCCGCGCCGTCGCCGCGCCCCGCCGCGCCGTCGCCCCGCTAGGCCAGGTCTCGCAGCTTGAACCGCTGCAGCTTGCCGGTGTTGGTGCGCGGCAGCGAAGGCAGGAACTCGATCGCCCTCGGGTACTTGTACGGCGCGATCTTGCTCTTCACCAAATCCTGCAGCTCGGCGACCTTGTCCGGCCCGCCGTCCGCTCCGTCGGCGAGCACCACGAACGCCTTCACGATCTGGCCGCGGCCCTCGTCAGGCACGCCCACGACGCCGCACTCGGCCACGTCGGGGTGGGTGAGCAGGACATCCTCGACCTCAGGCCCGGCGATGTTGTAACCCGAGGAGACGATCATGTCGTCGGAGCGCGCCTGGTACCAGAAGTAGCCGTCGGAGTCCCTGATGTAGGTGTCGCCGGTGTAGTTCCAGCCCCCGCTGACGTAGTTGCGCTGCCGCTCGTCGGACAGGTACCGGCACCCGGTGGGTCCCTTGACCGCCAGCCTGCCCGGCTGGCCGTCGGGGACCGGGCGGCCGTGGCCGTCCATCACCAGCGCGCGGTAGCCGGGCACCGGCAGGCCGGTCGCGCCCGGCCTGATCTGGTCGTCGGCCGCGGAGATGAAGATGTGCAGCAGCTCGGTGCTGCCGATCCCGTCGATGATCTTCACCCCGGTCGCGTCGTAGAACGCCTGCCACACCGACCCGGGCAGCGTCTCGCCGGCCGACACCGGGCGGCGAAGCCCGCGCAGCTGGTCGGCCTTGCCCGCCGCGAGCATCGCCCGGTACGCGGTCGGGGCGGTGGAGACCACGGTGACCCCGCGCGCGGCGATGAGATCGGCGAGCTCGGCGGGGGTGGCCCGCTCGACCAGCAGCGTGGACGCCCCCGCACGGATCGGGAAGATCAGGATCGCGCCGAGGCCGAACGTGAACGCCAGCGGCGGCGTGCCGGTGAAGACGTCCTCGGCCACCGGCTTGAGCACGTGCCTGGAGAACGTGTCGGCCACCGCGAGCACGTCCCGGTGAAAGTGCATCGCGGCCTTCGGCCGGCCGGTCGTGCCCGAGGTGAACGCGATCAGCGCCACATCGTCGGCGGCCGTCGGCACGGCGTTGAACGTGACCGGCTTGCCGTCCGCCAGGTCGTTCAGGCTCCCCGGCTTGCCGGCCCCCGCTCCGGCATGAAAGGCCAGCACGCGCAGCCCCGGCACGTCGGCCGCCTCGAGCTCGCCGAGGAACCTGTCGTCGCACAGCGCCAGCCGCACCTGCGCGATGTCGCAGATGGTGGTCAGCTCGCCCGACCGCAGCAGCGACATCGTGGCCACCACGACGCCGCCGGCGAACAGCACTCCGAACCAGCAGGCCACCATCCACGGGTTGTTCGGCCCGCGCAGCAGCACCCGGTTGCCCGGGACCAGCCCAAGGTCGTCGGTGAGCACGTGCGCGACCTGGCTGGCCCTGGCCATCAGGTCGTCGTAGCTCCAGGTCGGCTCGGTCTCGTCCTGCGGCAGCAGGCAGGCGCGCTCGCCGCCGTGCGCCGCGATGGTCTCGCTGAGCAGCACGTCAGCGCAATTCAGCCGGTAGGGGTAGGCCAGCTCGGGCAGGCTGTACTCCATCTCGGGCCACTGGTCGGCCGGCGGCAGGTGGTCCCGGCAGAACGTGTCGACGTGGGCGGACGGCGTGAGCGACATCGGCCAGGCCTTCCTCGGCTACAGGTGTGAACGCTGATCAGTATGCCGGCAATGTTCCGGCAGTCAATGGTTCGGACCTGCCAAGCGACCGGGCGGGTGACCTGCCAAGCGGATGGGCAGGTGCTAGGGAAGCACGGCGAAGCCCTGGATCTCGACCAGCGCCGCCTCGTCCCACAGCCGGGACACGCCGATCGCCGCCATCGCCGGGTACCGCGGGCCGGCCAGCCTGCGCCACACCGCGCCGATCTGGCGCCCATGGGCGCGGTAGTCGGCCAGGTCGGCGGCGTAGATCGTGAGGCTGGCCAGGTGCTCGGGCTCGCCGCCCGCCGCCCGCAGCGCCGCGAGCAGGTTGGCCAGCGCCTGCTCGAACTGCGCGACGACGTCCGTCCCGACCACCGCGCCTGACGCGTCGAGCGCGGTCTGCCCGGCCAGGAACACGGTCCGCCCGCCCGATGCGATCACGGCATGCGAGAAGCCGGACGGCTTGGGCAGGTCAGGCGGGTTAACCAATCCGATGATCACGGCTGCGCCTCCGGTGTCGGGTGA
>Ga0335081_10018448_pt1 | contig 11282 bp, 12 predicted proteins | sample Lox_Sample_35_FD_206713 | JGI IMG/M metagenome (GOLD analysis project Ga0335081, IMG submission 206713) | Soil microbial communities from Loxahatchee National Wildlife Refuge, Florida, United States - Lox_Sample_3.5 | ecosystem: Environmental > Terrestrial > Soil > Wetlands | place: USA... | reverse complement strand
CGAGGAACCAGAGCCGGTCTCGCCGAACGCTTCGAGCAGCTCGAGCGCCGATGCGGGCTCGAACGTCAGCGCGGGCACCCGCCAGGAGGCGAGCACGGCCCTCGCGGCCGGGCGCGAAGGCTCGGCACCCGGCTCCCTGATCAGCGCCGGCGAGCACAGCGGCCCGTCCGCCACGGCGGGCAGCCGCAGGGTCAGCTCGTCCTCCACGGCCTTGCGGGCAAGGTCAGCCGCCTGGCCGGCCAACTCGCCGACGACGTCGGTGAGGACGTCCAGCCCGCCGGCGAACGGATGCGGCCGGGGGGCGCGCGAGGGCCGGCCGGGCCGTGGCCGGGCCGTGGCCGGGCCACCGGAGTCCTCGGCCCACAGGCTCAGCGCCCCGTAGGCCCAGATTCCGTGGATCACCATCATGGCCAACGCTCCAGCAGCAGGCCGGAATAATTGCTCAGCACGCTAACAACCGCGCGGGGCCGGCACGCGGTGAAACGCCGCGAACTGGCCGTCGCAGTCCTGCAAGCCAGTCCGGTGATCACGCCACGAACGGCGCGGCCCCCGAGTCCGTCGCCATCGGCCGGCCCGACGCAGCCCAGTCCTGCATTCCGCCGGCGACGTTGATCGCTTGCCAGCCGGCGGCGGCCAGCGCCCCCGCGGCCCGCGCGGAGCGCGCTCCGGACCGGCAGATCACGTAGACCGCCTGATCTTGGGGTATCTCGCGGACGCGGGCACCGAGCTCGCCCAGCGGGATGTGCCGCGCGCCGGGAGCATAGCCCGCCGTCCACTCCTCGTACTCGCGCACGTCCAGCAGCCATGCGCCGTCAGGAACGCCGGCCGCCGCTACCTCGCCAGCCTGCCTGCCCCGCCCCGCCGGCCGTCGCCCCCGCTCTGCCTCCACAGCACTCCCTTACCATGCTGGCCGCTATCCCCGGCCGCATACCGGTCATCGCTCGCACCTGGCTGAGGGCAAGGTCCGCCGGGCCACGGGCGGCTGCCCGGTCCCGGCTGACCGTCATCAGCCGAGGCTGCTACGGACTTCCCTGAACATTCGCGCGGTCGGCGGCAGCCCGGTCCTGCGCCGCGAGGTCCCGCGCCGCGGGCGGCTCATTCCCGCGCGCGGCCGCGTTGACCTTGCGCAGGTGCTTGCTCATCGAGCGGAACAAGAAGACCAGGACTACAGCCATGCCGAAGACGACGAGGAACGCGAGCGTTCCGGGCTCAACGGAGTTACTGGACACCGCGAGCGTCGTCACGGGCTCACCCACCTCGCACGGTCCCGGACCCCGGCGAACAGGTCCTCTTCCGGCCTCCCAGTATCCACCACCGACCTGGCCAGATGAAAATCCTCGGTCGGCCAGACCGCCCGCTGCACGTCCAGCGGGCAGGCGAACCAGGAACCCTCCGGGTCGATCTGGGTGGCGTGGGCAAGCAGCGCCTGGTCGCGGATCTCGAAAAAGTCACCGCAGTGGACCTGAGTGGTGATCTCGATCCCGGGACGGTCGGGATTATCCACCCACTCGCCGAGCCGTTCACCGTAGGGAGAGGGGAGCCCGCGCCGAAGCAGTTCCTCGTGCAGGGCCACGAACCGGGCCCGGTGGAAGGTGGCGAAATAGTAAAGCTTGGCCGGCTGCCAAGGCTCACCGCAGTCCGGGTAGCGGCCCGGGTCCGCGGCGGCCTCGAACGCCTCGACGGTCACCTGATGGCACTTGACGTGGTCCGGGTGGGGATAGCCGCCGTTCTCGTCGTAGCCGAGAATCACCTGCGGGCGGAATTCCCGCATGGCCCGCACGAGCGGGCGCGCGGCCGTCTCCAGCGGCTGGACAGCGAAGCATCCGGCCGGCAGCGGGGGCAGCGGATCGCCCTCCGGCAGCCCGGAATCGGTGAAGCCCAGGAACTGCTGCCGGACGCCCAGGATCTCGCGCGCCCTGGCCATCTCGCCGCGCCGGACGGCGGCGAGGTCGCGGCGAATCTCGGGGCGCTCCATCGCCTTGTTCAGGATGTCTCCCCGTTCGCCCCCGGTAAGCGTGGCGACCAGGACATCCACGCCCTCCCGCGCGTAACGCGCCATCGTCGCGGCGCCCTTGCTCGACTCGTCATCCGGGTGCGCGTGCACGGCCATCAGCCGCAGTTGCCCGCCAGCCGACGGGGCAGCGTCAGTGTCCGGTGTCCTCGTGCTGGCAGTCGCTCCCGATGGAGCGGTGGTCACGGCCGACAAGAAGGTTCCCTTCGCCACGATGGGTGCGCAGACCAGGCACGCCGCCGCCGTCGCCCGGTTCCGGTTCAGCCCCGGGCTCGGGTGCCCGCGTCCGGGCGATGCCGAGTGGTCATTGTGCTACACAACAAGCCCGCTCCGCAGCGGCATTCCCGCCGCCGGGCACCCCGATCCAGGCTCAGCGCTCCCAGGCCTGGCGCCATTGACAGGAGCGACGTACTTGCGGAGCCTTGTTAATCTCGAATGATTACCCCCAGGGCCCAACCAGGGCCCGGCGGATACCTGTTCCGCTTCCACCCTAGGAGTTCTCGTGACCGAAACCCGCGATGACACCGTCACCTGGCTCACCCAGGAGGCGTATGACCGGCTCAAGTCGGAGCTGGACTACCTCTCGGGGACTGGGCGCACCGAGATCGCCAAGAGAATCGAGGCCGCCCGTGACGAGGGTGACCTGCGCGAAAACGGCGGCTACCACGCAGCCAAGGAGGAGCAGGGCAAACGGGAAGGCCGCATCCTCCAGCTCATGCACATCCTGGACAACTCCCGGGTCGGGGAGCCACCGCGCACCGACGGCGTGGTCGGCCCCGGCATGACCGTGACGATCCGATTCGCGGGAGACGAGGACGAGGTAACGTTCCTGCTCGCCTCGCGCGAGGAGAGCGGCGCGCCGATCGACGTGTACTCCCCTCGGTCCCCGCTCGGCAGCGCGATCTCCGGGAAGAAGGTCGGGGAGAACGCGACCTACACGCTTCCCAACGGGCGTGCCACCACGGTCGAGATTCTCGAGGCCGTCCCGTACGGGGGGATGTAGCCGGGCTCAGGCGGCGTACTCGGGCTCGCTGGCCGCGGGCTCAGACGGCGCCCGACCCCGCAGCGGTACCTCCTTGATGAACCAGGCCAGAGCGAACAGCAGCACGGCGGTTGGCAGCGCCCAGATGAAGACGCCCTCGATGGCGTGGGCGATGGCGTAGAACACGTCGGCCCGGACCGGTGCCGGAAGCCGGTTGACCGTGAGCGGGTCGAGCTGGCTGCCCGGCCCGTTCAGGCGCATCCCGGGCAGCCGGGCGGCCAGCGCCTGGGTCAGCCGCCGGGCGAAGACCGCGCCGAACATCGCTACCCCGATCGACCCGCCGATCTGCTGGAAGAACGTCCGCGAGCTGCTGGCCACGCCGATGTCACGGGGGGCGACGCTGTTCTGCACGATCACCGACGTGATCTGCATCAGGAAGCCCATGCCGACGCCGAGCACCACGAAGAAGATGCCCGAAGTCAGCCGGCTGGTGTGCGCCCCCAGGCCGGTCAGCAGGTACATGCCGACCGACATGATCGCTCCGCCGATGATCGGCATGGCCCGGTACCGGCCGGTGCGCGTCATCACGAATCCGCTGACCAGTGACGTGGTGGTCACGCCGAGCATCATCGGGACCAGCATCAGCCCGCTGCCCACCGCCGAGAGGTGCTGCACCGTCTGCTGGTAGAGCGGCAGGAAGGTGAGCGCGCCCAGCATGGCCAGGCCGGCGAGGAAGCTCATCCCGGTGGCGACAGAGAAGTTGCGGTTGCGGAATACGTGCAGCGGCAGCACGGGTTCGGCGGCTCGTGCCTCGATGAACAGGAACGCCACGGTCGCGGCGACCGCCAACGCGCCGAGCCCGACGATCTGCGCTGAGCGCCACGCGTACTGCGTGCCGCCCCACGTGGTCAGCAGGGTAACCGAGGCGGCCGCGACCGCCAGCACGCCCGCCCCCAGGTAATCGATCTTGTGCTGGACCTTGCGGTACGGCAGGTGCAAGGTGGCCCACAGGTAGAGCAGTGCCGCGCCGCCGACCGGCATGTTGATGTAGAAGATCCAGCGCCAGGACAGGCTGTCGGTGATGTACCCGCCGACCAGGGGGCCGGCGATCATCGCCAGCATCATCGCGGACATCATGTAGCCCATGTACTGGCCGCGCTCGCGCGGCGACACCATGTCCCCGATGGTCGCGATCACGCCGACCATCAGGCCTCCGGCGCCCAGTCCCTGGAGCGCACGGAACGCGATCAACTGGTCCATCGAGTGCGACAGCCCCGACAGCGCGGACCCGATCAGGAAGACCACGATCGCGGTCATCAGCCAGCGCTTGCGGCCGTAGAGGTCACCGAGCTTGCCGTACAGCGGCGTGGTGATCGTGGCGGCGAGCACATAGGCGGTGACCACCCAGGACAGGTGCGTGACGCCGCCCAGGCTGCCGACGATGCGGGGCAGCGCCGTGGAGACGACAGTCTGGTCGAGCATGGCCAGGATCAGCGCGAGCAACAGACCCGGCAGGACGATGAGGACCTCGCGCTCGGGCCCCCTGACCGCCGCTCCCCCGGGCGCCGCGGCTGACTGGGTTTCCGCCATCCTTGGTTCCCTCCAGGCTGTGCGGGCGGCCGGGTGGTTCCCGGCCTACCTGCCGACCGGCTAGTATCACGCGAAATGTAAGGGTAGGCTGCCAGCTAACCGGTCGTCAAGTTAGCCAGGCTCGACATAGAGCCGGGATACAGCGAGGCAAGGATGGATGAGCAAATGCGGGGAGTGGCGGGGGTTTCCCCCGTTGTGCCCGCCGAGGCCGCGCAGACGGGCACGGCTGCCGGGAGCGGCCCCGGAAGCAGCCCCGCAAGCAGCCCCGCAAGCAGCCCCGGAAGCAGCCCCGGAAGCAGCCCCGGAAGCGAAGCTGCCGCGGACCACCCGGAGGCCGCGGAGCACGCCGGGCAGGAGGCCCGCGGCCGGAGCGATACCAGGGCGCGCATCCAGAGAGTGGCACTGGAACTGTTCGCCGAGCAGGGTTACGACAAGACGTCACTGCGTGAGATCGCCGAGCGGATCGAGGTCACCAAGGCGGCGCTCTACTACCACTTCAAGTCGAAGGAGGACATCGTCCGCAGCCTGGTGGAGGACTACTTCGGCCAGATAGACGCCCTGATCGCCTGGGCCAGGGCCCAGCCCGCGAGCCCGCGGGCCCGGGAGGAGATCCTGGGCCGCTACGTAAGCATCGTCGCGGGCGGCAGCGACGTGTTCCGGATGCTCCAGCACAACCAGGCGGCGCTGAGCAGCCTGTCCGCCGCCAAGCACCGCGGGGAGATGTTCCGCGAGCGGATGACGGGACTGGCGGACGCGCTCACTGAGCCCGGCGCCGGAATGCCGGGCCGGCTTCGCGCCGTCATGGCGCTCGGCGGGGTGAGCGTGGGCTGGATGTTCTTCGCCGACCAGGTGGAAGACCGCGGCGAGCTAGCCGCCGCGGTGCTCGGCATCGCGTCCAGCCTCGCCCAGGCCGGCCAATCGGGCCGGCCATGACCGGCCGATCGCCGGGGCGCCCGGATGGCCGGCCGCGCGGACAGGCACGCGCGGCGGCCAAGGGCGCCTGCACGCGCGGACGTGAGCACGCGCGCCCTCAGCGCGGCCGGCTCGCGGCTCCGGCGGCGCGGACCAGGGGCAGCACCCGGTAAGCGATCGGCGCGGCCAGCGCGATCACCGTGGAGGTCCGCACCACCCCGGGCACGTCGACCATCGAGTCGATGACCCGCTGCAGGTCCGCGTTGTCGCGCGCGACGACGCGGCAGAGCATGTCTGACCGGCCCGTGATCGTGTGCGCCTCCAGCACCTCGGCGATCACCGCGAGTTTCTCGGCGACCGGGCCATGACCGCCCGCCTGGCGGATCTCCAGCGTGACGAAGGCGGTCACCTGGAAGCCGAGCGCGGCGGGCTCGACGTCGGGTCCGTACCCGGTGATGACGCCACGCGACCGGAGCCGGTCCAGCCGGGCCTGAACGGTCCCCCTGGCGACGCCGAGCCGCCGCGATGCCTCGAGCACGCCGACCCGCGGCTCGGCCGTGAGCAGGCCGATCAGCCGCGCATCGAGCCGGTCGATCACGGGTGGCTCCCTTCGGGGCAGCATGGTGCCCAGCGGTCTGGCAGGACTGGTGCCGACGCCATACAAATTGTACAGGAAATCATGCAACGGTTGCGCATCTTGACTCCTCCGACCGATCCTGCCAGGACCCGACGACCGCAGTACGACCGCGGGGAGCGTGATATGGCAGCGCAGGGTCAGCAGGGTCAGCAGGGTCAGCAGGGTCAGCAGGGTCAGCAGGGTCAGCAGGGTCAGCAGGGTCAGCAGGGTCAGCAGGGTCAGCAGGGTCAGCAGGGTCAGCAGGGTCTGGCGACCGCAGCGGACGAGTTCCCGGTAACCGGCATGGACGCGGCGGTCTTCGCCGTCGGCAACGCGCGACAGGCTGCGCATTTCTACTCGACCGCGTTCGGGATGCGGTGCATCGCTTATCGCGGGCCGCAGACCGGCTGCAGGGACGAGACCGCGTACGTGCTCGAGTCGGGTGCCGTGCGGTTCGTGCTCCGCGCGCCGCTGCGGGCGGACACGGCCCTGGGCCGCCACGTGGCCGCGCACGGTGACGGGATCACCGACCTGGCCATCGCCGTGCCGTCGGCCGAGGCCGCCTATGAGCGGGCGATCGCGCGCGGGGCCACCGGGCTGGAAGAGCCCGAGGTATTCGAGGACTCCCACGGCAAGGTCGTCATCGCCGCGATCGCCGCGTTCGGCGACACCAGGCACTCCCTGGTCGAGCGCGCCAACTACAGCGGGCCCTACCTGCCCGGCTACGCGGCCGCCCGGCCGGTCGCCGCCGCTGCCGCCCGGCCTTTCTTCACCCAGATCGACCACTGCGTCGGCAACGTCGAACTCGGCAAGATGGACGAGTGGGTGGGCTTCTACCGCCGGGTCATGGGGTTCACCAACATGAAGGAGTTCGTCGGGGACGACATCGCCACCGAGTACTCGGCGCTGATGAGCAAGGTGGTGGCCGACGGCACCCGCAAGGTCAAGTTCCCGATCAACGAGCCGGCGGCGGGCAAGAAGAAGTCCCAGATCGACGAGTACCTGGAGTTCTACGGCGGTCCCGGCGTCCAGCACATCGCGCTGGCCACCGACGACATCGTCGCCGCGGTACGCGGCATGCGGGCCGCCGGCATGGACTTCCTGGACACGCCGGACAGCTATTACGACACGCTCGGCGAGTGGGCGGGCGACACCCGTGTCCCGCTGGGCACGCTGCGCGAACTGAAGATCCTCGCGGACCGCGACGAGGACGGCTACCTGCTGCAGATATTCACCAAGCCGGTCCAGGACCGGCCGACGGTCTTCTTCGAGCTGATCGAGCGCCACGGGTCCGAGGGATTCGGCAAGGGGAACTTCAAAGCCCTCTTCGAAGCCATCGAGCGAGAGCAGTCCCGCCGCGGAAACCTCTGACCCTCCCGGGGCTCACCCTTTCCTTGATCACCACCACTTTTCACGGTTTCGAGTCATGATCACGGGTGGTATGACCCGGTATGTCCTCACCAAACCCGAGAGAAGTGGGGGTTTGACCCCCCGCTTGCTCACCAGGCGGGGGGCCGGCTCACGAGGCGGGTGGGCCGGCTGGCGCTGCCAAAGCGGGTCAGAGATCAAACTCGCCGTTCTTGACGCCTTGCACGAACGCTGACCATGCGTCGGCAGTGAAGCCGAGCGCGGGGCCTTCACGGTCCTTGGTGTCGCGTACGGCCACGATGCCCGGCAGATTGCTAGATACCCCTACGCAGTTTCCGCCGTTGGTCCCGCTGTAACTGCTCTTGCGCCACTGCGCGCCGTCTAGCTGCTTTACCACGTTTTAGCCACTTCCTTAATAAGTTCGACGCTTGCCGCTCTGGGCAAAGCCTCAGTGTTCAATCCTGAATAGATGAGATTAAGAGTGGCTACCTGGTCGGGATCTTCTACGATCATGCCCGTCATAGCCGTCTCAAGGTAGGCCATGCCCAGCGCGTCCGCGTAATCCGCGATGGCGAACGACCCGTTGACGCCATCATGCGCGCCCGTGCTGGCAGGTATCACCTGCACCACGATGTTTGGCCGGGCCGACATCTCTAGCAAGTGCTCGCACTGGCCGAGCATGACATTCCCGTTCCCGACCGGCCGGCGCAACACGCCCTCGTCCATCACTGCCCACAGGAGCGGGGGGTCAAGGCGGTCCAAGATTGCCTGCCTGGACATGCGCGCCGTTAACTGTTCCTCTACGTCGGCCTCTGCCGTGCCTACCCGTGTGCTGAGCAGGACTCGCGCGTAATCCTCGGTCTGCAGCAAGCCGCCTACCACCTGGGATTCCCAGGAACGTATTTGCGAGGCACCAGCTTCAATGTCTACCCACGGCCGGAACCATGACGGGAACGGCATTCCCTTGAGCAGGTCCTGTATCCGTTCCAGCGTGCCCGTGGTCTCCAGCGCTGTGTCACACCGTCGCGCAAGATCCCGCGTAGCAGTGCGGCGCCTGGTCTCGATCATGCTTATCTGCGAGCCACTGTAGTTCACCAGGGCCCCCAACTCGGCCGCCGTTAAGCCTGCCCGCTCTCGCGCGGCCCGTAGCTCGTCGGCAAACAGGGCGACCATCTTGTCATCACTGTTCCTCGTCACTGCGCCCGCCCCTCTCACCGGTTGGCCGGCCGATCACACAGCATGCCGCCGGTACCTCACAGCCTGTGTTATCCGCTGGTCAAGCCTAGCCCTCGCCGTCAAGGCTTGCCGTAGCCGTGACGGGCACCCTCCCGGCCGGATCTGGCCGGCGCGGATGCCCGTCATGGCCTCCACAGGTCACAACACAGGTCACCAACACGTGAGGGAGTCGCCCCCATGATCGGCGGTACTGGCGCTGTCCCGACGTCGTGTATTGGAGTGCGCGGCGTCACAGAGCCTGACTCCGGCGCTGGTACCGCTCCCAGTCCCGGGCCTTTGCGCACGTACCTGCCGCTGGCCGCGCTGCCTACTGCGCCAGGGTGCGCCCGTGGACACGTGCGCACCGTGGCTCGCGAATGGGGGCTGGCCGAACTAGCCGACACGGCCGAACTGCTGGCCAGCGAATTAGTGACCAATGCCGTGCAGGCGTCCGCCCGTTTGACGCTCGGGGCGGGCGTAGCAACCATTCCTGTTGTCCTTCTCTGGGTTGCCTGCGACCGAGCCTCTCTTTTCATTGGCGTATGGGACGCCAGCGACGAGCTGCCCGTCCGCCGCGATGCTGCGGCGGACGAAGACAGCGGCAGGGGCTTAATGCTGGTCGAAACCCTGAGCACTGAATACGGAGCTTACCGGAGAGCAGAGGGAAAGGTTGTGTGGTGCCAGATCGCGTGACCGCCGCGCCCGGAAGCCTGGGGGGTGCGCCAGCCGTCGGCCGGCGAGTCCCGCGGCTTGAATCGCTGCGGCTGCCGCAGCCACCGGCCCGGCGCGGCGTTAGCTGAACTGGAGCTTGTAACCGCTCTCACGCAACTGGGTGATCACGCTGTCGCAGTGTCCCGAGCCCCTGGTCTCCACCTGCAGCAGCACCTCGACCTCGTCCACGTGCAGGCCGGGGGTGACGCGCTCGTGCACGACGTCGAGGACGTTGGCGCCGAGCCCCGCCACCTCGGTGAGCAGGGTGGCCAGTGCGCCCGGCCGGTCCGGGAGCCGGCAGCGGAAGGCCAGGTAGCGCCCCGCGGCGGCGAGGCCGTGCCGCAGCACCTTGGCCAGCAGCAGCGGGTCGATGTTGCCGCCGGACAGCACGGCCACGACCGGCGGCTCGAAGGCGCGAGAATGCTCCAGCAGCGCGGCCACGGCCGCAGCCCCGGCCGGTTCCACGACCTGCTTGGAACGCTCCAGGCAGAGCAGGAGAGCGCGGGACAGGCTCTCCTCGGACACGGTCACCACCCGGTCCGCCAGCCTGGCGAGGACCGCGAAGGTCAGCTCGCCCGGCCTGGCCACCGCGATGCCGTCGGCCATGGTGGCACCGCAGGTCACGCTGACCGGATGACCGGCCGCCAACGATGCCGGGAACGGCGCCGCGGCGTCCGCCTGCACCCCGAGAACGCGGACCGCCGGCTTGCTGCCCTTCGCGGCGATGGCGATGCCGGAAGCCAGCCCGCCGCCGCCCACGGGAACCGCGATCGTGCGCACGTCCGGGCACTGCTCGACGATCTCCAGGCCCACGGTTCCCTGGCCGGTCACGAGGTCGGGGTGGTCGAACGGATGAATGAAGATCAGCCCGCGCTCCGCGGCAAGCTCCCTCGCCCTCGCCAGCGCGTGCTCCACGGTGGTCCCGTGCAGGATGACCTCGGCTCCGTAGGCATTAGTGGCCGCGATCTTGGGGAGCGGCGCGCCCTCCGGCATGACGACGGTCGCCTTGGCGTCCAGCAGAGCCGCCGCGAAGGCGACGCCCTGAGCGTGGTTGCCCGCGCTGGCGGCGATGACGCCGCGGCTGCGCTCCGCGCCGGAGAGGCGATAGATGCGCAGGTAAGCGCCGCGGGCCTTGAACGATCCGGTGCGTTGCAGGTTCTCGCACTTCAGGTAGACCGGGCCACCGATCCGCTCGGAGAGGACCCGCGAGCGGAGCAGCGGCGTCGCCAGGATGACCCCGGTGAGGATTTCGCGGGCCGCGGCCACGTCGTCGAGGCCCGGACAGGAAGACGTCGTCGTCATGACACAGAGTCTGGCATCGCCTCCCCCGCACGGCTCAGTCGCCGGTCCAGTAGCGGTCGCCGGCGAGGATGAGTGCCGCGGCGCCGACGAGCCCGGCGCTGCGGCCGAGCGCCGCGGGCACCACGCGGAGCTGGCGCACGAACTCAAGCTTGGCGTGCGCGCGCAGCGACTCCTCCAGCGGCTCGAACAGCATGGCGCCCGCCTGGGAAAGCCCTCCGCCGATCGGCACCACCTCGAGATCGCACAGGTAGGTGGCGGACGCGATGGCGATGCCCAGTGCCCGTCCGGCGCGGCGCATGGCGCCCAGGCCGACCGGGTGGCCCTGCGCCCCGTCGTCGGCCAGGTCCTTCGCCGTGGCCCCCGGCTGGCCGGCCCGCCAGCCCTCGCCCTGCGCCCAGGCAACGAGGGCGGGGCCGCGCGCGATGGCCTCCAGGCAGCCGCGCCCGCCGCACGCGCACGGCGGGCCGTCCGGGCACACGACCACGTGACCGATGTGGCCGGCGTTGCCTGATCCCCCCTCGATCAGCTTGTCGTCCAGGATCAGCCCGCCGCCCACGCCGGTCGAGACGACCATG
>Ga0335081_10018446_pt1 | contig 11282 bp, 8 predicted proteins | sample Lox_Sample_35_FD_206713 | JGI IMG/M metagenome (GOLD analysis project Ga0335081, IMG submission 206713) | Soil microbial communities from Loxahatchee National Wildlife Refuge, Florida, United States - Lox_Sample_3.5 | ecosystem: Environmental > Terrestrial > Soil > Wetlands | place: USA: Florida... | reverse complement strand
GCCGAACACCACGACCATGAAACTGTCGATGATGTAGCCCTGGCCGAGATTAGGACTGACGTTATCGATCTGCGACAGCGCGACGCCGGCGATGCCGGCGATGCCGGAGCCGAGCCCGAAGGTCAGCGCATCGACCCGGCTGGTGCGGATGCCCATCGACGCCGCCATGCTGCGGTTCTGCGTCACCGCGCGCATTTCGAGCCCGAAGCGGGTGAAGCGCAGCAGCGCGAGAAGCGCGACGAACACCGTCAGCGCAAAGCAGATGATCCACAGCCGATTATAGGTGATGGTGATGCCGCCGGCGTCGAACGCGCCGCTCATGAACGAAGGATTGCCGACCTCGCGGTTGTTCGGCCCGAAGACGGTGCGCACTGCCTGTTGCAGGATGAGCGACAGGCCCCAGGTCGCCAGCAGAGTTTCAAGCGGCCGCCCGTAGAGAAAACGGATGATCGAGCGTTCGATCAGGATGCCGACGAAGCCGGCGACCAGGAAGGCGAGCGGAATGGCGATGGCGAGCGAGTAATCGAACAGTGCCGGATTGTTGGTGCGGATGGTTTCCTGGACCACGAAGGTCACATAGGCGCCGAGCATGACCATCTCGCCGTGCGCCATGTTGATCACGCCCATCACGCCGAAGGTGATGGCAAGCCCGATTGCCGCCAGCAGCAGCACCGAGCCGAGCGAAATACCGTACCAGGTGTTCTGCACCGCGCTCCATAGTGCGAGGCGCTGCTGCACGGCGGCGATCGCCGAACTCGCCGTCTTCAGCACTGGCGCCGAAGTCGCACTCGGCAGGCCCGACAACAAGCCAAGCGCGTCCTGATCGGCGCGCTCGCGGATGATCTCAACTGCCGCGGTCTTATCCTGGTCGCTGGCGTCGTCGCTATAGAGCAGGACGGCGGCGCGTGCTTCCATCAGCGCGTGCTTGATCCGCGTGTCGTGCTCCTTGGCGATGGCGGATTCGAGCGCTGGCAGCGCGCTGTGTTCGTGCGACTTGAACACCGCCTGGGCGGCGTCGTACCGGGTCGCCGGATCGGGCGACAACAGCGTCAATCCGCCGAGCGCGGCGTCGATATTGCCGCGCAGCCGGTTGTTGAGCCGCACAGTGTCGAGATCGGCCGGCGGGTCGGCGGTGACGGCTGCGCCAGTGATGGCGTCGGTGAGCTTACCGGCATCATCCTTGATGTAGACGACCTTCTTTTCGGCGCTGAACATCAGCCGGCCGTCTTGCAGCGCGCGAATGATGGTTTCAGCGCGCGGGCTGCCTGATGAGGCGACCGCATCGATGCCGTCGTTGGTGTCACTGAAATCGTCGGTGGTGAATTTGGCGACCGCGTCATTGAGGCTCGCGGCATGAGCACCGCTCAGGCCCAGTACGAGACCGCAGATCAATGACAGGGCGACGAGGCAAGCTCGGCTGAAACGCATCGCAAATTTCCCCGGACCAAGCCCGGGTTGTCCCGCAGAACGAGAGCCCGGCGCAGATTTGTTATTGGAGCGCAATTTTGCTTCACGCTCGTCATGCCGGGAGGCAAATTGCGGCCTCCCGGCATCGTCACTTCAACTTGTCGGCAGGCCGCTCAGGACGCGCCGCCGCACTTCTTGGTGACCGTATTGTAGTTGCCGCACTTGAGCTTCACCCAGTCGGCTTCGAGGTCTTTCGAGCCAGGCAGGTAGTCCGACCAGGCATCGCCAGGGACCAGGTCCTTGGTCTTCCACACCACGTCGAACTGACCGTCGGCTCTGATCTCGCCGATATAGACTGGCTTGGTGATGTGATGGTTCGGCAACAGCGTGGAGATGCCGCCGGTCAAGTTCGGCGCCTGCGTGCCGGGCAGCGCATCTATGACCTTGTCCGGATCGGTGGTCTTCACCTTCTCGACCGCCTTCACCCACATGTTGAAGCCGATGTAATGCGCTTCCATCGGGTCGTTGGTGGTGCGCTTCGGATTCTTGATGAAGTCGTGCCACTCTTTGATGAAGGCGGCATTGGCCGGCGTCTTGATCGACTCGAAGTAGTTCCAGGCGGCGAGGTGGCCGACCAGCGGCTTGGTGTCGAGACCGGCGAGTTCTTCTTCGCCGACCGAGAACGCCACCACTGGAATGTCGGTTGCCTTGATGCCCTGGTTGCCCAGTTCTTTGTAGAACGGCACGTTGGCGTCGCCGTTGATGGTCGAGACCACTGCGGTCTTCTTGCCGGCCGAGCCGAACTTCTTGATGTTCGAAACTTCGGTCTGCCAGTCGGAGAAGCCGAACGGCGTGTAGTTGATCATGATGTCCTCGTCCTTCACCCCTTTCTGTTTGAGGTAGGCTTCGAGGATCTTGTTGGTGGTGCGCGGATAGACGTAGTCGGTGCCTTCCAGCACCCAGCGCTTCACCGAGCCGCCATCCTTGCTCATCAGATAGTCGACGGCGGGGATCGCCTGCTGGTTCGGCGCGGCGCCGGTATAGATGACGTTGCGTTCGCTTTCTTCGCCTTCGTACTGCACCGGATAGAACAGCAGATTGTTCAGCTCCTTGAACACCGGCAGCACGGATTTGCGCGACACCGAGGTCCAGCAGCCGAACACCACAGCGACGTGATCCTTGCTGATCAGTTCGCGCGCCTTCTCGGCGAACAACGGCCAGTTCGAAGCCGGGTCCACCACGACCGGTTCAAGCTTCTTGCCGAGCACGCCGCCCTTCTTGTTCTGCTCGGCGATCAGCATCAGCATCACATCTTTCAGCGTCGTCTCGCTGATCGCCATCGTGCCGGAAAGCGAGTGGAGAATGCCGACTTTGATCGTGTCCTCGGCCTGGGCGTTCGCCGCCGCCAGGAGGCCAAAGGCAAAGGCGGCCGTGGCGGCAAGCCAACGGCGGCCTCGCGGTCGCCCGGCGACCGCGCCCATGGAATTGTACATCGCGATGTCCTCTGTTTGACGCGCGACCGGCCCGGCGCCGTCCCGCACGGCCGCAAATCGCAAGGACTGTGCCAACCGGGAATGGGCGGGAAGTCATTGTTATGCTGAATGTTTTCTTGCAGTGTGACAGTCGCGCCCGGACGCCGCGCTTATTTCGAGTCCGCTCATGGAGGGCGGCTGCCTAATCGATGGGCAGGCGAAAACGAGGCATCCGAGTACTTGCATCGTAATTAGGCAGCCCGGAAAGGTCGGTTTTCGGGGCGGCGTCGGTATCGCGGTGTCCTGGTCGATTTGACTCTGGGCCCTGCGCCGCGCATCGATCAGCGCGCAATGTCGAGCCTTCTTCACCGCCGCAAATTCACGATAGAATGGGGTCATTGCGACCCGGCCGGCATCGTCTTCAACAGCCGTTTCTTTGAATATTTCGATTGGGGGACGTGGAGCCTTTTCGAGGCCGCCCTCGGCGTGAAGCCGGCGGAACTCGGCGCGGTCTACGGCATCATCGGCATTCCGCTGGTCGATGCCGGCGCACGCTTTATTGCGCCGGCCCGCTTCGGCGACGAAGTCGAATTGACCTCGCAGGTGAGCGAATTCCGCCGTTCGAGTTTCGATGTCGCACATCAACTTCTGGTGCGCGGCGCGCTCGCGGTCGAAGGCAAGGAGACCCGCGTTTGGGCCGGTCGCGACCCGGCCGAACCGTCGAAGATCAGATCGCAGGCAATTCCGCCCGAAGTCACCGCGCGGTTCGAAGTTTAACGCGCGCGATTATTCGTCGCGCGATCGCCGTTGCCGCATTCGGTTTGAACGGCATTGCCGTTGTTGCTATGGATGCGATCAACAAAACAAGCCGGTGAAACGCTCAACCTGAAACGCCTATGGCGCGCATTCTGTCGCTGACGCTCAATGGCCGCGTCCGGCTCGACGCCGTAGCCGACAACGTGCTGCTGCTGGACTATTTGCGGGAAATCGCCGGACTGACCGGAACGAAAACGGGGTGCGATGGCGGCGAGTGCGGCGCTTGCACGGTTCTGGTCGACGATCAGCCGCGGCTGTCGTGCCTGACGCTGGCGGCGATCGTCGAGGGCCGCCGCGTCGACACGATCGAATCGCTGGCGACCGACGGACGCTTGTCGGCGGTGCAGCGCGGCTTCCATGAAAAGCTCGGCGCGCAATGCGGCTACTGCACGCCCGGATTCATCATGGCCTCGGCCGGGCTGCTGCGACGCAATCCGCGCCCGAGCGAGGATGAAATTCGCGAAGCCCTCGGCAGCAACATCTGTCGCTGCACCGGCTACGTCAAAATCATCGAAGCGGTGCAGTATGCGGCCGAGCTGCACGCGACCGGCATCTCGCCATGAACGATTTCGTGCCGGCACATAACATCGGCGACTACGTGCCGATGATCGACGGTCCGGAGAAAGTCTCCGGGCGCGCCAAATACACTGCCGACCTCGTCGTGCCGGGCGCGCTCGCCGGGCGGATTTTTCGCAGTCCCTATTCGCACGCCGAGATTATCGAGGTCGATGTGTCCGAGGCGGCGCGCCTGCCGGGCGTCAAGGCGATCGTCACCGGCGCCGATTGCGACAAGACCTTCGGCGTGCTGCCGATCGCGCGCAGCGAACACCCCTTGGCGCGACAGCGCGTGCGCTATCGCGGCGAACCGATTGCAGCCGTCGCGGCAATCGACGATGCGACCGCCAAGGAAGCGCTGCGGCGCATCAGGCTCACGGTGCGCGAACTGCCGGCCTATCACACGGCGCGCGAAGCGCTGGCGCCCGATGCCGTGAATATTCACGAACATCGTCCACACAATATCGAGCGCGATGTGCTTTTCGAACTCGGCAATGTCGAGGCGGCGTTCGCCGAAGCCGATTTGGTGCGCGAGGGCAGCTACAATTGTGCCGAAGTCTGCCAGAACCAGATGGAAATGCACGCCGCGCTCGCCGAATACGACGTGGTGCGCGACCGCATCACAGTCCATGCCTCGACGCAGGTGCCCTATTACGTGCATCTGATGCTGGCGCAGATCCTCAGCATGGACATGTCGCGCATCCGCGTGGTCAAGCCGCATGTCGGCGGCGGCTTTGGATGCCGCACCGAAACGCTCAATGTCGAGCTGATCGCGGCGCTGTTGGCGCGCAAGGCAGGCGGCGCCGTGCGCATCGCGGTCAATCGCGAAGAGACTTTCATCACTCATCGCGGCAGGCCGGAGACCGACATCCGGCTCAAGATCGGCATGCGTCGTGACGGCCGCATCACCGGCGTCGAATGCGAGTGCACCCAGCGCGGCGGCGCGCATTCGGGCTATGGCGTCGTCACCATTCTTTACGCCGGCTCGATGCTTTACGCGATCTACGACCTGCACAACGTGAAATATGTCGGCAAGCGCGTCCTGACCAATACGCCGCCGTGCGGCGCCTTTCGCGGTCACGGCACCGTCGACATCCGCTTCGCCTTCGAGAGCCTGCTCGATCAGATGGCGCGCGAGATGGGCATCGATCCGATCGCCGTGCGCCGCGCCAACTTGCTTACCGCGCCGACCTTCACCGACAACGACTTGATGGTGAACAGCTACGGCCTGCCGGAATGCATCGACTGGGTGGAGAAAGAGAGCAACTGGCGCGAACGGCGCGGCAGGCTGCATAGCGGCAATGGCGTTCGCAAGGGCCTCGGCTTTGCCTGCTCGCATTACATCAGCGGCGCATCGAAGCCGGTGAACTGGACCGGCGAGCCGCATGCCACGGTGAAGATCAAGCTCGATTTCGACGGCTCGATCGTGGTGCTTTCCGGTGCCGCCGATATCGGCCAGGGCTCGACCACGATTCTCGCGCAGTCTGTCGCCGAAGTGCTGGGGCTTGAACTGTCGCGCGTGCGCGTCGTCACCGGCGACAGCGAAGTAGTGCCGAAGGACAACGGCTCGTATTCGTCGCGCGTGACTTTCATGGTCGGCAATGCGGCGATCGACGCGGCGCAGAACCTCAAGGCGTTGCTGATCGCGGCGGCGGCGCGCAAGCTCGAAGCCAAGCCCGGCGAGATCGAGTGTCTCGGCGAACTCTATCGTGCCGGCGCGCAGGACAAGGGCCTCAGCTTCAACGAAGTCGTCACCGAAGCGCTCAAGGACAGCGGCACGATCACCGTCACCGGCAATTATTCGACAATTCCGCAATCGCACGGCGGCAAGAAATATCGCGGCGCGGCGATCGGTGGCACCATGGGCTACAGTTATTCGGCGCAGGTCGTCGAAGTCAGCGTCGACGAGGAGACCGGCGTCGTCACCGTCGACAAGGTTTGGGTCGCGCACGATTGCGGCCGCGCTCTCAACCGCCTCACCGTCGAGGGCCAGGTGCAGGGCTCGGTGTGGATGGGCATGGGCCAGGCCATGAGCGAAGAGGCCGCCTATCACGACGGCCTGATGCTCACCGCCAATATGCTCGACTATCGGGTGCCGACCATCCAGGACTCGCCGCCGATCGAAGTCGGCGTCATCGAGAGCATCGACCCGCACGGCCCGTTCGGCGCCAAGGAGGCGGGCGAGGGCTCGCTCGCCGCGTTCCTGCCGGCGCTGACCAACGCGATTGCCGACGCGACGGGGCTGCGTTTCAACGATCTGCCGGTGACGCCCGACCGCGTCTTCGCCGCGCTGGAGAAACGGGCGCGCACCGGCGGCAAAGCCAGGAACGGCGGCTGATGGACGCGCTGCCGGAATTCGCCGTCGTGCGTCCGCGCACGCTCGACGAATTGGTCGCGGCGCGGTCGACGTATCGCGACAGTCGTCTGCTCGGCGGCGGCACCGATCTCGTCGTCAATATCCGCCGCGGCATCGTGACGCCGCCGGTGCTGATCGACGTCAACGGCGTCGCTGAACTGCGTCGCATCACGGCCGACGCGCGCGGTCTCGAGATCGGCGCCAGCGTAACGCTCGCCGACATCGCCGCACACGCCGGCATCGCGCAGTTTTATCCCGTGGTGGCGCAGGCCGCGGCGCAGATTGCCGGCCCGACGCATCGCAATATGGGTACGCTCGGCGGCAATCTCGCGCTCGACACCCGCTGCATCTACTACAACCAGAGCGAATGGTGGCGCGAGGCCAATCATCACTGTCTGAAGACGACGGGTGAGGTGTGTCACGTCGCGCCGAAAAGCCGCGGCGTCTGCTTTGCGACGTTCAGCGGCGATCTCGCGCCGGCGCTGCTGACGCTCGATGCCGAGATCGAGATTGCCGGTCCGGCGGGGACGCGCCGGATGCCGCTCGCCGATCTCTATATCGGCTATGCGCGGCAGGACGAGCCGGTGACGGAGACGTGCGGCGACGGCAGGTATTTTCTGGCGCTGCGCCCCGGCGAATTCATTACCGCGGCTCGCGCGATGAATACGCCGGGCCTGCGTTCGGCTTACGACAAGATCCGCATCCGCCGCTCTATCGAATATCCGGTGACCGGCGTTGCGGTGGCGTTGCGCCGCGTCGGCGACAGCCTCGTCGACCTGCGCATTGCCTTCACCGGCACCAATCCGCGGCCGGTGCGGCTTTCAGGCACCGCAGAGCTCTGCGGCGGGGCGCTCGATGAGCGCGTGTTCAAGGGTCTCGATGCCCTGGTGCGCGATCAGATCATGGCGATGAAGACGACGTTCACGCCCGGCCATTATCGCCGCCGCGTCGCCGGCGTTCTGGCGCGGCGCTTGGTGCAGAAGCTGTTTGCCGGCTGATTGCTCGCCGCGGGGATGCGGCAGATTTCAGCTTTCCCACTCTCGCAGCTTGAAGCGCTGAATCTTGCCGGTCGCGGTGCGCGGCAGATCGGGGCGGATGTCGATCCAGCGCGGATATTTCCACAGTCCCGCCGATTGCTTCACGTGCGCGCGCAACGCCTCGATGAGGTGCTCGTCGGCCGAATAGCCATGGCGCAGCACGATGAAGGCCTTCGGTTTGATGAGGCCGTCGGCATCCTGCTTGCCGATCACGGCAGCTTCGAGCACCGCCTCGTGCGAAGCGAGCGCCGCTTCGACCTCGAACGGCGACACCCACATGCCGCTGACCTTGAACATGTCGTCGGTACGCCCGCAATAATGGTAGTAGCCGTCGGCGTCGCGGAAATATTTGTCGCCGGTCACCGTCCATTCGCCGGCGAAGGTGCGTCGGCTTTTGGCGCGTTGATTCCAGTAGCCTTCGCCGGCAGTGGCGCCGCGGACGATCAGCTCGCCGACCTCGCCGTCGGCGACTTCGCTGCCCTGCTCGTCGACGATTTTCAGGTCGTAGCCAGGAACCGGCTTGCCGGTGCTGCCATAGCGCAGATCGCCCGGCCGATTGGAGAGGAAGGTCTGGAACATTTCGGTCGAACCAATGCCGTCGAGCACGTCGACGCCGGCCCGCTCGCGCCAGCGCTCGCCGAGATGACGAGGCAGCGCTTCGCCGGCCGACACGCACAGGCGCAGCCGGTCGGAACCTGCGCCGCGCGTCATGTCCTTGTGGGCGAGCAAAGAGGCGTAAAGCGTCGGCACGCCGTAGAAGATCGTCGGCCGACGCCGGCGCATGACCTCGAACACGGTCTCGGGCGTCGGTCGCTGCGACAGCAGCACTGCCGTGGCGCCGACCGACAGCGGGAACGCCATAGCGTTGCCCATGCCGTAGGAGAAGAACAGCTTGGCGGCGGAGAACACCACGTCATCTTCGCGAATGCCGATGATGTGCTGACCCATCAGCCGGGCGGCCGCAAGCGGCGTGGTGTGGACATGTTTGACGCCCTTGGGCTCGCCGGTCGAGCCCGACGTGTACATCCAGAACGCAACTTCATCGGAGAGCGTCGGCGCGGTGAATGGCGCGGGTGCGCCGCGCTCGATCAGCTCGGCGAAATCGCGGACCTCGCGGCCGGCAAAGGCGGCTTTTTCCTCGGCCGTCGCGCCGATCAGGATAATGGTGCGCAGGCGCGGCAATTGATCGAGGATCGGCAGCAGCGTCTTTGCCAGCGACGCCGAGGCGACGATCGCGGCGGCGCGGCTGTCGCCGAGGATATAGGCGTACTGCTCCGCCATCAGCAGCGTGTTGAGCGGCAGCGCCACGATGCCGGCGCGCACTGCGCCCCAGAACGCTACCGGGAAATCGACCGAGTCATAGAGCAGGATGCCGAGACGTTCTTCCGGCCGCAGGCCGAGGCCAAGCAGCGCCGCACCGAAGCGACAGGTTTGCTGTTGCAGCTCGCCGTAGCGCAGCGAACGATCGGAATCCGCGAAGGCAATTTTGTCGGCGAATCCGCGTGCGACCTGAGCATCGATGAGATCGGTGACGGCGTTGAACGGCCGGCGCTGCAGGAGATCATCCAGCATGGCTGTCGGGGTCGCTCTCCCTCCCCCATATGTTCTAGCTATTCCTGGGAAAATCCCATTATCCTGCGGCCCACGATGGGGCTTGCAGGACCCTAGTCCGGGAGTGTCGGATGCGCAATCGCTGCAGCAGAGAGTCGGCATGAGTCGCGGCAACGCCATCGCACGCGCCGAAGCTTACTGCGACGACGGACGCTTTCTCGCCGACCTCGCGCGGCGCGTCGCAATCCCCAGCACCAGTCAGGAGCCGGAGCGCGCGCCGATGCTGCGTCGTTATCTTGTGGAGGAAATGCAGCCGGCATTGGTCGCACTCGGCTTTGTCTGTCGCGTGATCGAGAATCCGCAAGGTCCGCCGGTGCTCATCGCCGAGCGCATCGAAGACCCGACCTTGCTCACGGTACTGCTTTACGGTCATGGCGACACAGTGCGTGGCTTCGACGATCTGTGGCGCCAGGGACTGTCACCGTGGCGCATCGTTGTCGAAGGCGATCGCATCTACGGTCGCGGTACGGCGGACAACAAAGGTCAGCACAGTGTCAACCTCGCAGCGCTCGACGCCGTGCTCGCCGAACGAGGCGCGCTCGGCTTCAACTGCAAAGTGCTGATCGAGATGGCCGAGGAAGTCGGCTCGGTCGGATTGCGCGAACTCTGCGAGCGCCACAGCGGCGATCTGCTCAAAGCTGACGTGCTGATCGCATCCGACGGACCGCGCATCGCGCCGAGACAACCGACGATATTTCTTGGCGCCCGCGGCGGCTACCCGATCGAGATCAGTGTCGACTTGCGCGAGGGCGCGCATCATTCGGGAAATTGGGGCGGACTTCTCGCCAATGCCGGGATCGTACTGGCGCAGGCGCTTGCCACCATCACCGACGCGCGCGGCGCGATCCGCATTCCGCAATGGCGGCCGGTCTTGCCGAAGGCGGTGCGGCAAGAGCTTGCCGGTGTCGAAGTCGATGGCGGCGACGATGGACCGGCCGTCGACCACGATTGGGGCGAGCCCGGTCTGTCGCCTGCAGAGCGGGTCTTCGCCTGGAACAGCTTCGAGATTCTCGCCTTCACGACCGGCACGCCGCTGAATCCGGTCAATGCCATTCCGGGCAGCGCGCGAGCGCACTGCCAGCTTCGCTATGTGGTCGGCACCGATGTCGACGACGTCATCCCGGCGTTGCGCCGCCATCTCGATCGTCACGGCTTTCATCAGGTCGAGGTGCGGCAGGGTCGCGGCAGCTTCTTTCGCGCCAGCCGTCTTGATCCTGCCGACCCGTGGGCGATCTGGGCGAAACTGTCGCTCGAACGCACGACCGGCCATTTGCCGACCGTGCTGCCGAGCTTCGGCGGCTCGCTGCCGAACGACATTTTCATGGACGTTTTGGGTCTGAAGACATTGTGGGTGCCGCACTCCTATGCCGGTTGCTCGCAGCACGCACCCAACGAGCATCTGCTCGCTCCGATCGCGCGCGAGGGGCTGGCGCTGATCGCCGGCCTGTTCTGGGATTTGGGCGACCCGGCAACGCCGCGCCCGCCGCACTGACGGCATTGCCGGTCGCATGGTGATGCTGCCCCGCGTTTGCTTTGCGCCGCGGCGCACCCATATAGGCCGTGCACCGTGATTGGAACCATCATGTCGAAGCCACTTGTCGTTTCGATTTCGCATCGCCTTGGCAAAGACGAGGCGGTGCGCCGTTTGAAAGCCGGCCTTGACGCCGCGCGCACGAATTTTGCCCATGTGATGACCATCCAGCAGGAGACCTGGACCGGCGATCGGCTTGAACTGCGCATCAGCGCGCTGGCGCAGGTCGTCAGCGCCACGATCGACGTCGCCGAAGACCGCGTTCACCTCCAATTGTTCCTGCCCTGGCTGTTGGCCAAGCTGGCCGAAACAATCCAGCCGCTCATTCGCAAGGAAGCGACACTGCTGCTCGAAAAGAAATGAGCATGCGCCGCTGCACTGGCCGCGCTGGCTCTGCGATCTGAAAGCGCGCGCGGCGCAGCAGAACGGGCCGCTGATTAGTGTTGTTGCGGTTGCCAGCCGCACCGATTTGGAGGAGAGTCCCGGCAACAGTGAAT
>Ga0335081_10018444_pt1 | contig 11283 bp, 8 predicted proteins | sample Lox_Sample_35_FD_206713 | JGI IMG/M metagenome (GOLD analysis project Ga0335081, IMG submission 206713) | Soil microbial communities from Loxahatchee National Wildlife Refuge, Florida, United States - Lox_Sample_3.5 | ecosystem: Environmental > Terrestrial > Soil > Wetlands | place: USA: Florida... | reverse complement strand
GTGCGCGGCGTGCGCTTCAATTTCGTCAAGCATCTCGGCGGCGCGCCCGACGTGGCCGTGTTCGATCGCGTCATCGCCCGCATCAAGCCGCGCGGCTGGCATGTGGTGCTGCATCTCGATGCACCCAGCATCATCCCGCTGTCGGATATGATGCGGAAGCTGCCGTTGCCTTTCATCGTCGACCACATGGGCCGCGTGCCGGCCAAGGATGGCGTCGATCAGCCGCCACTGCGCGCGCTGATCGAGCTTTCGCGCCTCGAAAATTGCTGGATCAAGGTGTGCGGCGCCGAACGCATTTCCATGCCGCCTTACTCGGCGGCGGTGCCGATCGCGCAGGCTTTGGTCGAAGCCGCGCCGGAGCGCGTTCTCTGGGGCACGGATTTTCCGCATCCCAACGCCACGCACGAAGCAGATGAGGCCGATCTGGTGGACCTGGTGCCGCGTTACGCCAAAGATGCGCTGGCGCAGCAGCGCCTGTTGGTGGACAATCCGGCCAAGCTCTACGGCTTCGCTTAAAACTCAGAAAAAACTCCAGGGAGGATTGAGCATGCGAATTTTCTTGGGACGATATGACAGGGCGCGCATTGCGCTCTTCGCGCTCTCGGCCGCGCTGCTGCTCTCGCCGCTGCAGGCCCAGGCCAAATGGCCGGATAAACCGGTGAAAATCGTGCTGCCGTTCGGCGCCGGCGGCGTCGCCGACGTGACCTCGCGCATTCTCGCCGACCGGCTGGAGAAAAAACTCGGCCAGCGCTTTCTGATCGAGAACATGCCGGGACCGGGCGGCATCAATGCCGCGCGCGCGGTGACCACCGCGGCGCCCGACGGCTACACCCTCGGGCTTGTCACCAATGCGACCGCGATCAGCGTGGCCTCGTTCAAGAGCCTGCCGTTCGATCCGGTTAAGGACTTTGCGATGATCTCGGGGCTCGGCCAGTTCAATCTGCTGTTTGCGGTCGACGTCAACTCCAAGTACAAAACGCTGGCCGATTTCATCGCCGACGCCAAAGCCAACCCCGGCAAGCTCAATATCGGCTCCATCGTGGTCGGCAGCACGCAGGATCTCGGCGCCGAATTGTTCAAGTCGACCGCCGACGTCAATGTGCAGATCGTCACGTTCAAGAATTCGCCGGACGTCGTCGTGTCGCTGCTGCGCAATGACCTGCAGATGCTGGTCGATTTCCCGCCGGCCCTCAAAGGTCAGATTGCCGCCGGCAAGCTGCGCGTGCTGGCCAGCACCGGGCCTGCGCGCGAGCCCGATATGCCGAATGTGCCGACCGTCGCGGAAGCCGGAATCAAAGGCTACGTGGTGACGTCATGGAACGGCGTATTCGCGCCCAAGGGCACGCCGAAAGAAGTGATCGATACCATGGGCAAGGCCATGCACGAGCTGCTCGCCACGCCGGAGATGAAGGAGCAGTTCGCCAAAGTCGGCGCACAGGCGCACGCCAATTCGCCGGACGAGTTGATGAGCCTGCTCAAGGCCGACATCACGAAGTGGAACGGCGTCATCGACAAGGCGGGCATTCCGCGCAAGTAATAACTTTTCGACGAGTGGCAAACTGATGAAGAAAAAACTGAACGTCGCCGTCGTCGGCGCCGGCATGGGCGGGCTGGCGGTGGCCGCGACCTTGCGCCGTGTCGGCATCGACGTGCAGGTCTATGAGCAGGCCTCGCGCTTTGCCCGCATCGGCGCCGGCATTCAGATGATGCCGAACTCGATGAAGGTGCTGCGCGGCATCGGCATCGAGGAGCGTCTGCGCAAGACCTCGTTTGCGCCGTACTCGCATCTCAACCGCGACGGCTATAGCGGCGAAATCACGCGCGAACTACCGATGCCGGAGAGCCTCTACAACGCGCCATATCTGTGCATGCACCGTGCCGATCTGCACGACGCGCTCGCCTCGGCGGTGCCGGCGGAGATCGTGCATCTGGGCAAGAAGCTCGCCGGGCTCGATCAGAAGGCCGGACGGGTGACGCTGCGCTTCGAGGATGGCACGTCGGCAACGGCCGACGCGGTGGTCGGTGCCGACGGCGTGCATTCGGTCGTGCGTGACCTCATCGTCGGGCCGGATGCGCCGATCCATAAAGGCCGCATCGCCTATCGCGCGGTGTTTCCGGCTTCGCTGATGGGCGGCTTCGATATCGGCAATTCACGCACCAAATGGTGGGGCAGCGACCGCCACATCGTCATCTATTACACGACGAAGGCGAAGAGCGAGGTCTACTTCGTCACCAGTGTGCCGGAAGAGGCCGGATGGCTGACGAAGGAGTCATGGTCGGCGAAGGGCGACGTGAAGGAGTTGCGTGCGGCGTACGCCGATTTCCATCAGGACGTACGTAGTGTTCTCAACGCCTGTCCCGACTGCCACAAATGGGCGATCCTCGAGCGCGAACCGTTGCGGACATGGAGCGACGGCCGCGTGGCGCTGCTGGGCGACGCCGCGCACCCGATGACGCCCTATATGGCGCAGGGTGCGGCGACCTCGATCGAGGACGCCGCGATCCTGGCGCGTTGTCTCGACGCGGTCGAAGGCGACGACATCGAGGGCGCCTTCAAGCGCTACGAGGCGCACCGCAAGCCGCGCACCTCGGTGGTGCAGGCGATCTCGTCCGCCAATACCTGGATGCGCGACGAGCGCGGCGGCGATACCAGCTGGCTCTATGGCTACGACGCCTGGAATGCCAATCTCGACCGGCCGGCCGCACATCCGCAGATGCAGGCGGCATGAAGCGGCCATCGGCGCATCGGTCCGGCTATACCGCCACCTTGGCCAGGAAGCGTTCGACCTCGCCGCCGATCTCGGCGGCGGCTTCTTCCACTGAATCGGATGCGGCCAGCACTTTGTGAGCCGACTGTTGAGTCTTGGCGGCAGCGCCGGCCACTTCACTCAACACGGAGGCGATCCGTTTGCTGCCGTCCGCGGCGCTCGTGACGTTCAGCGAAATCTCGCCGGTCGCGACATTTTGTTTTTGTACCGACTCGGCGACGGCCGACGTATGGCTGTCGATCTCCTGCATGCGGTGGGCGATCCGGCCGATTGCGTCCACCGCCTTTTCGGTCGAGTGTTGCACCTCCAGAATCTGGCCCGATATCTCCTCGGTCGCCTTCGCGGTCTGCACCGCAAGCGATTTGACTTCCGCTGCGACCACGACAAAGCCACGGCCGGCTTCGCCGGCGCGCGCTGCTTCGATGGTGGCATTAAGGGCCAGCAGATTGGTTTGTTCGGCGATACTGCGGATCAGTTTAATGACCTCGCCGATCTTTTGTGCGGCCCGCGCGAGGATATGGATATCCTGATGCGTGGCCTGCGCTTCTCCCGCCGCGGAACGCACCATTTCGGCAGCCTTGCTCACCCGTTGCCCTATTTCCGAAATGGAATTCGACAATTCTTCGGCGGCGGATGCCGCGCTCTCCACGTTGGTCGACGCTTCATCGGAGGTGTGGACGGCCATTTCCGCGCGCTGTGACGTTTCAGTAAATGCGTTGAGCAATCCCGCCGCCGTCGCGCGCATTTCACCTGCGCGGCCCGCCACGGTTTTCAGCAGCGCTTCGGCTTGGGTTCGAAACACCGAGATCGCGTTCTCCACAACGGTCCGGCGCTCTTCCTGGTATTGCATGGTGGCGCGCTGCTGCTCGGCCTCGCGCCGCTCGGTGATATCCTCATGCGTGCCGATCCAGCCGCCGCCTTTCATCGGATGATTCATCACGAGCCGAATACGTCCGCCGTCGGACTTGACCTCGTGGACAATCGTGCGGCCGTGTCTAATCTCCGCCAGAAACTCGTTACGGTATTCCTCGGGATCGCGCGAAAACGTCCCCTTGGCAACCCGCCTCGTCAGGACCTTGGACAAGGTCGTGCCGGGCGTTACGTCATTTGACGTCAAGCCGTACATCTCGAAATATTGCTTGTTGCAAACGATCAGCCGCTCCGAGGCATCGAACATGCACAGTCCTTGCGCCATGCTATCGAGCGCGGTGCGCATCTGTTTGGTTTGCAGGCGTAGATACCGATTACGAAGGAATACGAATATGCTCAACGCGAACTGAGCAACGAGCGCGGCAACGACGACGGTTAGACTTGTTTCGGAAATGGCGAAAATGACCGCAGTGGGCCAATCCGGCGCGAGGACCATCAGCGCGCCGAACGCAGCCGCAAAGAAAGTAGGCACAAGAAATGCAGCCAGCCACAAACTGCGTCTGTGAGAAAGAAAGTAAAGGTTTTTCATCTTTATTCCGCACCGGAGTTTCGGCGGTAACGTTATGCGGCAACGGTTTTTTTGCAGTTAATTATTGGTATCCGAACAAGTTACTCATCGGTTAACCGGACCTCTAATCCGGACGCTCCGCATGCTCTGAAACTGAGCGATATCGTTAAATTCCGCGAACGCGTCATGGTCCGCCATAAAGCCAGGCGATGCCGTCATAGCTCTGCTCGACCGTGCGGCCGCCGACCGCCATGTCGCGCAGCTCGGCGGTGACGCCGCGGGCGTGATAGAACTCGCCGTAAACGCGCGCCATCACCTGGGTGCGGCCGGTGCGCAGATAACGCGCCTGCTGGTAGTCCTTGAACGCCGCCGGCAGGTCGTCGGATTTGGCTGCCATTTTTTCGGCCAGCACCACCGCGTCCTCGGTCGCCATGCAGGCGCCTTGCGCCAAATATTGCAGCATCGGATGCGCGGCATCGCCAAGCAGCGTGACGCGCCCCTCCGACCAGTTCTTCACCGGCTCGCGGTCGCACAGCACCCACATGCGCCAGGTCTCGATCCGCTCGAGCATGCGCGTGACCTGCGGCACCTGCATCTTGAAGTGCTGCCACATCACATCCTTGGCGCCCTCGGCGTTCCAGCCTTCCTCGTAACGGTCGGAATGGAACACGGCGACCAGATTATAGAGCTCGCCGCGGCGCAGCGGGTAATGCACGAAGTGGGTGCGCGGGCCGGCCCACAGCACCACGTCGGGCCGCCACAGGTCGGCGGGCACGTCCTCGCGCTTGAGCACGGCGCGGTAGGCGATGTGGCCGGAGACGCGCGGCTTGCCGTCGCCGACGATGCGCTCGCGGATCTTCGACCACATGCCGTCGCAGCCGATCAACGCGCGGCCGGCGACGCGCTCGCCGTCATCGAGCATGACGGTGATACTATCGCCATGGTCCTCATAGGCGTCGACGCGGCGGCTGGTTTCCAGCGTGATCAGATTGCTGCCCTGGCAAGCTTTCAGAAACGTGCCGTGGATGTCGGCGCGATGGGTGACGCCATAAGGCTGGCCGAAGCGCTTGAAGAAGGCGTCGTCGAGCGGAATGTGGGTGATCAGCTTGCCGGTGAGCGCGTCGCGCATTTCCTGCGCCGGCGGGCGGTGGGCGTCGGCGAGAATCTGATCCTTGAGGCCGATCTGCTCCAGCACGCGGAACACGTTCGGCCCAAGCTGGATGCCGGCGCCGACCTCGCGGAACTCCGGCGACTGCTCGAACACGCGCACCGGAAACCCATGGCGCGCGAGCGCATATGCCGCGGCAAGCCCGCCAATGCCGCCGCCGGAAATCAGGATCGGCGCCGCGCCGCCGTTGGTCTTGGCGCCATTGGTCCTGGCCATGAGCGTGTCCTCGTCTTTTGCCGCCCAAGATAGTTCGCTCTGGCGGCTGAGGTAAAGCGCGCGTGGCGAGCATGAAAAGGCCCGCCGGCTTTTGCGGGCCGGCGGGCGATGCAATGCCAGAAGTTTGCGAACGAGGCTTACTTGACCACTTGGCCGCGGATTTCGCCGGCCTTGTTGGCGTTGGTGTGGACGTTGACATACATGTCGCCATCCATCAGCGCCTTGGCCTGGGCGTCGGTCAAAGTGGCCGAGCCTTCAAACGGGCTCTTGGCGGCCGGGCCCTGGAAGATCGGGACCATCACGGCGGCGTTCTTGCCGGCCGGACCCGGTCCATGGAAGTGCGCGGCGATCGCCGGGCCGGTCAGACCGGAATAGGTGCCTTTCCAGCTCAGCTTCTTGGTGGCGCTGTCATAGGTCACGTCGACCGAGCCGGTGCCGTTGCTCTGGGTGGGCGGCACTTCGTTGGAGGCCTTCAGGTCGGCCTTCATTTTCATCATCTCCGCCATCGATGGCGAGGCAAAAGCTACCGCGCCGGCGCAGGCCAGGACGACCAGTGCCGGGCGCAGAAACGTCCTTGTCATGTTTGCTCCTCCTTGATCAGGCTGTGCACAGCCGTTAACGCCAACACCGCGAGCCTAGCAGCTATTCCCCGGCCGGGAAGGTTCAAAGCTGGCGGAGCGGGATCAAGGTGGTGGTGGCTTCCCCGCAGGCGTCGCATTCCCAATGGTGGCGGATTTCGCCGCCCTCCACGAATTCGGACACCAGCGGCGCGACCATACAGTCGCCACAGTGGGGACAACGCAAGGGCGCCGCGAAAGCACGCATACCCGACAGCTTTGCCGCGTTGCAATGAAGCTGCATGTCTCGGCCTCCTGTTGGTCTGCCTTACCCTGCGCGCTCCGGATAGCGCTGCATCGTGGCGAGGGCGAGACGCTTTGGTGAAACTGCCGTGGCCTTATCGCTAAAGTTTTGCGACAAGCCGACCGCTTGTCCTGCCGGCTATTGCCAAAACTGTCGCGCGATTGCGCTTTTCCGCGCGCCGGCGCGTGCGCGGCGATCTCATTTCGGTCGATTTTGTAAAAAGGGCGGCGAGATGTGGTGAGCCGGGATGGGATCGAACCATCGACCACTTGATTAAAAGTCAAGTGCTCTACCACTGAGCTACCGGCCCGATGAACTTTGCCAAGGTATGCCCTGAGTAATGCCCCGGAGCAATTTTTGCTCTACCGCCTGAGCTAGGCGCTCTCTTTCGTGGCGCATGGTCTTATCCGAAAACCGGTACCCACTTTTCGGGACCAAGCGCTGCGGGCTGTGTAGGGGCGCTTGCCTGCCCGGTCAATAGGCAGAAAGCGCACCAGGCTTGAACTCGCGTTGTGCCAGCGCGGTTGCTACAATCGGCTGCGCAAGGAGTCCCTGATGCCGATCGTCAACCGCGTCGCCGACCTGCACGCCGAGATCACCGCCTGGCGGCACGATCTGCATGCCCACCCCGAGCTGCTCTACGACGTCACGCGCACCGCCGGCACGGTCGCCGAGAAATTGCGTGAGTTCGGCTGCGACGAGGTGGTGACCGGGATCGGCCGTACCGGCGTGGTCGGCGTCATCCGCGGCCGCAAGGGCAAGTCGAACAAGGTGATCGGCATGCGCGCCGACATGGACGCATTGCCGATCGAGGAGGCCACCGGCCTGCCGTACAAATCGACGGTGCCGGGCAAGATGCATGCTTGCGGCCATGATGGGCACACCGCCATGCTGCTCGGCGCCGCGCGCTATCTCGCCGATACCCGCAACTTCGACGGCACCGCGGTGGTGATCTTCCAGCCAGCCGAGGAGGGCGGCGCCGGCGGCAAGGCCATGGTCGACGACGGCATGATGGACCGCTTCGGCATCGGCGAAGTCTATGGCATGCATAATTTCCCCGGCTTGGCCGTAGGCGAATTTTCGATCCGGCCGGGGCCGATCATGGCGGCGGCCGACTACGTCCAGATCGATATCGAGGGCAAAGGCGCGCACGCTGCGCGTCCGCATCTCGGCATCGACAGCGTGCTGGTTGGCGCGCAGATCATCAACAATCTGCAATCGATCGTTTCCCGCAACGTCGATCCGCTGGCCTCGGCGGTGGTGTCGATCTGCATGTTCCACGCCGGCAACACCGACAACGTCATTCCGCAGACCGCGCAATTGCGCGGCACCGCGCGCAGCCTGACGCCGGCGGTGCGCGACCTGCTGGAAAAGCGCGTGCCGGAGATCGTGGAAGGCACCGCCAGGCTCTACGGCGCCAAAGCAACGGTGAAATACCGGCGCGGCTACCCGGTGTTGAACAACCACGCAAAGCAAACCGATTTCGCCGCGCAGGTCGCCGGCGAGATCGCGGGCAAGGACAAAGTCGATATCGACATGGTGCCGGTGATGGGCGCGGAAGACTTTTCCTTCATGCTGAACGCGCGGCCGGGCGCCTTCATCTTCGTCGGCAACGGCGACAGCGCGGGCTTGCATCACCCGGCATACAATTTCAACGACGAGGCGATCCCGTTCGGGACGTCCTATTGGGTAAAGCTGGTCGAGACGGCCTTGGCCGGATAATTACTGCACGATCTCGTGTTGCGGCGCGGGCGCAGGGGCTGGCGCCGCGGCCGGAGCGGGCGCGTGGGCCGGACGCCGCGGCAACACGTCTGCAATGCGCGCCTCGATCGTGCGCCAAGTGGCGAAGTCGTTAAGCGCGGTGCGCTCGACCGCCGCCATCGCCACCGCCGCGATGAAGGGCAGACTCTGCACCACCAGCACGATCGCGAAAATGTTGATTTCGCGGATTTCCTTGACGTTGGTGACATAGAGCGTGATGGCGCCGAGGATGAGCAGGCCGGCCAGCACCGCTTCCCAGAAGGCATGGAAGTCGCTGGAGCGGCGCAGGCCGCCTTTCGAGGTGCGCACGAAGGGCAGGTGATCCTTGACCAGGCCGAAGCCGACCGCGCGCGCGACCGTCCATTGCACCGACATGGCGGCGAACACCGAGCCGAGCAGCTGGCCCTTGGGGATGCGCACGCGCAGGCGGTAGAGCGTGACGAAATGCAGCACCGACACCGCGAAGCTCGCGATGATCGGCACGGTCAAGATGCGGTCGGGCACGGCGATGTCGAGGAAGGCGACGACCGGCACCCAGACGATGTTCAACAGCGCGACGGCGACGCCGAGGGTCTCGGCGCCGAGCCAGTTGAGCCAGCCCATGGCGAATTCGCGCTTCTGATCGCCCGTCAGCAGGCTGGCGCCCGGCAGGAAGCGGCGCCAGTGCTTCTTCAGGATCTGGAAGCCGCCATAGGCCCAGCGGTGGCGCTGCTTCTTGTAGGCTTCGAAACTGTCGGGCAGCAGGCCGTGGCCGTAGCGCTTGTTGGTGTAATGCGCCTGCCAGCCGTGCTCGAGCAGCGTCAGGCCGAGATCGGTGTCCTCGCAGATCGTGTCGCTCGACCAGCCGCCGCAGGATTCGAGCGCTGAGCGGCGGATCAGGCACATGGTGCCGTGCACGATGATGGCGTTGAACTCGTTGCGCTGGACCATGCCGATGTCGAAGAAGCCGGCATATTCGCCGTTCATGGCGTGGTGCATCACGCTGCGCCCGCCATCGCGATGATCCTGCGGCGCCTGCACCAGGCCGACATGCGCGTCGGCGAAATGCGGCACCAGCTCGCGCAGCCAATCGGGCTGCACGACATAGTCGGCGTCGATCACGCCGATGATCTCGGCGTCGGCGGCGGTGTGCACTTGCGCAAGGCGCAGCGCGCCGGCCTTGAAGCCCTTGATGTCGTCGGCGCGCACGAACTTGAAGCGCTCGCCGAGCGTCTGGCAATGCGCCTCGATCGGCAGCCACAGCGCCGGGTCGGGCGTGTTGTTGATGATGACGATGCATTCGAAGTTCGGATATTCGAGGCGCGCAACCGCGTCGAGCGTCTGCTTGAGCATCTCCGGCGGTTCGCTATGCGCCGGAATATGAATCGACACTTTCGGCGCGGCGGCTTCGGGCGCGAGCGGCGGCGCAGCGATCAGCCGCAGCGGCTTGCGGCCGAAGGCGATGGCCGCGATCTCCTCGATGCGCGCCAGCGCGATGACGATGAGCGGGATCAGCAGCACGGTTCCCAAGCCCAGCGCGAAGGCGGCGCCCGGCACGAAGTAGTGGCCGTTCCAATATGCGAACAAAGTGGCGAACCAGGCGCCGACCACGTTGGCGCCGGCCGCAAGCAGCGCGGCTTGTCCGAGCGTGACGGTGGTCATGGCGAGGATCGGCAGCGACAGCAGCACGCTCACCAGCAGCGCGATGCCGGCGAGCCGCCAGTGATTGGCATCGGTGAGCGGACCGGTCCAGTTGAACTTCGCCTCGCGCGACGCATCGAACAGTCCCCAATAGGGGCCGACGCCGCCTTCGAAGATCTTCCACGGCTGGTCGATCGCTTCGACGATGTTGTAATCGATGCCGTAAGCGCGGGCGCGAGAGACGAAGTCGCGCAACACGGCGGCCTGCTCGATGCGGCCGGGCTCGGCGTCTTTCAAGTTATAGCCGGCGCTCGGCCAGCCGAACTCGGCGATCACGATGCGCTTGCCGGGATAGGCCTGGCGCAGCTTGTCGTAGATCAAGATCGCCTGATCGACCGCCTGCTGGTCGGAAAAGCCTTCCCAGTAGGGCAGCACGTGCGCGGCGATGTAATCGACCGCCGAGACGAGCTCGGGATGCGCGATCCAGACGTGCCAGATTTCGCCGGTCGACACCGGCACGCTGGTCGAGCGCTTCACGCGCTGGATCATCTTGATGAGATTGTCGGTGGTCTGCTCGCCGCGGAAGATCGTTTCGTTGCCGACCATCACGCTCTTGACGTTGCTGTTACGGCGGGCGAGATCGATCGCCGAGTTGATCTCGCGCTCGTTGCGCTCCTCGTGCTTGTCGATCCAGGCGCCGACGGTGACGTTCAAGCCGAATTCGGCGGCGATGGCCGGCACGAGTTCCACGCCGCCGGTCGAGGAATAGAGGCGGATCGAGCGGGTGATCGGCGCGAGCTTCTTGAGATCGGCGCGGATCTGCGCCGGCGTCGCCTTGCCGCCTTCGTCGGGATTACTGGAACTGGCGAACGGGGCGTAGGAAACGCTGGAAAGCGTACCGTCGACGTCAGGCGCACTGACGTGCGTTTGCGTTAGAGCCCACAAGCCGGCTTGCACGCACGCCACGAGGGCGATTACGGCAGCGACGGTGCGCATTTGACTTCACGACCACTCGGGGCTGGATGGCAGATCCTTGAACCCGTCCCCTGGGCTCGGCCGAAGCTTGACCTGCACAATTGCAGCGTAGCCCGGCACTAGGCGTACCAACAAGTAGGAACAGGACATGGCAAATCCTAGGCGCGCGCATATCGCCGCGCGAAATATTTTCGCCCTCTAGGAAACGCCGTCAGTGGGGGGCGGTTCCGCCCGATGTGGCGGCGGGTGCCTTGGCGGCAGTCGCCGGCTCGGGCGGCAGCCCCGGATTGAGCCAGCACGAATGGACGCGGCCGTTCAGGGTTTCCTGGGCCTTGGGGTCGATATCGCCCTGTCGCACCAGGCAGCGGAAAGTGGCCTGGATATGGGCCGCCGGGCAGCCAAACCGGTCGTAGAGATCGAGGTGGCGGAAGGCGGTGTCGAGATCGTCCCGCCACAGCAAGCTGACCACCCGGCGG
>Ga0335081_10018443_pt1 | contig 11283 bp, 9 predicted proteins | sample Lox_Sample_35_FD_206713 | JGI IMG/M metagenome (GOLD analysis project Ga0335081, IMG submission 206713) | Soil microbial communities from Loxahatchee National Wildlife Refuge, Florida, United States - Lox_Sample_3.5 | ecosystem: Environmental > Terrestrial > Soil > Wetlands | place: USA: Florida... | reverse complement strand
TCCCGTCCGCGTATCGACGCCGGGGCGTTCCGGGAACGTCCAGGGCGTCCCGCCGGCGTCCCCGGGCCACGCGTGCTGGCGGGGGGTAAACCGGGCGGCAACGGTGCCCGGTTCGATTCCCTCCTGTGCGATCGTAAGCGCGGGGACGGCGGGCACTGCGGCGAGCGCCCTGCGGACCATGGCGGAGACGAAGCGGAAGAGGGACTGCTCGTCTTCAAATTTCGCTTCGAGCTTCGAGGGGTGGACGTTGATGTCCACCCGGTGCGGGTCCACCTCCAGGAAAAGGAGAAAGAAAGGGAAGGAGCCTTTCACGAGGAGGTGCTCGTACGCGGAAAAGACCGCCGCATTGATCGTCCGGCTCAGGATGAAGCGCCCGTTCAGGAAGAGGAACTGCCCCTGGCGGGTGCGCATGCCGAAGGCCGGCTTTCCGATGTAGCCGTGCACCGTGATCCGCTCGCCGGTCTCCTCGACGGGCAGGAGCCCCTCGCACCGCCTCTGCCCGAGCACGTCGGCCAGCCGGGTCTCGAGCGGGGCGGGCTTCAGCCGGAACACGGTCTCGTCGTCGTTGACAAAGTGCAGTGCGATCGAGGGCCGGCTCAGGGCGATCCGCTGCACCTCCTCGTACACGTGGCGGAATTCCGTCGCGGGACTCTTGAGGAACTTGCGGCGCGCGGGCACGTTGAAAAAGAGGTTCTGCACGGTCACCGTCGTGCCCGGCTCGCGCGCCTCGCGCTCCACGCGGGGGGGACCCCCGCCGTCGATCTTCACGACAACCGCCGCCTCGTCCGCCTGGCGGCGCGTCTTCATCGACACGCGCGCGACCGCGGCGATCGAGGCGAGCGCCTCGCCGCGGAATCCGAACGTGGCAACGGACTCCAGGTCCTCGTACGCCGCGATCTTGCTCGTGGCGTGCCGCAAGAACGACGCACGCGCATCCTGCTCATCCATGCCCCGGCCGTCGTCGGACACCTGGATCAACGCGCTCCCCCCCTCCCGCACGCTCAGGACGATCGAGGCCGCGCCTGCGTCGATCGAGTTTTCCAGCAGCTCCTTGACGACCGAGGAGGGCCTCTGGACGACTTCGCCGGCGGCGATCCTGTTGGCGACGTGCTCGGGAAGAACGGTCACCCTGCGCTCGCTCATGGCGCGAACAGTGCCTCCACGAACGCGTGCTTGTCGAAGGGCTGCAGGTCGTCGATGGCTTCCCCCACGCCGATGAACCTCACCGGGAGATCAAGCTCCCGTGAGATCGCGAGCACGATCCCTCCCCGGGCGGTCCCGTCCAGCTTCGTGAGGACGACTCCCGTCACACCCACGGACGCGCCGAACTGCCGGGCCTGCTGCAGCCCGTTCTGCCCCGTGGAAGCGTCGATCACGAGCAGGACCTCGTGGGGGGCGGTGGAGTCCTGTTTCTGTATCACGCGGCGGATTTTCCGCAGCTCTTCCATGAGGTTGACCTTCGTGTGGAGCCGGCCCGCGGTGTCGATGATGACCACATCGGCGCCCCGGGCGGACGCCGCCCGCACGGCGTCGAAGGCGACCGCGGCGGGGTCCGCTCCCTGTTTCTGATGGATCAGCTCCGCCCCTGCTCTCCGGGCCCAGACGGCAATCTGTTCGTTCGCCGCGGCCCGGAACGTGTCTGCCGCGGCGATGATCACGCGGCGCCCCTCCTTCGCGTGCCGGGCCGCCAGCTTGCCGATCGTCGTCGTCTTGCCTGCCCCGTTGATACCCACCATCATGATCACCCACGGCCGCGCCGGGCCGATCGCAAACGGATCTCCCGCGCCGTCGCTCCCCCAGCTCCGGGCAATCTCTTCTTTCAGGAGCGGCAGGAGCCGCGATGCGTCGGCTGCTCCTTCTTCTCTCACGCGCACCCGGATCGCCCCGATCAGTTCCGTTGAGGTCTCCGCCCCCACGTCCGCGCCCAGGAGAATCTCCTCGAGCTTCTCCAGCATCTCCCCGTCAATCGCCCCTCCCCCCGCGGCCAGCCGGACGACCCGCGCAACGATCCCCTCCCTTGTGCGCCCGAGCGTCTCCCGGAGCCGCTGCACCTGTTCGAGGAGTCCCATCAGGCGCGCGCCTCCCCCCCGGACAGGATCTGGATGAACCGCGCGCCGTACATCACGAGCGAGACCGCGAGTCCCGCCACGCAGACGGCGATGAGCCAGGGGCGGACGGACGCGAGAACGCCGAGTATCGCGACGAGCATCGTGACGGCGATTGCCGTCACAGTCCATTTGCCTGCGGCGTTGGAAGGAACGACGATCCCCCGCCGCTTCTTGATGTAGAGCCCCCCCGCGAGGATCAGGAGGTCGCGGCCCAGGAGCGCCCCGACGAACCCGACGGGGAGGTCTCCCAGCTTCATGAGGACCAGCGCCATCACCGCCACGCAGATCTTGTCGGCCAGGGGATCCAGGATGCGCCCCCACTCGGTCTCCTGGCCCCGTGCGCGGGCGATGTCGCCGTCCAGCTTGTCGGTCACCATGCCGAGCGCGACGATCCCCGCCGCCGCAAGGCGCAGCGGCTCGTCGGGGAGAAGCATGACCAGCGTGAAAGGGACAGCAAGGAACGCGCGGAAGATGCTCAGGAGATTTGGGAGGGTGAGGAACTCACGCTTCATGCTCTTCTTTCGACACTGTGGCGTCGATCGGGACGGGGTAGCGGCCGCTGAAGCAGGCGGTGCAGTAGTTCTCCCCCTTCTCCCGGGGCGCGGAGTCAAGCAGGTCTTCGATGCTCAGGTAGCCGATGCTGTCGACGCCCAGCTCTTTCCCGATGCGCTCGACGTCCCCGCCGCACTTGTTGGCCACGAGCTCGCTCGGGGTAGGGAAGTCCATCCCGTAATGGCAGGGGTACATGATCGGGGGGGACGTCACGCGGAAATGCACCTCGCGGGGCCCCGCCTGTTTGACGAGCTGCACGAGCTGGCGGGAGGTCGTCCCCCGCACGATCGAATCGTCGACGATGACGACGACCCGGTCCTTGAGGACGCCGCGCACGGTATTGAACTTGGTTTTCACCTTGTTCTCGCGCACTTCCTGCCGGGGCTGTATGAACGTCCGGCCGATGTAATGGCTCCGGATGAGCCCGATCTCCAGCTTCGCCTTTCCCCCCATCTTGTTCGTCTCCTGGACGTACCCCATCGTGGCCGTGTTGCTCGAGTCGGGGACGTTGATGACGATGAGCTTCTCCGAGGGGTCGGCGGGCTTCACGGGGTGGGCGCGGGCCAGGTTCTTCCCGAGCTTGCGGCGGACCTTGTCGACGCTGTGGCCGAAAATCCGGCTGTCGGGACGCGAGAAGTAGATGTATTCGAATATGCAGTGGTGGGGGGACGCGGGCCGTTCGTCGATCCGCATCGAGGTCACGCTCCCCGATGCAAGCGATGCCCGGTCGATCACGACGATCTCCCCCGGTTCCACGTCGCGGACGTACTCGGCGTCCATGATGTCAAAGCCGACGGTCTCCGAGGCAACGACGAACGCCCCGTTGACCCTTCCCAGCGCGAGGGGGCGGAACCCCGCGTGGTCGCGCGCCGCGATCAGGGCGGTGTCCGTCAGGATGACGATGGAGAACGCTCCCCGCACGGCCGCGATCGCCTCGCGGATCTGGTCAAGCTGACGCTCGCGGCGGCTCCGCGCGATCAGGTGGAGGATCACCTCCGTGTCGGAAGTGGTCTGGAAGATCGTCCCCTGGTCCTGCAGCTCCTTCCGGATGGCGCGGAAATTGGTGAGGTTCCCGTTGTGGGCGATGGCGATGTTCCCCCCCTTGTACATCACGGCGAAGGGCTGGATGTTCGCCTTGTTGTCCGATGCGCCCGCGGTGGAGTAGCGGTTGTGCCCGATGGCCGCGCTCCCCTTCAGCACGTCGGTCAGCACCCCGTCCTTGCGGTAGACGTCGTCCACGAGCCCGAAATCCTTGTGCACGTGGAAGCGGGTCTTTCCGGAAGCCGCGTCCTGCTCGGCGGTGACGATACCGGAGCCTTCCTGCCCCCGGTGCTGCTGTGCCATGAGCCCGTAGTACGTGAGCTGCGCCGCGCCCGTCGCTCCGAAAATCCCGAAGACCGCACAGTGGCATCGCGGCTTGTCGGCGTCTCCCCGCTGCGTTCCCTTGTCGTTCACAGAGCCCTCCCGCCGTGAAATATACGACTCGCGTGCCGGATTTCCAAGACGCCGCTCAGTCGTCCAGCACGGTGTCGTGCTGGAAGTGTTCGTCGTCCCGCGCCCGGTAGTCCGTCGTGACGTGCAGGCCGCGGCTCTCCTTCCTCTTCATCGCGCACCGGATGATCAGCTCCGCGCAGATCGCGATGTTCCTCAGCTCGAGGAGCCCCTCGCTCACCCTGGTCCTCTTGTAGAACGCTTCCACCTCGCTCCGGATCAGCTCCATGCGCCTGCGCGCGCGCTCCAGCCGCAGATCCGAACGGACGATGCCCACGTAGTCCCACATGATCTGCTGGATCTCGCGGCGGTTGTGCGAGACCAGGATCCATTCCTCGCTGTTGAACGTCCCGCTGTCGTCCCAGGTCCTGACCGCCGGGATCGACCCTGTCTGCCCGGCGAGGTAGGCGGCCGATGCGCGGGCGGCACGGTCGGAAAAAACCAGCGCCTCCAGGAGCGAGTTGCTGGCCAGCCGGTTCGCGCCGTGCACGCCGGTCATGCTCACTTCACCCGAGGCGTAGAGGCCGCGGATGCTCGTGCTCCCGTCGATCGCCGTCACGAGCCCGCCGCAGGAGTAATGGGCCGCCGGGACCACGGGGATCGGTTCCCGCGTGATGTCGAGCTTGAACCGCTCCAGGCAGGTCCTGTAGATGTGGGGGAAGTGTTCCCGCACCGCGTCCGCGTCCAGGGACCGCAGGTCCAGCAGGACGAACTCGTCCCCCCGCTTCTTCAGCTCCGTGTCGATGGCGTACGCGACGATGTCGCGCGGGGCGAGCGCTTTCCGTGCGTCGTACATCTGCATGAACTCGTCGCCGTTGCGCGCCCGCAGGATGCCGCCGAACCCCCGCACGGCCTCCGAGATGAGGAACGAGGGGCTCCCCGAGTTGAACAGCGTCGTCGGGTGGAACTGGATGAACTCCATGTTCGCGATCCGCGCCCCTGCCCTGTACGCCATCGCCACGCCGTCGCCGGTGGCGATCCCCGGGTTCGTGGTGTGGAGGTAGACGTGGCCGAGCCCCCCGGTGGCGAGCATCACGACGGAGGCCGCAAAGACGTCGACGCTCCCCGAGGCGCTGTCCAGCGCGTAGGCCCCCCAGCAATGGATGTTGTCCCTGTCGATCAGGCGTTTTTCCGCGGTGTGGTGCTCCGTGATCAGCTCGACGGCCACGTGGTTTTCGAACGTCGTGATCGCCGGGTTCTCCGCCACCGCTTCCAGGAGCGCACGCTCGATTTCCCGCCCCGTGAGGTCGTTCGCGTGGACGATCCTGTTCGTGGAATGTCCCCCCTCGCGGCCCAGGTCGAGGTGCCCGTCCTTCTGCGTGAAGCGCACCCCCACGTCGATCAGCTCCCGCAGACGCTGGGGCCCCTCCCGGACCATCACCTCCACGGCGTCGCGGTGGGAGAGCCCCATCCCCGTGGCCAGCGTGTCGCGCACGTGCAGGTCGAACGAGTCCACGGCGGACATGACCGCGGCCACCCCCCCCTGCGCGTAGTTCGTGTTGGACTCGGACTTTTCCTTCTTGGTGACGATGGCGACTGTGCCGTGGCGGGCGGCTTTCAGGGCGTAGGAGAGTCCCGCGATCCCTGTGCCGATAATGAGAAAGTCGTGGCGGTAATTCACTCTTCGGGGCCGGGCGGTCGGTGACACATGTGAACAAAAAGGGGCGGCCACCCTTGAAGGGGAGCGCCGCCCCGCGAAACGGTCACGCCTCAGGCCTCAGTCAAAGCAGTAGCTGGCCGTGACGTAGCCGAACGTGTTGATGTTGTCGGATGCCCCGATCAGGCCGAGACCCCTGCGGATCGCCTGGTCGCTCACCGTGCCGTCGAGCGCGAAGTTGCCGAAGTGGAGCCCGAGGCCGATCGTGATCAGGTTGTTGTCCGTGCCTGCGAGGCTCCCGATCGCGAGCGTGCTGTTCCCGTTCCAGGTGATGATTTCCGTCGTGGCCGCGCCATTGGGACGCTCGGTCTTCGTATCCACCGACTGGAACGTCCGGTAATACCCGAGTCGCCCGGTCAGCCAGTCGAGCAGCGTCCACTCGAGTCCCATGTTCACCACGGGAAACTCGTTGGCGGATGCGGTCGTCGTGGTCGTCCCTATTGCGGGGAGCGGCGGCGACACTTCGCTCTTGAGGTCCGACATCTTGTAGGAGAGCCCCCCCGCGAAGTAGAAGTTGGTGATATGGTATTCCATCCCCGCGCCGACCGCGATCAGCGTGGCGCTGAGCTTTGTGCTGCCGGTGTACGACGTGGCGCCCGTCGCCGGCGCGTCCTGTTTCGGCTGGCCGGAGATCGTGCCGAATGCGGCGTACGGCACAAAATTCACCCGGTTCGACATCTTGAGCTTCAGGCGGGCTTCGAGCTGGATTTCGGTCGTCGAGGCCGAGTAGTTCCCGGGATTGGCCGGCGCCGTGCCGACCGTCGCGCTCTCGTTATCGGTGGCCTTGTCCAGGCGCAGCGCCCCGCTCACATCGAAGGAATTCCCTCCCCCCATATCCACGAGCGCCCCGGCGCGGAACCCGAACAAGCTCGCCGAAAGCTCCGACGAGTTGCTGCCCGGCGGGACAGGGGGTCCGACATCCGATGTGGTGTTCTTCGACCACCCGTACATGATGCCCACGCCCACGGCGAGGTTGCCCAGGTCGTACGAGCCCGTCACCTCGAAGACGTCCACCGGCTTCAATCCTGTCTGCGGAGCGCGCGCCCCGACGCTCGTCACGAAGCTTGCGAGTTGATTCACCATCAGGTTCGTGATGGAGGGATCGTAGCTCAGCACCGCACCCAGCGTCGCTTCCCTGCCGAATGCGAAGTTCGCCCCCGAGAACTGCCTGCCGTACCCGTCCGCGCTCTGCCCGGTGACCGCTCCCCCCGCCATGTTGAACCAGGCGTAGTTCCTGTACTCCTGCTGGTACGCGGGGTTGATTAGCATCAGCGTCGGGTCATCAAAGATGAAGGGGTTCAGCGCAATGTTCGGGCCCAGTCCCCCTGGTGCCAGTGGTCCCCCTCCCATCGCCAGCTCGCGGGCTTCGCCGCCGGGATGAGATCCCGCGACGGCAGCCCCCGCAACCAGGGAAAGTGCGATCGCGGCAAACAGTATGCGCTTCAGCATGGTGCCTCCTGAGTTTGTGAATGTGGACGTCGATGCGACACGGGGAAGGGCGGACGTCACGCGCCCGGGGACGTGCGAATATAAAAAAAACCGCTTCGTCAATCAAGCGGTTCCCGTCGCATCCTGCGAGATTATGGGCGTTTCGGCCCGAAGCGGAGCGCGAGTACCCTGTCGACAAATACCACGCGGGGCTCCAGGTCCGCCGGCGTGCCGGCGTTGTCAATCACGAAGTCGGCCCTCCGCGCGGCCGCCTGCGGGCTGATCTGCGCGCGCATCCGGGCATTCACCTCATCGCGCGAGAGCGCGCTCCGCGACATCACCCGCTCCATGCGCAGTTCCTCCGGGGCCCTGACCAGTATCGTCGCATCCAGCCGCTCGTCCATGCCCGATTCGAACACGAGCGCCGCCTCGACCACGGCATAGGGGCTGCGGGATGCGGCGGGAAGGCGTGCGAGGGCCGTCTCGATCGCTCGGAACACGCCCGGATGGACGATCGCGTTCAGCGCGCGGAGCCGGGGAGGGCTGGCGAACACGACGCGCGCGAGCTCTCCCCGGCGCAGCTCGCCTGAGGGGCCGAATATCTCCGCGCCGAACTCCCGCGCGATCTCCTCCCGCACCGACGCGTCGCGCTCCGTCAGCCCGCGCGCCAGCTCGTCGGCCGCGATCACCGTCCGCCCGAGCCGGGAGAGGATCCTGCAGACTTCGCTCTTGCCGCTGCCGATCCCTCCCGTCACGCCGACCAGGGGGACCCGCTCACTTGGCATAGGAGACAGAGCGGTACTCCCTGATCACCGTCACCTTGATCTGACCCGGGTATTCCATCTCCGCCTCGATCTTCGCGGAGATGTCGTGGGCGAGCTGGTCGGCCATCGCGTCGTCAACCTTTTCCTGCTCGACCACCACGCGCACCTCGCGACCGGCCTGTATGGCGTACGTCTTGGCCACTCCCTGGAACGACTGCGCGAACGCCTCCAGCTTCTCCAGGCGCTTGATGTAGCCTTCCACCGACTCGCGGCGGGCTCCCGGGCGGGCCCCGCTGATCGCGTCGGCCGCCTGCACCAGGGGGGCAATGGGAGACTCCATCGGGATGTCGTCGTGGTGTGAACCGATCGCGTTGGCCACCAGCGGGTGCTCCCCGAATTTCTTCGCCACCTCGTACCCCAGCAGAGCGTGGGGTCCCTCCATCGACTTGTCGACGCATTTCCCGATGTCGTGGAAGAGGCCCGCCCTCTTCGCCAGGTTTGCGTCCAGCCGCAGTTCGCTCGCCATCATCCCGGTGAGGAACGCGACCTCGATGCTGTGCTGGAGCATGTTCTGCCCGTAGCTGGATCGGTATTTCATGCGCCCGACCAGCCTCAGGATCTCGTTGTGCGCCCCGTGGAGCCCCACCTCCAGCAGCGTGTTCTCGCCGATCTTGAGGACCTCCTCCTCCAGTTCCCCCCGCACCTTTTCCACCACCTCCTCGATGCGCGCGGGGTGGATCCTCCCGTCGGCGATCAGCCGTTCCAGCGAAATCCGCGCCACCTCGCGCCGGAACGGATCGAACGCCGAGAGGATGACGGCCTCCGGTGTGTCGTCGACAATGACGTCGACGCCGGTGGCCGCCTCGAACGCGCGGATGTTGCGCCCCTCCCGACCGATGATGCGCCCCTTCATCTCGTCGCTCTGGATGTTCAGGACGCTCACCGTGGTCTCCACCGAATGGTCCGCGGCCGTTCGCTGGATGGCCTGCACGATCAGCTTCTGGGCCTCCCGTTTCGCCTCGTCGCGGGCCTTGTCGCGGATCTCCTTGAGCATCCGGGCCGCTTCCGCGCGCGCCTCGTTGGCCAGGTTCTCCATCAGGATGCGCTTGGCCTCGTCGTGCGAGAGCCCGGAAGCCCGCTCCAGGCGGAGGTTTTCCTCCTGGATCAGGCGCTCCAGCTCCGTTTGCCTGGCATCCACGGAGCGCGACTGCTCGTCCAGCGCGCGCTTCAGGTTTCCCTGCTCGCGCTCCTTCTTGCCGAGCAGCTCCACCTTCCGGTCGATGTTTTCTTCCCTCGTCTCGAGGGCCTTCTCCTGCGCCTGGAGCTTCGACCGCTTGCTCTGGACGTCGGCGTCAAACTCCTTTTTCTTCTGGTACCATTCGTCCTTGACCTCCAGGAGCTTCTCCCGCTTCACCGTCTCCGCCTCCTTTTCGGCGTCGGCGAGCACCTTGCGGGCGGCTTCCCTGGCGGAATTGACCTTGTTGTGGCCGGAGCGGGCGTTCAGGAACCAGCCGAGGGCGAACGTGATACCGCAGGCGAGGAGTACCAGGGGAATGACGATCTCAGATTGCATACTGCCTCCGCATTCTCGGTGCGCGCGGACAAAAAAAATCCGCACGCGTCAATCGTCTCAAAGAAAAGGCACTTATGAAAGAACCCTTCCAACACAGTGGGTGCTCGCCTGGACGTCTTTTACTTCCACCCTCTCGCTCGTCCCGCCTTTCAGCGGGAGGTCATCGCAAGAATCCCGCTTGCGCGGGATGAGGCATGTAATCGACGCCCGAGAGCCGGGCTCCCATTATAAAAATGTTGGTTCTTTATAATGTGTGTGAGACGACTGACGGTGCGGAAAATCCGGAACCGTCAGGAACCGAGATGCAAAGAACAGCGACACACGCGCACGGACAGATCACACCTCCCGGAGTGCGTTGTCCAGGTAATGCGTGACCTTGCCGAGTTCCCCCTCCAGGAGAGCGGTCATGGTGCGCACCTTTTCCCGCTCCTTGAAGAGATCCTCCGTGATGTTTAACGCGGAGAGCACCGCCACGGTGAGCGTCGGCTGCTCGGGCAGCTTCGCGTGGATCGTGTTGATCATTTCGTCCACGTACGTCGCCACCCTGCGCGTGAAATCCTCGCTCTCGCCGCGCAGCGGGTACTCCGAACCGAATATCCTGACCTTGATGCTTTTCTTGTCGGTGTTCATCTGCGGCGTGTACCACTCCATCCTGGTTCACCAGCCGTCCCACGGGGACAGGGCGCGCCCCGCCTGTTCACAGGTACGCGTCCAGTTTCGCGATCAGGTCTCTGATTTTCGCCGCGAGGAGATCGCGATCTCCGCCGGCGATACTGGCTCCTCCCTCCTTTGTCTGCTCCGACGCCTGTTTTCTGAGTTGCACTGATTCACCCCTGGCCTGCTGCAGCTCCTTCTCGAGCCGGGCAACCTGTTCCTGCAGGGCCTGCCGTTCCTGCCGCAGGCCAGCGATCATCTCGGCCGCACGGCGTGCGCTTTCCCAGAGCGCCCTGACGCTCCCCTCCACCGATCTCACGTCCTCGGCGGGGCGGGGGCTCTCGTCGACAGCCTGAGGATCAACGCTGTTGCTCACATGTGACCCCGGATCGTTAGCGCATGCTCCGCAACACGGCGCCGTGAGCTTTCCCGACGCCCGCAACGACGCGGCCGACCTCCGTCTCGATCTCGGCGTCAGTCAGCGTCTTTTCGAGCGACATGAACTCGAGCGTGAACGCGATGCTCTTTTTCCCTCCGGGGAGCTGCTCTCCTTCGTAGACATCGAACACGTCCACCGACCGGAGGAGTTCACTCGCCGAATCCCGCAGCGTCCGTTCAAGATCCTCTGCCGGGATTCCCGCGTCAACAGTGAACGCAACGTCCCGCCTCACGCGCGGGAAGCGGGGGAGCGGGACGTACACCCTGGGAGCACTCGTGCCGAGCACCGCAATGTCGAGCTCGGCGGCGAAGACCGGCCGCTCGATGCGGAACTCCGCCAGCACGTCTCCCCTGACCGGACCGAGATAACCCGCGTTACTCCCTTGAATTTCAATAGCTAGCGGGCGCTCAGTTAAACCATTGCTGGTAGAATAAGAAATAAACCGACTTTTGTCAAGAGCGAACTTGGCCAGCAGGAACTCGATATCTCCCTTGATGTCAAAGAGATCCGCTTCCCTCTTCGGGGAGCTCCAGTGGACGGGAGCGGAACTCCCTGTCAGGACGAGACACACCATCTCCCGTTCAAGGAAATTCTCCACCGCGTGCGGCGTTCCGGTC
>Ga0335081_10018441_pt1 | contig 11283 bp, 9 predicted proteins | sample Lox_Sample_35_FD_206713 | JGI IMG/M metagenome (GOLD analysis project Ga0335081, IMG submission 206713) | Soil microbial communities from Loxahatchee National Wildlife Refuge, Florida, United States - Lox_Sample_3.5 | ecosystem: Environmental > Terrestrial > Soil > Wetlands | place: USA: Florida... | reverse complement strand
GGCACTTTCAGCCCCGCAGAGGAAAACGCCTGCTCGATAACCTTCTTAGATTCGGCTTCTTCATCCTTCATCACCACGCCGCGTCCGGACAGGTGGACAATGTCACCACTGATTTCCAGCTTCTTTTCCTGGACCAGTATGTCCAGCATTGCCGCAAAGACTTCCGTCCCCAGGCCGACCTCTTCGCGCAGCGCCTCCTTGCCAATCCCGGGAACGAGCGGATTCCGGGTGTGAAAAGCCGCGACAGTCTCCGAGAGGCAGGCCTTTAGTCCCTCGATTGGTCCAGAATGAAGGAAAGTGTCCCCGATGCGAACAATGTTGCCTTGGGAAAGCGAGAGCGCCAGGCGTTCCTCGATTGTGCGGCTGGGCCAACCGGTTTCCGACACGGCTTGCGACAGAGAGAGGCCATGGTGGGTCCGGCGCGCAATCCGTGTTTTGAGAATTGATTCTGGCCTGCCCTTGGCCAGCACGCTGAGAAACGGCTCTACAACATCCTTCGTGGCTTTCGGGATCGGCGAAGCATCGAGCACTGTTCCTCCTCCTATGGTCACCACCGGCGAGAACTGGCGGATGATGAACCGGTCTCCCGGCAGCAGAAGGGCCGGGTGGGCAAGCCGCAATTGAGCAAAGGCGGTCTGGCCCGCCGCCACCTGCTTCTCTCCGTAGAGCACGACTTCCGCCACAGACTCAGCCGTGTAAGCATGAAAATGCACCCGCGCACGATCTTTCAGAGGGCGCGCGGAAGACAGCAGTGACAGAGAAACATCGGCGCGCCGGGTGGCGTGAAACGTCGCGGCCGGCGCCAGCATCATTCCGCGCGCCAGGTCTTCCGTGGCTGCTCCCGCTAAGTTCAGGGCAGTGCGTTGTCCAGCCACAGCCTGATCGGCGGGCTTTCCATGCACGTGGATTCCGCGCACCCGCACGCGGCGGCCCTCAGGGAAGACTTCCAGTTCGTCTTCCTTGCGAATGGTGCCGGAGATCAGCGTGCCTGTCACCACTGTGCCGAAGCCCTTCATGGTGAAGACCCGGTCGATCGGCAGGCGGGCGAGGGCAGAGGAGTCTTTGACGGACACTTCGGTAGCGACCCGGGCCAGTGCATTTTTCAGATTTTCCAGGCCCGCGCCGGTGCGCGAACTCACGGCAAGGATGGGCGATGTTTCCAGAAACGAGCCGCTCAGGAAATCCTGCACCTCGAGTTTCACGACGTCGAGGGTTTCCACGTCGACCAGGTCCGACTTGGTCAGGACAGTGATGCCGCGGGGGATCGCGAGCAGGCGGCAGATATCGAAATGCTCGCGGGTCTGCGGCTTGATGCCTTCGTCGGCGGCAATCACGAGCAACACCAGGTCGATGCCGCCTATGCCCGCCAGCATGTTGCGGACGAAGCGCTCGTGGCCGGGGACATCGACGAAACCTAGGCGTAGCTTCTCGCCGCTGGGCGCGGGGATTTCGAGGTGGGCGAAGCCAATGTCGATGGTGATGCCGCGGCGCTTTTCTTCTTCCAGGCGGTCGGCGTCGATACCGGTAAGAGCCTTGACCAGTGCGGTCTTGCCGTGGTCAATGTGGCCGGCGGTGCCGATGATCACGGATTTCATTGGGAACAGTATAGACGCGGATTCGGGAAGCCAGTTTCGTGGGGCCACGCAGTGCGGCGGGCGAATCGCCCGCCACCACGCCGGCGCTACTTTTCTACACAGGGCCGCCTTGAAATGCGACAATGGTATTTCCGAGTTCATATGACTTCCCTCGCAACCTCTGCCATTACCCCGGAGCTTGTCCGGGAGCACGGCCTTTCTGCGGACGAATACGAGAAGGTCAAGCAACTGCTTGGCGGGCGTGAGCCCAGCATCACCGAGCTGGGCATCTTCAGCGTGATGTGGAGCGAGCACTGCTCGTACAAATCGTCGCGCATACATTTGAAACGCCTGCCGACGCGGAGCCGGCGGGTGGTGCAGGGCCCGGGGGAAAATGCGGGCATCATCGATATCGGCGACGGCTGGGCCTGCGCGTTCAAGATCGAGTCGCACAATCATCCATCATTCATTGAACCTTTCCAGGGCGCGGCGACCGGCGTAGGCGGAATTCTGCGGGATATTTTCACCATGGGCGCGCGGCCGGTGGCGATCATGGACTCGCTGCGCTTCGGGCCAATCACCGGCCATGTGGCGGCGGGTGCCTTCGATTCTGCCCAGGACAAGCTTCGACCCGCCCGACCGGGTCAAGGACCCGGTCGCACCCAAACAAATCCCACCCAAGCGGAGATTCACAAGAATCATTCCATTCTCGAAGGCGTGGTCAGCGGCATTGCGTCTTATGGGAACTGCTTTGGGGTGCCGAATCTGGGTGGCGAGGTGAAGTTTGAGGCTTGCTACTCGGGCAATCCTCTGGTGAATGCGTTCGCTTTGGGACTGGTGCGGCGGGATCAGATTTTCTACGCCCGTGCGGCTGGCGAGGGCAACCCGGTGATCTACGTGGGATCGAAGACCGGGCGCGACGGCATTCACGGCGCCACCATGGCGAGCGAAGAATTCAGCGAGGCTTCGGAGGCCAAGCGGCCGAACGTGCAAGTGGGCGACCCCTTCATGGAAAAGCTCCTGCTTGAAGCCTGTCTCGAGGCCATGCAGACGGGCGCGATCATCGGCATTCAGGATATGGGCGCGGCGGGATTGACGTGCTCCACCTGCGAGATGGGCGGGCGCGGCCACGTGGGCATCGAGATTGAGCTTGATCGTGTTCCGCAGCGTGAAACCGGTATGACGCCCTACGAGATCATGCTGAGCGAGTCGCAGGAGCGCATGCTGCTGGTGGCACAGAAGGGCCGCGGGCAGGAGGTCTTCCGGATATTCGAGAAGTGGGGGCTGGATGCGGTTGAAGTTGGCCGGGTGACCAGCGACGGCAAGATGCGGGTCCTGCACCATGGAGAGATCGTTGCCGAGATTCCAAACGAGGCGCTGACCGACGATGCCCCGGTGTACAAACGGCCTATCGAGCGCTGGGAACCGCCGGTTCCGCGGGAAATGCCGGCAGGAATCCAGCTCTCCCAGAGTCGCGATCTGACGGAGAATCTCCGGCGTCTGCTGGCCAGTCCTAACATTTGCGGCAAGCGCTGGGTGTGGCAGCAGTACGACCACATGGTGCAGACCAACACGGTAGAGGCTCCGGGCGCGGGGGATGCAGGGGTCATCCGCATCAAAGGCTCGCAACGGGCGCTGGCCATGGCTCTGGACGGCAACGGGCGCTGGTGCTATCTGGATCCACGGCTCGGTGCGATGCACGCCGTAGCAGAGGCGGCGCGCAATGTGGCGTGTTCGGGCGCAACGCCTGTGGGCGCCACGAACTGCCTGAACTTTGGCAATCCGGAGAAGCCCCACATCATGTGGCAGTTTTCCCAGGTGATCGACGGCATGACGAAGGCGTGCGAGGAGTTGGATGTGCCGATCACCGGCGGCAACGTCAGCTTTTACAACGAGACCTTGGGCGAAGGAATTTATCCCACGCCGGTGATGGGCGTGGTGGGAATCCTGGAAGATGTCCACAAGGCGGTGTTCCCTGCGTTCCGGGATACCGGCCGCAACATTGTTCTCTTGTCCGCGACCGAGCCGGGCGATGTCACCGATGCGGAGTCGGAGTTCGGATCGTCGGAGTACGCCCAGGAAATTCTGGGCGCTGTTTGGGGATATCCACCTGAATTGGAACTGGAGGGGGAAGCCGCGTTGCAGAGGGCTCTGATCGAACTGATAGGGGCCGGGGTGGTGGAGTCGGCGCACGATTGCTCCGAGGGCGGCATTGCGGTGACGCTGGCCGAATCCGGGCTTGCCCATGGCATCGGTATGAAGGTGAGCCTGGCTTCGCAGGATTTGCCGCCCGAGTTTGTGCTGTTTGGCGAGGACGCCTCGCGGGTAATCGTCTCTTGCGACCGAAGTAATCTCTCGCGAATCAAAGAAGTAGCGGTAAAATACGGCCTCTCGGCGGATGCGATCGGGGAAACGGCTGCGGACCGGATGGAAGTCCGGCTGAATGGGCAGATGGTGGTGTCGGCGGCGATCTCCGATCTACGCGATGCCTACGAAGGCGCGCTGGAAAAGGCGTTGCGGACTGAGACCGAGGTGGTGACGGCTCAGTGAAAATCTCAAACCGCAGAGTTCGCAGAGAAGGGCCGCGGACAGCGTAGAGAGCGCTGGAAGTCCGGAACGAGCTAGCCGGAGACATACATGTCTTCTTCCGACAAATTTCGGGACGAATGCGGCGTAGTTGCCATCTTCGCCAATCCTGAGGCGGAGAAACTGGCCTACCTGGGCCTGCATGCGCTGCAACATCGCGGACAGGAATCGGCCGGAATCGTAACCTCGGATGGCATGGCCCTGCACGCTCACAAGGCCATGGGGCTGGTGGCCGACATCTTCACCGAAGACGTGCTTTCGCGGCTGCGCGGCACGCTGGCCATCGGACATACCCGCTACTCAACCGCCGGGGATTCGGCGCTGCTCAATGCGCAGCCCATCATGGTCCAGTCCAACAAAGGCATGATGGCATTGGCCCACAACGGCAACCTGGTCAACGCGCAGGAGATTCGAGGGCGGCTGGAAGCGCAGGGGTCGATCTTCCAGACCAACAGCGACACCGAAGTTATCATGCATCTGATCGCGCTCTCCAAGGAACAAACTCTCCCAGAAGCCATGGCCGACGCGCTACGGCGGGTCGAGGGCGCGTTTTCGCTGGTGATGATCAGCCCAGATCGGATTTTTGCGGCGCGCGATCCGCGCGGATTCCGTCCCTTGGCCATGGGGCGCATTCGGCCGCAGGCTGGGGAGAAGCAGGACACGATTGTGTTCGCTTCGGAGACTTGTGCGTTCGACCTGATCGGCGCCACCTACGAGCGGGACGTGAAGCCTGGGGAACTGGTCGTGGTGGGACCGGAGGGACTGACTTCGCGGTTTTATTCGCCTTCCCCGGCGCAGTCCAGCTGCATCTTCGAGCACGTGTATTTTTCGCGTCCCGACAGCGTGGTGTTTGGCCGTCCGGTGCAGGTCAGCCGCGAAGAACTCGGGCGTGAGCTGGCGCGCGAAGCGCCGACCGAAGCCGATATCGTGGTGCCGGTACCCGATTCCGGCGTGACTGCCGCCATGGGATATGCGGCCGAAAGCGGGATCCCATTCACCTTCGGCCTGATTCGCAATCACTACGTTGGCAGGACCTTCATTGAGCCAAGGCAGAATGTGCGCGACTTCGGAGTAAAGCTGAAGCTGAACCCGGTGCGCAGCGTGCTGGCCGGCAAGCGGGTGGTACTGATTGACGATTCGATTGTACGCGGCACCACCAGCCGCAAGATCGTTCGCATGATCCGTAATTCCGGCGCTCGCGAAGTGCATATGCGGATTTCGTGTCCGCCCACGATTTCCCCCTGCTTCTACGGCGTGGATACTCCTTCGAAGAAGGAGCTCATCGCAGCCAACAAGACAGTGGACGAGATCCGCGAGTTCATTGGCGCCGATTCGCTGGCCTATCTGTCGGTCGAGGGCTTGAAGAAGGCCTGTGGAGACGGGGAGAAAACCACCTACTGTTCGGCCTGCTATACCGGCGTCTATCCCACCAGTTGGGTGGATGTAGAGGAAATCCAGCCCGCCACGGCCTCCCGAAGATAAATAGGGTTCCAGCCTGCGTCCGCTTGGGCGTACGGTCTCTCAATCTTGGGCATCCGGTCTCTCAATTAAGAGGTGTGTTGCCCTCTAGGAGTCTTAGGGTCTTTCTACTCCGTGCAAGAAAATTCATTCTTGACCCAGGATGGAAAACAGCCGTACTATCCCACCCCAGTGGGGTGTTGTTCCCGAACTCTGTTCCCGCAAGAAATCTTTTCGCTAGGAAAAAGGTAGATCAGGAGGATCTATGCGTAGAGGGTTGTGGTGTGCGCTGTTAGTTGTAACCTGCCTGGCAGTGGCCAGCGCGCAGGTAGTGCGGCCCGGATCGCAAGTGCTCGTGCCGGACGGCAAGGGTGGCGCAGTTCCTGGGATTCAGATTCAGTCTGGCGGTGTTAGCAACGGTGCCGTCCATCAGGGTAACGGTATCAATTACCATGGTGGGCCGATCATGCCCAACACCGTCAATGTTTACTTGATTTTTTATGGCAAGTGGCAAAATGGAGCCCATCAGTCTGACAGCAAAGCCTCGAAAAAGCTGATTAAGACGTTTGTGACGGGCATTTCCGGATCGCCGTTTGAGATGATCAACAGCACCTACGGCGACAACAGCAATGACGTTACTGGCCTGGTGAATCTTGCTGCCAGCGTCAGCATGGCATATCCATTCACCAATAATCTGGGATCCAACGGTGCCCGTAGCGCTGTGACCAAGGCCATCACCTCGGGGAAAGTCCCGGCCGACTCGAACGCCGTCTACTTCCTGCTAACCAGCTCGGACGTGAGCGAGGGCGGCTTCTGTTCCAGCTACTGCGGTTACCACTCGCACTCGTCAATTGCCGGTCAGGACATCAAATGGTCTTTCATTGGCAATCCGGACCGCTGCCAGTCGGCGTGCGAAGCCCAGACCAAGAGCCCGAACAACAATAGCGGCGCCGATGGCTTGGTTAACATCCTGTCGCATGAACTGGAAGAAGCGATTTCGGATCCTGATCTGAATGCCTGGTTTATGAGCAATGGCAACGAGAATGCCGATGCTTGTGCCTGGCGTTTTGGAACACTGCTTGGTGGGTCGATCGGCAACGGCGGCTACAACGAGCAATTTGGCGGCAAGAACTGGTTATTGCAGATGAACTGGGAAAATGCGCGTGGCGGCGGCTGCGACAATTTCCTGGGTGGTCCTTTCCACTGAGACCTGCCCGGCACGGGCGTTTACCAGGGCCGTTCGTCCTCCGAACGGCCCTTTTACTTTGGACCCCTTGCACTGCCTGCCTCCCGAGGGTAGACTTTGGCTGCTATGCGCTTTCCCATACGTCTGCCCTGGAGCGAACGGGCCGGGGCCAGCAAACTGCAGCATCTGGGCGAACTGGAGCTCGCGCTTCTGGAACGGGTCTGGAAGTCGGGCGAGGCCAGCGTTCGCGATATTTATCACGATCACACTCCCCACCTGGCATACACCACGCTGATGACCACGCTGGACCGCCTCTACAAGAAGGGGCTGCTCAAGCGCCGTCTGCAGGGCCGGGCGTTCTACTATTCGCCGGCCGTCAGCCGTTCGGAATTCAGCGAAGGCGTGGCACGGCAGGTGGTGGACTTCATGCTGGAGTTCGGCGAGCATCCGCCGACCGGCATCTTCTCCTGCTTCGTGGACGCGGTGACAGAAAATGACTCCCGCTTACTCGATGAACTGGAGCGGGTGGTAAAGAGCAAGCGTCGCAACCAGCAGGCGGGGTAAGCCATGTACTACGTGCTTTGCGTATCGTTGTGCGCGGCGGTGGTAGCGCTGGTCGGAACGGCCTGCTCGGTGGTGGTGCTGGCCCTGTCGCCCTTGCTGACGCGGCTCCTGCGCTTCTATCCGGCACGGCTGCGAGCGCAGGCCGCGTTTCTGGTTCGCGTACTGCCTGCTTCCACGGGCTTGCTGGTCAGCCTGGGGATCGTACTGCCGGCGTTCGTTCTTCATGAGCCTGCCCACACCAATGAGCGTCCGGATTTCCTTTTAATGGCATTGGCTGGCCTGGGCCTCAGCCTGATGTTGGCTTCCGCCTATCGCGCCATTCGCGCATGGGTGCGGTTGGATCGTCTGAAGCGGCAGTGGATGAGCTCAGCGCGCAAGTTGACACCGGATCAAAAGGGTATCGAGATTTTTGAGGTGGCGGATCCGAGCGCGCTTATCGTGGTCACTGGAATTCTGAAGCCGACGGTGTTTCTTTCCCGGCCGGTGGTGTCCTGTTTGACGCCTTCGGAATCGTCGGCGGCGATCGCTCATGAGTTGGCGCACGTTTCAGCCGGCGACAATCTGAAGCAACTGCTTCTTCAAGCCACCCGCCTGCCACTGCTGGATCGCCTCGCCGGGCTGGACCGCGAATGGAGGCTGGCCTCGGAGCTGGCCGCTGATGAGTCCGCGATGCGATCCGGAACTCCGGTCGTCGAGCTGGCGTCGGCGCTGATCAAAGTAGCGCGGTTGCGGGTGGTCCGCCCGCTGCTCCCGGAGAGCGCGGTTTCCTATTTTCTGCCTCCCGGGAAGGATTCCATGCTCTCCACGCGCGTGGAACATCTGAAGCGCCTGTTGGAAAAGGGTGACAAGGTCGACCCGGCCGCACCAGTCGCGCCGATTCACCTGTTGGGCGTGGCGCTTATCGTTGCTGTGTTCTCGGTTCTGATTACCCACCCCAATCTTTTGCTGCTGACACACACGTTGCTGGAAAAACTGGTGTAAAGCCGCGCGATGCCGCTGTGCGCGCATCGATCCCGGTAAGGGGCATGGCTCAGGTAGTTTTTCGCGCGGTGCGCACCCAAGCGGTGGTGGCCTGAATTTGACGGCGTTCTTCCTCCAAGTGGGCGCGCTCGGCTAGCAGGTGAGCCCTTAAGACAGGGAGAACCCTCTGCAGCCTCTCCATGTTGCTGCGATATTGATTGATTTCTTCGTTAAGACGGAGATCGTTCGGCATCACGGGCCGCTGGCGCAACCACTCTCCCGCCTGCAGGATTTCCGCGAACAAGTCTGCCAGTTGCGCCGGCGTGGCGGGTACGGGTTCCGAGCCCGGAGGCGCTAGAGCGTCGAGCAGGGCACGCAGTTTTCGATTGGTCTGCCGCAATCCTTCTGTAACCGGCGACACTATACACTCCAACTTAATTTTTTTTCCGCGGTCGCGGCGGCCGTATTTGCGGTCGCTGGTGAAGTCACGTCTCCAGCGCCCTCAATGCGTTCGACCTCCATCCACGCTTCTCTCAACGTTAACAGACTTGCTACCTGCTTACGCAGAATATCGGCTGAGGACTGGACCTGCGCCTGTATCAGACTGGTACGAGTCAAATTGTAGAACGACTCGAGATTGCGGCTCACCTCGCCGCCGCGTGCCATGTCCAGACGGCCCTGCAGTTGTCCCAGCACCTCGAGGGCATGACCGACTTCCAGGGAGAGCACTTCAGCGCTCCCGTTAGCCAAGGCGGCAAGGGCGCGATGGAGATCGTCAACCATCTGCTCATACAACAGAACGACCAGGTGCACGGGACTGGCGCTCTGCCCGGTCGCCTGTCGATACACGGATCTGGCGTCGACGGTCACGAGGTTTTGATACTGGCCAGCTGGTCGGTGACCTGCTGCTCCAGCAGGGGAAGCTGGCGAAGCATGGCATCGACCTGGCTGTACTGGTTGATTAGCAACTGCTGGCGCGCGACCAGGCGATCCTCGAAGTCGTTGATCTGATCGCTCAGCATCTTGGTGGTAGTGCTGATCTCGTTCTGATTGATCGCGATCAGGCCGCTGCCGGGACCGTTCAGAGCGTTGAGATCGTTGCTGAGGTTGAAGGCAAAACCTTGTTTCGCGCCTTGTGCCTGGAAGAAATTCTTGAAATCGGCAAACTGGCTGCCCAGCACGTCGTTGAGCCTGCTGGAATCCACGCTCAGGGTGCCGTCATTGCCCATCGCTACCCCCAGAGACTGCAAGTTGACGATCCCGTTATTCCCATCGAGGGAGTAGGTGATGTCCGACAAGAGGCTGGCCTGCAACGAACGCAGCATGCTGTTGGAGGCCAGCGCCCCGGCGGCGCCGGTGGAATCGACCGTGAACTGGCTGTTGATAGACTGCATGACCTTGTTATAGCTGGTTACAAAATCGCTGATGGCCTGGCCGGCCTGGGCAGTGTCGGCCCCGACCGTAAGCCGGATATCGCTGTCTGATTGGCCTAACAGCGTCAGCGTAACTCCAGGAATCGCGGTGGTCACGGTGTTGATGCTGCTGCTGACCGGCACGCCGTCGACCGTGAGCGTCGCATTCTTGCCGGTGACCGCCTTGGAAAAAACCAGGCCGGTGGTATTGCCGCTGATGGTCAAATCGCCGGGATCGCCGGAGGCATTGCTGACCAGGGCCAGCCGGGCCCCCTTGGCATCGGTGATCACGCTGGCGGAAACTCCCAGGTTCTGCTGGTTAATGTAAGTCGCCAGCTTGTCGAGCGTGTTGTTGGTTCCATCCACGGTAATCGGCACTGCGGTTCCATTGCCTACCTGGAGATTGAAGCTGCCGGTTGAGAAGGTCGTACCGCTGTCCGCTAATTCACCGGTGTAGTAAGACGACGTGGTGGCTAGATTGCCGATGTTGATGAGGTGGGTGCCGGGCGTGGCTGAGGACTGCGCGCTGGCCGCCAGGACGTCGGGCAGCGACGAAGTCGCGGTCATGGCGGTGAGGCTCCCGAAGACGTCCTTCAGGTCGTTTACCTGGGTTTGCAGGTCGCTCATATTGGCGCCGATGGCGCTCAAGGCCAGGCCTTGTTGGCCCAAGGTGGCTTCCTGCGCCTGCCACAAGCGTTCGTTTGCCCGGTCCCCGTCCAGAATCTGATTTACGACCGAAGTGACATCAATGCCGGTTCCTGACGAGGCGTTGCTGGTGTTGAGATTGATGCTGACAGACATATTTTCTCCCGCACTACATCCTTGGTTATGAGCGGATGTCTATTTTTTGATGAGCGATGTTTTCCTCATTCAACATTTCGTCGATACCCCGCATTACTTCCAAGACTTCCTCGGGTGGAACTTGCTGGATGAGATCGCCCGTGTCCTTATCGACGAAGCGATAGACGATGACCTGATTTTCCACAAAAGAAACGCTGACGCTAAGTTCGCGTGATTTTGCGTCGGCAGCTGGCTCGGCGTTCGACGTGGGGGGCGGAGAGGCCGGCACGTCCTTGGTTTCGGCAGAATGGTGGGAAGAGTCGCTGATGGCAGTCTCAGCGGCGGTTGCGGCTGCTTGAAGAGCGTCGATGCGCATACGACCTCGCTCTTAAAACAAATCCAAGGAGAGGAGAGCGGTTTGTCTCACCTCTCCTTGAGGCCTCTTACCGGAGCAGCGCGAGCACGCTCTGCTGCATCTGGTTGGCTTGCGCCAGTGAGGAAATGCCGGTCTGGTTCAGGATCGAGTACTTGGTCATGTTGGCCACTTCCTGAGCAATGTCAGCCGCGCGAATTCCGTCTTCGGCGGAAGACAGGTTCTGCGACTGGTTTTGAATGACGTTGACGGCGCTCTGCAGCCGGTTAATGGCCGCACCAATCTGGCCGCGGGTGCCGGCCACCGACTGGATGGCGCTGTTGATGGCGGTTAACGCTGCCTGGGCGGCCGCAGCCGTCGTCAAGCCAGCCGAACCGGAACCACCCGTGA
>Ga0335081_10018440_pt1 | contig 11284 bp, 16 predicted proteins | sample Lox_Sample_35_FD_206713 | JGI IMG/M metagenome (GOLD analysis project Ga0335081, IMG submission 206713) | Soil microbial communities from Loxahatchee National Wildlife Refuge, Florida, United States - Lox_Sample_3.5 | ecosystem: Environmental > Terrestrial > Soil > Wetlands | place: USA... | reverse complement strand
GCCCGGGGCCGCTTACCTGCAGCGGCGCCGTGCTCAGCTGACCGCGAGCAACGATGCCCGCGCCGAAGCGCTGGCCAGCGCGCAGGCCGTCCATGCCGAGCTGGGCCGATTCGCCGTCTCGTCCCGGCTCTATCCGCCGCAAGCGCCGGACCTGGCCGGGCAGCAGACGCCGATGGTCCTCAACGCCGCCTATCTCGTGTCCGACGAGCGAGCCCGCGAGTTCACCGCCGCGGTGGCCGATCTGACCGCCAGGCACCGATTCCTCCAGCTCACGCTGACGGGCCCATGGCCCGCCTACTCCTTCGTCGGCGAGGGCGATAGGTCAGGTCCGCGGTGACCGGGCCGGGATACGACCCCGTGCTCCAGGGGGAACGCGTCGCCCTGGTGGACCTGCTCGACCGGGTGCTGGCCGGCGGGGTGGTCATCTCCGGCGACGTCACGCTGTCCATCGCCGAGGTGGATCTGGTCACCGTCTCGCTACGCGCGCTCGTGACGTCGGTCAGCGCCCTGATGGAAGCCATGGACGATTCGCAGGAGTACAGCTGATGGCAGCTGGGCAGGATGGCGTGGTCGCAACGGATCAGCGCAATGCGGTGCGCCGGCTCCGGATCGACGCCGACCCGGAGTCGGTGGAGAAGGGCCTGGTGACCCTGGTTCTCACCCTCGTCGAACTGCTGCGCCAGCTGATGGAGCGTCAGGCCCTGCGCCGGGTGGAACAGGGGTCGCTCACCGACGATCAGATCGAGAAGGTCGGATCGACACTGCTGGCCCTCGACGCCCGGATGGCCGAGCTGAGGGACCACTTCGGCCTCACCGTCGAAGACCTCAACCTGGACCTGGGGCCGCTTGGCCCGCTGCTGCCTCGCGAAGGACGCTAGCGGGGCTCGGTGTCCCAGCGCTCCCAGCGACGGCCTGCCCCGGGTCGGGGACGTGGACGAGCACCGTCTCCGCCCGGCAGACGTCGAACGCCTGGTCGGGGTACGGCAGGGAGAGTACGTCGCCGCGGCGGAACGTGACGCTGGCGCCAAGACAGGAATGGCGCCGACGCGCCTCGGCGATCATCGCCTCGCTCGCGTCCAGGCCGACCGCCTCGCCGCCAGGCGGCATCCGCCTGGCCATCTCCGCGACGTCCTCGCCGGTGCCACATCGCACGTCGAGCGCCGAGCGGGCATTCTCTACTGATAGCCAGCAACCCCCCGGTTCCCCGCGAACCCGGGTCCACGTGCCGCCGATGGGCGGGCGGCCTGTCCACCCGGGCGCGCCATGCTGGCTACCGCCGACCGGTGACGTAATACCACAGTCCGTTCGGCGGAAATTTCAAGCCTTCCGTACCGCGGCGCGGTTACGGCGCATCAGTTCAGCTACGGGAGGCCCCCCCCCCGCAGCGCGCTCGCACACCGCAGTGTACAGATCGTTCGCTCCGGATTTACGCATTCCAAGTGACACAGGACGACTGGCCCTGTCCACGTACATGCCTGACGCTCTCCGGGAGGCTCCATGTCCTCGCATCCCCCGTCACCCGCGGCCAGGCCGGGTCTCGCCTTGGATCTCGGTGAGGATCCGGCAACTGTCCTGGAGGCTGCCTCCTGGGCGCTGGCGGCGATGATCGGCACGATGCGCGACGCGCTGACGGCCCCGCTCGCCGACGTCCTGGCCGCCGCCCGGCAGCGAACCGCCGTGCTCGAGGCGGTCGGCCTGGTGCAGAGGAGTCATGACGGGTTCACCCTTCACCCGTCGCTGCGCCCCGGCGAGCCGTTGGCGGAGGCGAAGCTCAATTCGCTGCGGCAGGCCTGCTCCGTCGCGGCTCATGACGGGAACGGCGTCGTGAGCGGCGGCTGGGGGCGCCACGATGATGAGGTCCTGCTGCGTCATGGCCGGGGATCCGCGGCGGCCGGGCGCGCCCTCGCTACGAAGATCGTCCCCCGGCTGACGGGCCTGGCCGACCGGCTGAATGCCGCGGGCAGTCGCATCCTTGACGTGGGAACGGGGGTGGGGGCGATCGCTGTCGTGCTGGCCCGTGAGTTCCCGCGCGCGCATGTCGTCGGGATCGACATCCTGGAGCGCGCGCTGGATCTCGCCCGGGCCGAGACGGCCAGGGCCGCGGACGTGGCCGGCCGCGTGTCCCTGCGTCACCTCGATGTCGCCGACCTGACCGAGCCGGGAAGTTACGACCTGATCTGGCTGCCCGCGCCGTTCTTGGCGGAAGCGGCGCTGAATGCTGGCCTGCCGCGAGTGATCGATGCCGTTGTTCCTGGCGGGTGGATCGTCGCGGGAACCAATCCGCCCTCCGAAGACGCCCTGCTGCGGGCCGTCGGCCGGTGGACCGCGTTTCTCCATAACGGCAACGCCTACGACACGGACCGCATGGCGGCGAGTTTGACGGCGTCGTGCCTGCAAGAGCTGCAAAGGTTCCCGACTGTCACGGGAGGTCCGGTACTGCTGGCCGCCCGCCGCCCGCAGACCTGACGGTGGCGCCGGAAGGAAGCACGATGACGGCACTGACCCGGTCCGCCACGGACCGGTTCCGCAACGACTTCCGCGGAAGACTGATCTCGCCTGGTGACGAAGGATACGACGCGGCGCGCTCGGTGTGGAACGCCGCGGTCGACCGCCGCCCGGCGCTGATCGCCCGCGCTGCCGACGCAGGCGACGTCATCACGGCGGTGCGCTTCGCTCGTGAGCACGGCCTGCCGGTCAGCATCCGCGGCGGCGGGCATTCCGCGGCGGGCTTCGCCGTCGCCGACGGCGCACTGATGCTCGACCTGTCCGGCATGAGATCGGTCAGGGTCGACCCGGCCGCTCGCACCGCGGTCGCCGGGCCCGGCGCGCTGTGGAGCCAACTGGACGCCGCCGCCGCCGAGTGCGGGCTGGCCACCACCGGCGGAGTCGTCGGCTCCACCGGCATCGCCGGGCTGACGCTTGGCGGCGGCATCGGCTGGCTGGACCGGCTGGCCGGGCTGACGTGCGACAACCTGCTCGGTGCGGAGGTCGTCACCGCGGACGGGAAGGTCCTGCGGGCCAGCGCTGATACCGATCCCGACCTGTTCGGGGCGCTGCGCGGCGGAGGCGGCATCTTCGGCGTGGTCACGTCGTTCACCTACCGTCTGCACCCGGTGCCCGAGGCCTATGGAGGACTGCTCGGCTACACCACGGACAAGGCGGTCCAGGTGCTGCAGTCAGACATGCCAGCGGCTGGGGCCGCCGGGAGCGGGGTCGTAGCGGCAGTTCCCGCCGGTGCGGATCGAGGCGCGCAGGTGCGCGGCGGCGCGCGGGGCGGCCGCCGCCGCCCGCTCGATCGTCGCGCACAGCGTCCGGGTGACGTTGACTCGTGCCCGTTCGGCCTCGGGGTGCGACCATGCGGTCACGGCCGCCCGAGCCGACCGCCCGGCGCAGCTCGGCCAGCAGCGCCTGCCGTTCGGCTAGCAGGTGCTCCGCCGCACGCTGGTCGCCGGCCCGGTCGGCGGCGTCGAGCCTGCCGGTCAGGTCGTCGAGCCGGGCCCGGTAGGCGGCGCGGGCGGCGGCGTCGAGAGCCGGGCCCATCCCGGAGGCCGTCAGGCCCGCCCCGCCGGCCACGAGGTCCAGGGCACGGATGTCCTTTCCGGGCGCGGCGAGGAGGGCGCGCAGGTAGTGCAGGCCGCGGCTGTCGCGCAGCCGGGCATGCTCGCCTCCGGCGGGCGGTGCCAGGCGCTCCAGGAGGACGGTCATGCCCAGGCGCTCGGCGATCTCACGGGCGCGGCGGCGATACTCGGCCGCGATCGCCGCATCCCCGGCTTCATCGCGCGAGGCGACGGCATCAGCGAGGCCGCAGAGGCTGTGCGCCTGGTAGGGCACGGCGCCGATCTGCCGCTCAAGGTCAACCGCCTCTTGGAAATACCCGACCGCGTCCCCGGCCTTCCCGAGTATGGCTGCCAGCAGCCCAAGATAGTGCGATACCGGTCCCCAGGCAGTGGCGGCACCTCCCCACACCACGAGCCGTCCCTGGTACGGGGCCAGGGCCGCGTGGATCTGCGCGGCCGCCGTGGTGTCGCCGACGGCGGCGGCCGCAACCGCCAGGTCGGTCATCGCCCCGAGCCACCGGGGTCCCGAGCTGGCCAGCGCCCGGGGAAGAATCCGCTCGAGCTCCGCAGCGGCTTCTGCGGTCCGGCCGAGAAGCACGAATATCCGCGCCGCCGTCGCCTCATAGAGGTGTCCGGGTAGCGTGTCAGCCACGGCCAGCACCTGCTCCACGCCGGTTTCCAGGAAGGATCGGGGGCCTCGCTCCGCCGCCACCGATGCCGTAAGGGTCGCGCTGACCGGCCATGCGTCGGCCATCCCGGCCCGCCGGGCCCTGTCGGCCACGTCGCCGGTCAGCCGGCTGGCCTGGTCGAAACGGCCGCGCAGAACCGCCAGCATGGCGTGGCGCGCGGTCGCCATCACGGCGGCTTCTGTGTCGCCGACCGCGGCGGCCTCTCGCTCGAAGGCGGCGAGCGCGGATTCCGCCTCTGGCACCCGGCCCAGCTCCATCAGCGCGACAAACCGCCAGAACTGGCCCTGGCGCTCGCGCCGGTCATCACCGGCGGCCCGGGCCAGGTCGATGATCTCGGACCCGGCTGCGAGCCGGTCCTCGGCTCCCGCCGGGTCCCACAGGGCATGCAGCCGGGCATCGAGGACCTCGGCCAGCGTGCCGGGGTCTCCGGCGCGGCGGGCCAGCCGGAGAGCCTCGTCGACGAGCGCGCGCCGCCGGGCTGCCGCCGACGCGTCACCGAGCAGCTCGCGCGCCAGCCTGGCCAGCACCCGGGCCCGGGTGCCGTTACCGTCCGCCCGGTCCGCGGCGGCCCCCAGCAGGCGAACCAGGTTAGCGTCGACGTCGAGGAAACGCGCCGTCGACGGGGCGCGGAGCGCGAGATGCACCACCGGGTCCACGTTCTCCGGCAGGCCGGCGAGCTCGCGCGCCAGTGGCAGCGCCGCGCCGGGCAGCCCTCGCGATACCACCCAGAGCGCATGGGCCGCATCGGCCTCCAGTCCCCCCGGCCGCTGCGCCCAGGTCCTCTTCGCTCAGGCCTCGCAGCCGAAGCTCCGGGCCCGGCCCCACCGGTGCGGCCGCTGCGGCGATCACCGCCGTGGCAGCCGCCGTGCACCTGGCGGCGACAACCGAGAGCACCTCGATTGCGTCACGGCCACCACGCTCGATGTCATCGACCAGGATCAGCCGGGGAGATCCGGAGACCAGATGACGGGCCGCGCTATCGAGCTCCAGGGTCCCCGTGTTGCCGGTCACCAGGCCGGCGGCCAGGTCATCCGGCGCGCCAGCGTCGCGCAGCAACTGCGCCCACAACAGGCACCCCGGGTGGCCCACGGCGGGCGACGCCCGCAGCACGTCGAACCCGCGACCGCGAGCCTCGCTCGCCGCCGCCTCCAGCAGCGCCGTCTTGCCCGCTCCCGCCAGGCCGACCACAACCAGCAAGCCGCCTGGGCCGGCTCCGGCGCGATCGAGCAGGCGGCCGATCTGCTCCAGCTCGTCGCGCCGGCCGACGATACGCACATCTCCGGTATACCGCACCCCGCCGCCTGGTATCCGCCCGCCTGGATGGCCCGGTACCGGACGCTCCGTTCCGGCTTCCCGTCCGTCGCCTGCCACAGGGTGCCCACCGGCATGGGGCAACGGGCAAGCTCGCGAAACTTCAGGACGTCCGGCTCGAAGTACTCGTTGCGGATGAGCGCGCGAGCGCGGTCGTGCCGGGCCTGCAGCAGCAGCCGTGCGGGACGCGTTCGCGGACACCTTCGCGCGGCACGGCGATGCGGGCGCGGCAGTCTGCGTGTATCAAGGTGGCCAGCCGGTGGTCGACCTCGCCGCCGGCGTGACAGCCGCCGGCCGCCCGTACGCGCGCGAGACGATCCAGCCGTTCATGTCGGTCTCCAAGGGCATCGTCGCGATCGCCGCGAACATGCTCGCCGACCAAGGCATGCTCGACCTGGACGCCCCCGTGGCCCGCCGCTGGCCCGAGTTCGCGCAGGCCGGCAAGCAGCCCATCCCCGTCCGCTGGCTGCTGACCCATCAGGCGGGCCTCGCGGCACTCGACGGGCGCCTGTCCCGCACCGAGCTCCTGTCCTGGACGCCGGTCATCGAGGCGCTGGAGGACCAGTCCCCGAACTGGCCGCCCGGCACCGCCCACGGCTACCACTCCATGACCTACGGGTTCCTGGTCGGCGAGGTCATCCGCCGGGTCACCGGCCAGTTTCCCGGCCCCTGGATCGCCCGTGCGAGGACAGGGAGAAAGCCAGAACCAGCGGCATCGTACGAATCGTTCACTTCCGATTTACGCCTCCCGGGTGACACGACCGTGGTAGGCGGGCAAGAGAAGAAACCAGGTAGCCGTGGCGACGTCCGATAACCGGGCCGCCGTGGCGGATGCCGCCGAAGTCTTCACGCCTGGACCCGCTGGCCTGGGAGCGCTGGTGGGCCGGGATCGAGGGACGCCCGGGGGAGATCGTCTGGGATGCCGACGTAGGCGACCTCGAGGCCGACCTGGACCACTTTGTCGGCTCGTTCGGCCAGGCGCTGCCGGTGATCGATTTCGGCTGCGGGGACGGGCGGCAGACCCGGTTCCTCGCCCGCCACTTCCCGGACGTGCTGGGCGTGGATGTCTCGGCCGCGGCGACCGGCCGCGCCCGCACCGCGGACAACCCCCGAACGTCGGCTTCCGGGTTCTGGACGCCCGCGATCCCGCCGACGCGGTCAAGCTGCACGGCGGGCTCGGTGACACCAACGTTTACATCCGCGGCGTGCTGCAGGCCCTGCCGCTTCCTAGAGGCCCCACCAGACACTGGCCCGGCTGCTTTCCGCGAAGTCGGCGATGCTCGACCAACTGCAGCTGGAACGAGCGCGCAGCGCGCCGGACGTCGGGTGCGGCCTAGGCGACGACGTGCTGGAGATCGCCCGGCGGCTGCCGACCGGCGGGAACGCCACCGGCATCGATGCCAGCCAGGCCATGATCGGCGGGCCCGTCGAGCCACCTGACGCGAGCCGCGGTTTCCCGGATGGGATAGTGCTCGGAGGTGTCGCCGTCGTTCGGCGGGTGTCATCCGTCGGTGCGGAGCTGCCCGGCGAGCGCGGCCGCCAGGTCGCGGCGGCTGCTGACGCCAACCTTGCCGAAGATCACCTTGAGGTGGTCGCGGACGGTGTGCACGGAGATGAACAGGGCGGCCGCGATGTCGTCGCTGGACAGGCCGTCGATCACCAGCCGTGTCACCTCCCGTTCGCGGGGCGTGAGCGCCCACGCCCGCATGAGCAGCGGGGCGACAGCGGCCTCGTCGGCACCGAAGCTGAGCGGCCCGCACGGCTAGTGCAGGTACTCCCGGGCGTATTCGGAGGTCTGCAGCAATCCAGGGACGAATGCAGGTTGGAACTCGGCGATTCTGGTCGTCTGCGCTTCGAGTTCCAGAATGTCGGCCTGGACGCCGCCGGCTCCGGATTCGCGGTAGGCGTCCTTCCATGCCGCGTACTCGACCCGCGCGCCCCGGAGCATCGCGAGCAGATCGCTCGCCGTCTCGGGCGTGGCGCCGACTGCGCCGGCCCATGCGGTTATGTCGTCTTCGCTGGGGAGCTGTTTGCGCGTCTCTATTTTCGACACGTTCGACTGCTGCCAGCCGAGCGTGTCGGCTAGGCGAGCGCCGCTGAGGCCCGCCCCGACACGGAGCGCCTTCAGAGCCTCAGCGAGCCGCCCGCGCTCGCGCTGGTAAGCCGGTGTCGTCAACCGTGTCCTTTCAGGATGCGGCCAGCAGCTCAGCGCGGCGCATGTAGTCGCGGTACGGGATGGCTTGGTGCAGGGCGGCGTCACGTCGGCGCGCGGCCGTGACGATCATCGCAGGCTCGGTTACCTGCTCGATGGACAGGAACGCGCCGTCGTCGGCGTACTCCATGACCCACAGGTCGCTGGAATCGAAGAGCCAGTAGTCCTTGGGTTCGGGGAGGATCTCACCGCGGGCCGACATCGGCCAGCTACCGGCCTGGGCGACGAGGATGCGGATGTCCTCACCGGCCTCGACGTTCGGCGGATAGCTCCACCCGAGCTCGTACCGGAGATAGTCCGTCAGCGGCTCGCGGACGACGTGCACACGCTGGAAAACCTTCCCGGCCCTCACCGCGTCGCCGAGCATGCTGACCCACTGGTCTTTCGCCGGTCACGGGGCTGCGGGTGGCCGGCCAGGAAGGCGCGGTAGGGCTCTTCCTCGTAGCCGACGTCGTAGGCCTGCAGGGTCTCCAGCCGGCAGGCGGTGTGCTCGAAGCCGGTAAACAGCGCATCGAACTCCGCGCTGGTGACATCGGTGATGCGCCTGCCCATGACCAGGCCGGTCCGCGCTTCCTGATCTCATCGGCCGCCCGGACGATCACGTCGGGCTTGATGTACACAGCCCGCTCCCCTGCCGGCACGTTCGGGAGGCCCGCGTCCGCGAGGTCGGCCACGCTGACCGCGACATCAACGACAGGTACACTCACGTGCTGATCGAGGCGCACTTGGCCGCCGCCGAGCAGACGGTAGCGCTGGTCCGGGAGACCGGCAAGACAGCGCCATGACCGCGTGCGTACATTTCTGCGTCCGTCGGGCCCTGAAAGCGCCTTCGCTGCAGGGTCACAAGAAGCGATAAGTGCTATCGTCGCAGCTCAGATCAGGCGGGGCGGGTGGGGCTCGAAGCACGACCGGCGGATTATGCCACCAGCCCGCCGACAGGTGCCGTTACCGTAGCTGACCTGGGCAAATGTGGGCAGCCGCGATGCCGTCCACGCTGATTCGGCACGTATCGGGCATGATCAAGCTTCCGGTCAGTGGCTGTCACACCAGCCGCGCCGTACTCTGGGCACATGAGCGAGATGCCGATCTCGGAGGCCAGTGGTCACCTGGACGAGGTCGCCGACGAGAGCGCTGCGACGGGTGAGGTCATTTACCTGACCCGCGACGGCCGCCGCCTGGCCGCGATCGTGCCTGTCGAGCTTGCCGCGGAAATCGAGGCAGGCGAGGATGCCGCCGACATTGCCGCCGCCGAGGCGGCCATGGCTGAGCCAGGCGAGGACATCCCGGCCGAAGCGGTCTGGGCCGAACTAGGCATCACCGGCGACGAGTGACCGGCCCACGCTACGAGCTGAGATTCCGCCCGGCAGCGCTGCGACAGCTCCGCAAGCTTGACAGCCAGACAGCGCGTCGTATCAAGAGCACCACCGAGACCCTGCGCACTGAGCCCCGACCGCCCGGCGTCAAGGCACTGACTGGCCAGCGCGGCTTGGCCGCGATGACGGGCGAGAACTGGATCGACATGGTGATAACTCCTGTGGTGTCAAGGCCTGGGCGCAGGCGTCCGCCGCGCCGGCAGGTTCATGTCTGCGGTGAGAGCCGAACGATGCCGGATCTCCCAGGGTCGATGGTGGCGGCAAGCGGAGTGAGTTGCCATCGCACGAACGGACTGATCGCCGATCCGCACTGTCCGGCCCGCCACGAATTACCCCGACGGCGTCGACGCCCTGATCGACCTGGTCGCCTGCGCCCGGACGACCTGCCACTGGCCGCGGTGCGCAGGGGCGGCACGGTCGCCAGCTCGCTCCGCGCCGCCAGCGACCAGGCACTCGCGGCTGCCGGCCTGACCGGCATCAACATCATGGTCATGCCGGCCCGCGAGGTCATCTCCTCCCTCGCCGACCAGGTCATGGCAGGGACGCTGAAAGCCGACGTCACCGACGTCCTCCCGCTCGACCGCGCCGCCGACGGGCTGGCCGCCCTGGCCAGCGGCGAGGCCCGTGGCACCATCGTGGTCCAGGTCGGCAGCTGACCGCAGACCCTCAGGGCCGGCGCGGTCCGGGCGCGAGCAGGCCCAGGGCGCGGGCCCGCTGGACGGCTTCGCCGCGCGTGTGCACGCCGAGCTTGGCGTACAGATGGCGGATGTGCGTCTTGACCGTGTGCAGGAGTGATCGCGGCGGCGGAGCCGTCGAGGATCGGCGCGAGCACCGCGAGCGCTGCCCGCGGGTCGTGCTGAGCCAGCCGCAGCGCCGCCACGGCGGTGCTCATCTCCCCCGTTTCGCGCTGCTGCTCGTCCATCTCTGCCAGGGCCTGCGCGGCGGCTTCGGTCTCACCCGCGCGCAGCAGGGTATGCACCATGAGCGACCGCATCTGCGTCGTGAGCGGGTGCGGCGAAACGAGAAAGTCGGCTTGCCTTCCGGCTGCCCCGAAAGCGGCCACCGCGTCGGTGTAATGACCGCGCGCGAGTTCGAGTGCCCCGCGAAGGTGGTGGAACAGCAGAGCAGTTGCTGGTTCGGCTTCGGCGCGCAGCATACGCTCGGCGCGCCCTGAGCCACCGTTCTCCCTCCTCAAGCTCCCCGCGCAAGAGCATCACCATAGCGAGCACCGTGTAGGCGGGAGAAAGGACCGGGTGCTCGGCCCAGCCGTGCTGCCGGGCCAGCTCGATCGCCTGGCTGGCGCGCTCCACGGCCAGCGACATGGACCCGTAGGCCGGGATCCTGGCCGAATTGGCGGCGACGATCCCGAGCTGCCCCCCCCCCCCGCCGAGCGTCGGGCGGGTGCCGCGGGCCAGCGGGCGATCAAGCGCGTAGGGGTTGTTCGACACGAGAACGGCGACGAGATTACGGTGCTCGCGCCGCGAATCACGACGCCGCCATCAGGTCCAGGCCAGGGTAGCTCTCTAGCTTTCCGCACCTGGTATCCCCCGGGCCTGCGGCCGCGGCGACTCGGCGACTTGGCGTTGCTGACACCGGGAATGCGTCGGCGGCATCGTCGCGGGTGTTACCACGTGCCGGTGTCCGGGAGGGGGAGGGCAACGAGGCGGGCGGCTTCGTCGGCGGGGACGCCGAGCATGCGCGGATCGGCTTCGGCGAGCTGGTCGACGGTGGTCTCGGTGACGCGTTCGGGGTGCCGCTGGCGCATCCGGAAGAGCCCGAGCATGCCGCCGGCCGCGGCGCTGAGCGCGATCTCGGCATCGGCAACAGTGAAGCGGCCCGCGGCCTTCCCAGCCTCGATGTCGCTCAGGGCGCGCGGCGCCAGGCCCATGGGGATGTCCAGGACGGCCAGGCCGGCGCCGGCGAGGAACCCGGCGATCTCCGGGTGGGTCCAGCCCAGCCGCCCGGTGATCCGCGTACCCACGGCGAACAGCTCCGCCGGGTCGGTGATGTCAGCGCTGGCGCGGTCGATCAGCTGCCCCCAGCGCTCCAGCACCTCCTCCGAGGCGGTCGCGAACAGCTGTTCCTTGCTGTCGAAGTGGTTGTAGAACGACCCGAAGCCGATGTCGGCCTCCTCGGTGATCT
>Ga0335081_10018439_pt1 | contig 11284 bp, 11 predicted proteins | sample Lox_Sample_35_FD_206713 | JGI IMG/M metagenome (GOLD analysis project Ga0335081, IMG submission 206713) | Soil microbial communities from Loxahatchee National Wildlife Refuge, Florida, United States - Lox_Sample_3.5 | ecosystem: Environmental > Terrestrial > Soil > Wetlands | place: USA... | reverse complement strand
CTATCCCATCCTGTTAGGTCTGCAATCTATTCCGAAAGTCGCCCTGGCACCGCTGGTGATCCTGTGGCTTGGTGTCGGTAATTGGCCAAAAATCGTCATCGTGATGCTGGTCTGCTTCTTCCCGATCTTGGTCAATTTAGTTGCCGGTTTTGAAGCCACCCCCAAAGCAATGCTGGATTTGATGCATTCGCTGCGTGCGTCCGGTTGGGCAATTTTCCGGCGATTGCGGCTGCCGATTGCGACACCGTATCTTTTCACCGGATGCAAAATTGCAATCACTTTTGCCGTCATCGGCGCGGTTATCGGCGAATTTGTCGCTGCGCAGGAAGGCCCGGCTATTTAATCTTGATCTCAACAGCGCAATCTCAAACTTCACTGGCATTTGCTGCTATCATACTTTTGACCCTAATCAGCGTTGTCCTATTCTACGGCATCGAATTCGTTGAACGGCAATTCGTGACTTGGACACCTTAGACATAGGAAAAATTGATCGAGTTCATCGACGAGAACGGCGGCGGTACGGGTGTAAGGGCTACGAAAGCGGCAGCAGAACAAGGCTTGGGCGACTGCGCCAAGGCAATTTCGTTGGAGCCGCGAGACCCAAGAATTTAGCGATTGCAGTGATAATGCTGATTTGCCCCAATTGTGGGAAGATAAGCAATGTTCGAGATCGCCTACTTATTGATTGTCGCTCTCGCGGCACTGCCGCTCGCCTGGAGCTTATTGCTAGGAGCCAGCGGCGACCATATCGCATTTGTCCACCGCCTCTATCGCGATGCCGCCTACATTGGGATCGCCATTCTCGCCGTCTTTTGTCTCGAAGCGGCACTGCGTATCTCACTTGAGAACTATTGGTTTGCAGAACTAGGTCAGAGCCACCGGTTTTGGCTGTCTATTGCGTACCGCGTCGGAATTTTTTTGGCGATCCTGTGCTTGGTTGGCGTATTCGTTGGTGTCAATCTTTGGCTGCTCTGCCGTCTCATTCCCATTGTTCCGAGAAGTGCGCCGTGGATCACCGGCTTTGCGATCGCCGGCGTGGTGGGGTTCCTAGCGACACCCCTATGGATTCCGCTGATGCGCTTTTTGGGGGCGACGACCGCCGATGTCGCCGAGCCGGTTTTTGGCAAAGATCTTTCCTTTTACTTGCTGGCCTTGCCACTCTATGACGACGTCGTCGAGATTATCATCACCATCCTTTTTCTCACCATCGTGCTTTGGGCAGTCATTGGCTTTGCGGTTCGTCGTGCCGCCGGTGTGCTGATCTATCGCCCGCACTCGGGCCAAGTCCTTCACCTCAATCGCGACGCCATTTTTGCATCGGCCCAGAATTGGGACCATCAACTCTGGCTACGGCAGGGCTTAGCCTTGGCAGCATTGCTGTGCCTGGCAATGGGAGCAAATCGGCTGTTAGCCCGCTATCACCTCGTCGTGGCGGGGCATTCGAAAGTTGTCGCTGGCGCGTCCTATGCCGACGTCAATTTCTGGATACCGGGCTATGATTTGATGGTCGTTTGTTGGTGGGCGGCGGCTGCAATTCTGACACTCGCGGTTCTTTTGCCGCGGTTTCGGGCCTGGGTGTTGCTGCGTCGATCGCATTGGCTCACACCGCTCACCGTGCTGGCGGTGCTTTACTGCGGCGCATTTGCGGTTCCCGCCGCCGTCGAAGCCGTCTATGTCGGCCCGAACCAGATCACTTTGGAATTGCCCTATCTCATCAGGAGCATCGCCGGCACGCGCGCGGCCTATAACCTTGCCGGACCATCGGTCGAAGAGCGCGAATTCGCGGTCTCGGGCAAGCCGCTCACCGCCGCCGACCTCGTTGCGGAAAGTTCGACATTACAGGATGCCCGGATCTGGGATTGGCGGGCGCTGGAGCCGCAACTTCAGCAGATCCAGGGCTTGCGGCCTTACTACACCTTTTCCGGCGTTGATATCGATCGTTATCAGATCGACGGCACCGAACGGCAGGTCTTGATTACGGCGCGCGAGCTTGACGTCGCGCGTCTTCCGCCGCCGGCTCAGGTCTGGGTCAATCTCGCACTCAAATACACCCATGGTTATGGTGTCGTTGCGGTCCCGGTGAATGAAATTGACGCTCGGGGAAACCCGGTGCTCTGGGCGCACGACATTCCAATAGTCGCTAAAGATAATCTCGCGGTGGCTCACGGCGAGATCTATTTCGGACAACTCACCAATGACCGTATTTATGTGCGCACGACGGAGAAGGAGTTCGATTTTCCGCAAGGCCAGGCCAATGCCGAGACGGTCTACCAGGGCAGTGGCGGAATCACGCTTTTCAATCTGTGGCGCAAACTCGTTATTTCCCGCGAATTCGACGGGTTACGGCTTTTCATTTCGGGATATTTTACACCGGAAAGCCGGGTCATGCTGCGGCGGAACATCGTCGAGCGCGTCCAGACTCTGGCGCCATTTCTGAATTTCGATCGCGATCCTTACATCATCGCGGATTTGGATCACTATTCCTACATTATCGACGCTTATACGACGTCGCTGAACTATCCCTACAGCGAATCATACCAAGGCTCGCTACCGGCTTTCCGTGGACAGAATTACCTGCGCAATTCCGTCAAAGCGGTCATCGATGCCTACAACGGCTCCGTGACCTTCTATGTTTTCGATCCGCACGATCCGATTATGAATGCCTATCGGAAGGTGCTACCGGAAATGTTCAAGGATGCCAGCGAAATGCCGGAGAATCTGCGCCGGCACATCCGCTATCCGGAAGATATTTTCACGGTGCAGGCCGAGATGTACGGCACCTACCACATGACCAATCCGACGACTTTTTACAATCGCGAAGATCGCTGGGAGATCCCGCACGAGCTTTACCGGAATTTCGAGATCGAAACGTCGCCTTATTACGTGACGACGCAGCTTCCCGGTTCCGATAAGCCGGAATTCCTGCTCATGTTACCGCTCTCGGTCGCCGGTAAAAATCAGATGGCAGGGTGGCTTGCCGGGCGTTGTGATGGCGAAATCTACGGAAAGCTCGTGGCGTTCCGTTTCCCCAAAGGGACCTTCATCGATGGCCCGGCACAAGTGGAATCACGAATCAATTCCGACAGTCGGTTCTCCGGCGACCTCACGCTCTGGGATCAACACGGTTCTCGCGTCATCCGCGGAAATCTTGTCGTGTTGCCGCTCGCCGCTAACCAGGTCATCGTCATCGAGCCAGTCTACATCGAGGCGGAACAAACTAAGATTCCAACTTTGGCTCGTGTCGTATTGGGGCAGCTGTTGCCCGATGATCGCAAGATTGAATGGGCAAGAAATCTACCAGACGCCGAGCGCCTTCTTGTCGGCGTGGCAGCTGCCACTGCGAGTGCACCACATACGGAAGCGAGCAACGAGAGGCTTGAGCACGCACGCGCGGTGTTCCGCGAGATGCAGCAGGAATATGCATCGGGCAATTTTGCACGCTATGGCGAACTCCTGCAGCAGCTGGGAAAGCTTCTCCTGCCGCAATAAACCATCGGGCACAGCAAAGGCCCGTTAACCCACAGTCGGTTTTGATCTAGGCGGCGCCAGTCTACCGCATTGGGACGGGGGGCTTTAATAAGTGACTTGGTGCGACTCGGATAGAGCTTGATGGTCGCAAACAAGCATCCGGAGGGAGCAGCCATGACACAGTATGTCGGACTCGATGTATCGCTGAAAGAGACGAAGCTTCACGTGCTTGATGAAGCGGGCAATCGGGTTTGCAAAACCTTGGGAGGCCACATCCTCGAACACCCATCATGCGGCGGCTTCATGCCGACCGCGGAGACAACCCTGATCCCGGCATCGAGCATCAAACAACGTGCATCAAAAAAATCATTGACGGGCAATGCGCGATTAGACAACGAACCCAATTTGCTGAACGACTTCCGCTTTCGGAGATAAGGCTGACAGCCTCTTCCCGCCGCTCTTCCTCTGTTCGCCACCGGCATCGGCGGCGTAGGTCTGCTCCCGTGGCCCAGCAAACACCGGAGCTGAGGGGTCAAAACTCTGTGACGGGTCAGCCGACTACGACCGCACCCGACCCCCATCGACGTTGAGCGTCTGCCCAGTTATGAAGGCGGCATCATCGCTGGTGAGGAACGAAAGCGCCCCGACTAGGTCTTCAGGCACTTCCGGACGCCTAATCGCTTGGAGCGCGGCCACGGCGACAAATTCCTCGTCCATACTAGCTAAGCCGGGGCGCGGCTTACGCGCCAGCGTTCCAGGCGTGCGGGTAAGACCCGGGGCGATGGCATTCACAGTGATGCCGTCAGTGGCAAGATCGCTTGCCAGCGCGCGGGTGAAACCGACGACGCCGCCCTTGCTGGCGACATAATGCGCAAAGCCGGTAACCACCGAGCCGAGCGTACTCGAGGCCATGTTGATCACGCGGCCCCATTTTCGCGCCCGCATGCCGGGCACAAACGCGGCAGTGACCAGGAAGGTGCCGTCGAGATTGATGGATAAGACCTTTCGCCAATCGCCGAACGTCATCTCGGCGAATTCCTTTTGCGGGAAGATGCCGGCGCAATTGACCACAATATCGACATGGTTGAATTTGGCCTGCACCTGACCCGCCATGTTAGCGACCGATTGCTCGGACGACACATCGCAATTCACCGCAATTGCCTGGCGGCCGAAGGATTCCACCAGGTTCACCGTCTCGGCGCCGTCGACGAGATCGACCACCGCAATGTGCACACCGTCCTCGGCGAGCCGCTGCGCGAAAGCCTGTCCGATGCCGTTGGCGGCGCCGGTGATGACAGCGACTTTGTCTTTGTGGCCCTTTGCCATTGCGATGTCCTCCTGGAAAAGCGAGCTTTATTAACGGCGGCTCATTCAATCTCGATAGCGCGACCAAGCACAAGGAACTGTCGCGCATGGAGAAGCTCGGTCGCGATGTTTGCAACAACACTTGCCGCAGCACGCTTGCGGCGATTCTTCTTCATTTCTTAAGCAATGTCACCGCTCAGTTGGCCACTGCCGGCTTTGCTTGCGTGATCTTCTCAAGCCACTCGCTCTTTGGTTTCAACGCACGAACCAATGTTGGTCGCGAACGCTAGAAACATCACATCTGCCGGACTGTTCAAATTCGGAGCTTAAACTATGACGCTGGGCGCCGTCTTACGCTGTTGATTAGCGAAGCCCGCAGCAGATAGGCGCGGTGCGCCAGCGGGTCGGCAGCAGTGGCTGCGAGCTGTTCAAAATTGTTTTTGCGCGCGACGGGATCCTTCTCCTCCATACGCCGCTTGTTCGCCACAGTCTGTTGTTGCACGAATTCGATGTTCAGGGGTCGCCGATGGGCGATCGTACAAGTCAAGAGTGTCGACTGGCGCTTCGCGGCGGAGAACACGGCCTAACAGGCCGCTCAGTTCGATCGCGTCATGGATGCCGAAATTAAGCCCAAGTCCCCCGAGCGGATTGTTGACGTGCGCCGCGTCGCCGACAAGAAACACTCGGCCTTGGCGAAAACTTGCCGCCACGCGTTGATGGACATTATAGAGATTGCGGTGGACCACTTTATAGCGGCCCTCCTTCGGGATGAACTTCTGCAGCCGTTGCTCAATGGCCTCGTCGTCGAACAGTTCCGCTTCGGTCTGATCGAGCCGGGTCGACGATAGAACCCGCCACAATCCGGTGCCATCATCGCCCGAGACCTTGAATAGGGCACACCAATCGTCTGGACCAGACAGATAATTGCGGGTACACCCCGGGAACCTGCTGCCGATATCGAATGGCGTAGTCAGGATAAGGAAACGCTCCGGATGAGTATAGCCGTCGACGGCGATACCAAGCGATTTACGCACCGTCGAGCGACCTCCGTCGGCGCCGATGAGATAGCAACCCTTGACGACACGCATGCCGGCTGCCGTCTCAACGGTGATTTCGACGGCGTCAGCCGATTGTGAAAGCGACCTTACCCTTGCGGAGAATTCAACTGTGGCGTGCGGGAACGCGCGCAGCCTCTCGATCGCTAAATTGGCGAGCTTGTGCTGCTCATACTGAACGGCGAAGGGATAACGCGTATCGTTCTTGAGGTGGCCAAAATCGAATTCGGCCACAAGCTTACCAGTTGATCGGTCCCAGATCCGAAACAGCGGCTCGACCAGTCCGCGACGGATGACCTCCTCGACCATACCAAGGTCGTCCAGCATTTCCAGCGTCGCAGCATGGGTTGTTGCCGCCCGTGGCGAGTCGTTGATCGTGCTTTCAGCCTCGAGCACATGGACCGGTAGGCCTTGGCGGGCTAGGGCAAGCGCCGTAATGAGTCCAACCGGCCCGCCGCCGGCGATGAGAACTGGCCCCTTGGAAAATGCAGCCATTGCACTAGCCAAGGTCAGAACTCTTCAAGAATACGTCCGCAGCCCCAAACACGGTCATCAATGCCGCTTTGACGCAACGCATCCCAGTAGGTTACGGCATTGATGGCTAGCACCGGCTTGCCTAACCACCGTTCCGCCTCTGCCGCAATCAAAACCGTCGGCAGCGCTGTGCCGACTTGTAGAATTGCATCAATTGCGGGGCCATTGAGATCTTTCAGAGCGTTTCTGATAACGGCCGGCGGCACCTGGGCAATGGCACGAGGTGTCGCACATTTGAGTCCAACGAGTTGCGCAATCTCGTAACCCGCTTCTGTCAGATAAAGCCGGACCATGTCGTCACCGCGCGGTTGATGCGGTGTTAAAACCGCGATCCGCTTCGCACCGAACGCCTTCAGCGCAGAGACTGCTGCCGTCGAACCCATCGATACGCCGACGCCAGCACGCGCACTTAGCTCCTGCTGCATCTTGTCAGCCGCAGCAACGCCGCCCCAAAATGTCTCAAGCGCGATGCCCAAGATGAGGTGATCAGGACCAGCGGTTATGATTTGATCAATGGCCGTGCCAATGCCCTCGCGCATATCTTGCATATGCTCGAAAAAGGCTTGCTCGGTATCCAGCGGTCGCTCCTTAATGGTCGACCGTGCCACATGATTGGTGACGCCACGCGGGCGGATCATCTCGCACTCTGGTTGTACCGTGGTGTTTGTGGAGGGCACCACAATGCCGATCCGCTTTCGAAACCCTAAACTATCTGGCACGGTAGCCGCCATTGTTTTGCGGAGCTAGCATCGCATGCAATACCGGTTCTTCCCAAATCATCCATAACGCTGCCGTTTTCGACGCCTCCGTCACGACAGACTTTACCACACGTAGCATAGTGTCCTCGATGTCAAATCACCGGAGATTTGTGGACTGGTCTCGATTAACGCTACAACAAAAGCGCGCCGCGGCGTCGAGTGCAATGGCATCTGCGGCCCGTTTGGAAGTGCGATTGCATGCATTTGTGAAATTGGCATTCGCGGAACACGGTGTATCAGACGCAGGATCACTTGCTTTCCTTCCTTACGCGGTCAAGGATTTGTTTTTCGCGCCAGAACATCGGCCTCGCTGCGGACTGGCCGCGGCTATCAAACGTGATGGTCCGGCCTATGCGGACGCACTGCGCGATCTCGATCAAGCCGGCGCTACGCGTATTGGCTTCACCGCGATGACCGAACTGGCGTACGAGCCATCCGGCTTCAATGCCGTTACCGATTATCCGCGCAATCCCTGGCATTGCGATTTCATCCCGGGCGGCTCCTCGTCAGGTTCGGCCGTCGCCGTGGCCGGTGGGATGGGCACCATCGCGCTAGGGTCCGATACTGGCGGCTCGATCCGCATTCCCGCCCATTGCTGCGGCGTCACCGGGTTTAAGCCAAGCTGGGGCACAATCGATGTAACCGGCACCGTACCGTTGGCGCCTTTTCTAGATTGCGTTGGCCTCCTTGCGCGGAGCGCCGCGGATCTGGCACCAGCCGCCGAGGTGTTGTTGTCCAATGCATCGCCGCCAGTGGGGATCAAAAAGATTGTGGTGTTCGGTGATGCGCTGGACGCGGCCGAGCCAGCAATCCGTCGTTGCTGTCAGGACGGCATCGAATTGGTTCGCACTTTGTCCATCACAGTTTCACAGGTCGATGCGCTGTCAGCCGTTACGGCTATCGATGAACACGCCTTGATTGTTATGCAAGGCGAGGCGGCAAGAACGCACGAGAGCCGGCTCGATCAGCCTGTACTCGATTCGATCTTGCGCAAACGACTGGTCAAGGGTTTGTCCATCGATGAGCAAACGCTGGCGGCTAGTCGAAAGATGCGCGCGCAATTACTTAAAGATTTCGAGGACAAAATCCTCAGTTCGGCGGATGCAGCCGCTCTTCCGGTCATGCCAATCTGCACGCCGCGTTATGTCGACGTTGACCCTGCCTCACCAAGCTTCAGTGGCCGGCGCCTCTACGATCTCAGTCGTTATTGCCGCTTCGTCAACATGCTCGGGCTGCCAGCAATAGCGATTCCCGTCGGTTTCGATGATCGCGGCTTACCGGTCGGTTTGCAGTTGATCGGGCGTCGCGAACGCGATCGCGACCTCATCGCGCTCGCCTCCCGCATTCAGGAGAACAGTGACTGGCACGGCCGCGTTCCGGTCGCTATTGACGACCTTGTCGCGATCGATGAAGACGTGATTGAGGCGTGAATGTTGCTTGCATGAGCAAGGACGAGGGCCGATAGATTTGCAGCTCGCTGGAAAAACTGCGCTGATTACCGGCGCATCGAAAGGAATTGGCCGCGCCGCGGCCGAGCAGCTTGCCGCCGAAGGTGCTAACGTCGTTCTGGTGTCGCGCACCGCCGGTGATCTCGCCGCAACCAAGGCGGCGATCGCCCAGCGATCCAAAGTGCAAATCGACACCATTGCCGCCGACCTATCGCAGAGCGGCACGGTCGAGCGCCTGGCCCGAGATTTTTCGATGATTGACATTCTGGTGAATAACGCCGGCGCTATCCCCGGCGGCTCGTTACTCGATGTGGACGAGCAGACCTGGCGCAAGGCCTGGGATTTGAAGGTGTTCGGTTACATCAATATGTGCCGCACCTACTACGTGCTCATGAAACAAAGAGGCTCCGGCGTTATTATCAATGTCACCGGCAACGCCGCACAGACCCATGATCCGGAATATATCTGCGGCGTTGCCGGCAATGCCGCGCTCACAGCCTTCAGCCAGTCGTTGGGCAGTGTCAGCGTGCGCGACGGCATTCGGGTGATTTCGCTCAATCCGGGCCCAGTCGAAACCGAGCGGCTGGTCAATCTCATGAAGAAAAAGGCAAAAGACCGCACCGGCAATGCCGACAATTGGCGCGAGCTGTTCAAGCCGCTGCCGTTCGCCCGGGCCTGCGCGCCCAATGAAGTGGGCGCCATGATCGCCTTCTTGGCCTCGGAGCGCTGCAGCTATAACAGCGGTTCGGTCGTGACCATTGACGCCGGTCTATCGGCGCGAACCTTTAACTTCTGATTTCTAAATGCATTGAGCGAGGCGACCATGCCGCATCTGACTACAGACGATAACGTCAAACTCTATTACGAACAGGTCGGCAGCGGGATTCCCATTGTCTTTGTCCACGAATTTGCCGGTGATGTGCGCTCCTATGAGATGCAGATGCGTTATTTCGGCCAACGCTATCGCTGCATTGCGTTTAACGCACGCGGCTTTCCGCCGTCGGAGGTGCCGGAAGACGGCAAATTCTATTCACAAGAACGTGCTCGGGATGACATTCGCGCGGTGCTCGATGCCCTCAAAATCGACACGGCGCATATCGTTGGCCTGTCCATGGGTGGGTTCGCGGCATTGCACTTCGGCTTCACCTATCCCGATCGGGTACGGTCGCTGGTGATCGCCGGCTGCGGCTATGGCGCAGCGCCGGACAAACGCGGGCAGTTCGCCGCCGAGGCGGAAGCCGCCGCAAAGCAATTCGAGCAAGCGGGCATGGCCAAAGCCGCCGAAGGCTATGCACTGGGGCCGACGCGCGTTCAGTTCCAAAACAAAGATCCGCGCGGTTGGCGGGAATTTGCTGATCAACTCGCTGCGCACTCGACCGAAGGCTCCGCCCGAACCATGCGAGGGGTCCAGGCCCGGCGACCGTCATTGTTTGATCTGGTCGATAAAATGCAGACCATCACCGCGCCCACGCTGATCATGACAGGCGACGAGGATTGGCCCTGTCTAGAGCCCGCGTTGCTGATGAAACGCACCATTCCGACCGCCGCGCTCGTTGTCATGCCTAATGCGGGACATACAATCAATCTTGAAGATCCGGTTGCCTTCAATACGCACATCGCCGACTTCCTCCACACCGTGGATGTCGGTGCCTGGCGTAAACGCGATCCACGCGCGATGGTGTCAACAATCCTCGGCCGCTAGCGGCTGTACGATCGACTTCTCAAGTCGTCGTGTAGCCGCCGTCGACCAACATGTCGGCGCCGGTCATGAAACTTGCGGCATCGCTCGCCAGGAACAGTGCGGCCTGAGCAACCTCCTCAGGCTCGCCGAGACGATTAAGGAGATGCTTCGGCCCCGCCACGCGCCGGGCCGTTGCCATGTCGCCGTACCGCAACAACAGACGGCGGGTCGCGATCGCGCCGGGCGACAACGCATTGACCCGGATATTGTCGCCGGCATGATCCACCGCCATGGCTTTGGCGAGCTGGATGATCGCACCTTTAGAGGTGCAATAAGCGGCACGTGCCGGAGCAGCGACACGGCCCAACTGCGAGGCAATGTGAATAATGTTGCCGCCGCCAGCAGCAATCATTGTTGGCAGAACCGCGCGACTCATGAGGAACGCACCCGTCACATTGACGGCCAACACGCGTGCCCACTCGTCGGCCGAAATATCGAGAATAGTGCCGTTGCGGTCGTCGGTTGCGGCAGCGTTGACCAGAACGTGAACCCCCCCGAACTTGGAAACGGTGGTGGCGACCGCCGCCCGTGTTTCAGCCTCACTGCTCACGTCGCAGCGCAGCGCCAGCGCCTCGGTGCCGCACGCGGCAGCAATCTTTTCGGCCGCGGCGGGATCGATGTCGAGGCAAGCGATCTTGGCGCCGGCAGTAGCAAACGCAACACAGATGGCTCGGCCGATGCCGCAACCAGCTCCGGTGACAACAGATGTCTTGCCGGCGAGCATAAGTTCGCTCATCAGATCGTTCCTTTGTCTGTCGCGGCGCGACCGAGATAGGCTTCCTGGACACGCTTGTCTTCTCTGAGCATTTGGCACGATCCGGATGCAGAGATCGAACCGGTTTGCAGAACATAACCGCGACTTGCGGTCTGCAGCGCGTAACGTGCATTCTGCTCGACAAGCAGTACGCTGGTCCCGGTAGCGTTGATCGAAACAACAGTTCGGAAAATATTATCGACGATCCGCGGTGCTAACCC
>Ga0335081_10018438_pt1 | contig 11284 bp, 7 predicted proteins | sample Lox_Sample_35_FD_206713 | JGI IMG/M metagenome (GOLD analysis project Ga0335081, IMG submission 206713) | Soil microbial communities from Loxahatchee National Wildlife Refuge, Florida, United States - Lox_Sample_3.5 | ecosystem: Environmental > Terrestrial > Soil > Wetlands | place: USA: Florida... | reverse complement strand
GGCGCGGGGGGGGCACCTGCTCTCCGACGAGCTGACGATCCACTACGGGCTGCTGCCGCGGGCCAACCGGGGCATTTTCGCGATCAACGAGCTCCCGGACCTCGCCGCCAAGATCCAGGTCGGTCTGTTCAACATCATGCAGGAGGGCGACGTCCAGATCAAAGGCTATCCGATCCGGCTGGCGCTGGACGTGAGTCTGGTGTTCACGGCGAACCCCGAGGACTACACCGCGCGGGGGAAGATCATCACGCCGCTCAAGGACCGGATCGGCTCCGAGATCACCACCCACTACCCCCGCTCGGTCGAGCTCGGCATGTCGATCACGGTCCAGGAGGCGTGGCTCGGGCGCGGGGCCCGGCCGGTGAAGGTCCCCGAATTCATCGCCGAGATCGTGGAGCGCATCGCGTTCGAGGCGCGGGGCGACAAGCGGGTGGACAAGCGCTCCGGGGTGAGTCAGCGCCTGCCGATCTCGGTGCTCGAGAACGTGGTGTCGAACGCGGAACGCCGCGCGACGGTCAACAAGGAGAAGACGGTCGTGCCGCGGGTGTCGGACGTGTACGCGGCGATCCCCGCGATCACCGGCAAGCTGGAGCTGGAGTACGAGGGCGAGCTGCAGGGTGCCGACGCCATCGCGCGCGAGCTGATCAAGCGCGCCGCGGGCACCACGTTCGAGGAGCGGGCGGGCGGTGCGAACGTGGACGACATCGTGCACTGGTTCGACGAGGGCGGCGCCCTGAAGGTGTCGCACGACGAGCGATCCGACACGCTCCTCAAGGGCCTCGGCGTGGTGCCGGGGCTGCTGGACCTGGTGGATACGCTGGGCCTCGCGCCGCGCAAGGATCCGCCCCTCGTGGTCGCGGCGTGCGAGCTGGTGCTCGAGGGGTTGGCGGCCGAGCGGCGCATCGCGCGCAGCGAAGACGCGGGGTACACGCGCGTCCGCCCGGACCGGCAGGGCCCCGGCTTTCCCAAGACCGGCCCCGGCAGCCCCTTCGCCTGAGCGTCGGCGCCTTCGGGAACGGGCCGATGCTCGACGCGCATGCGCCGCCCGACGGCGCCCGGGGGCATTGAGCGCGATGTCGATCATCACCATCACGCGGCAGTACGGCGCCGGCGGCTCCATCGTCGCGCGGCTGGTCGCCGAGCGCCTCGGGTGGACGGTCATCGACAACGAGTTCGTGGGCGAGGTGGCCCAGCGCGCCGGCCTGCCGCCCGAGGAGATCGCCGCGCGCGAAGAGCGGGCTCCGTCGCTGCTCGAGCGCCTGGCTGCGGCCCTGGCCCTCTCTTCTCCCGAGATGTTCGCGCCCGCGGCCGCAGCCGAGAACGCCGAGGCCGGCGAGGACCGCCTGATCCGGATCACGGAGCGCGTCATCGCCGAGGCGGCGGCGCACGGGCGCGCGGTCCTGGTGGGACGCGGCGCAGCCGCCTGCCTCGGGGCGGCGGACGGGAGCGACGGCACGCTGCACGTCTACCTCGTGGCGCCCCTGGCCGACCGGGTGAAGACGGCGATGGCGCGCCTCTCGGTGGACGAGGCCGAGGCCGCCAGAACCGTGGAAGAGATCGACGCGTCGCGGGAGCGGTACCTGGAACGGTATTACCGGCGGCGGCGCGACGACTCCACCAACTACCACGTCGTCGTCAACACCGCGTGGCTCGGCTACGACGGTGCCGCCGACACGATCGTCGAGCTGGCGCGGCGCCGCGGGCTCGTCTGAGGGGACGCCGCCGGCGGAAGGCCGTCTACCGCAGCAGCGTCACCTCGGGCACCCGCCGCCAGATCCAGAACGACGCCGCCACGCAGATCGAGCCGCCGATCGCGACCGCCGCCGGAGCGCCGAGCTGCTCCGCGAGCCAGCCCGCCTGGAGGGCGCCGAACGGCGCCATCCCCATGAACACGAAGGCGTAGAAGCCCATCACCCGGCCGCGCAGGCCGTCCGGCGCCAGCGTCTGGATCAGCGTGTTGGTCACCGCGCTATTCAGGATCATGGCCCCCCCGCCCACCGGCAGGATGAGCAGCACCAGCGGCACCCAGCGGGTGAGCGCGAACGCCACGATCGCCGCGCCGAACACCGGTCCCGACCACTGCAGAATCGCGCCGGTGCGTACGTGCGGCCCGAAGGCGGCCAGCGCCAGCGCGGAGGCGACCGCCCCGACGCCGGTGACCGCCATCATGAAGCCGAGGCCGGCGGCGCCGACGCGCAGCACGTCGCGGGCGAACACGGGCAGCAGCACGAGGACCGGGTACCCGAAGATGCTGACGACGGCCATGTTCGACACGAGCGCCAGGACCCGCCGGTCGCGGCGCACGAACTGCGCGCCCTCCCGGAACTGCTCCCAGGAATCGCCCTTCCGCTCGGGCCGCACGAACGGCGGCAGCCGCATCGCCAGCAGCCCCCAGATCACGGCGAGGTAGGTGACCGCGTTGAGGAAGTAGCACCACGCGAGGCCCACCGCGCTGATCAGCAGCCCCGCGATCGACGGCCCCACCACGCGCGCCGTGTTGAAGGCGGACGAATTCAGCGCGATGGCGTTCAGCAAGCCGTCCTTCCCCACCAGCTCCACCATGAACGCCTGCCGTCCGGGCGTGTCGAAGGCGTTGACCGTGCCGAGGAAGACGGCGATCACGGCCACCTGCCAGACCGCGATGCGGTGGGTCCAGAGGAGCACGGCCAGCACGAGCGCCTGGAGGAGCGACAGCGTCTGCGTGAGGATGATCAGGCGGTGCTTGTTCACGCGGTCCACGAACACGCCGGCCGGGAGCGACACGAGGAGAATCGGCAGCGACCCGAGCGCGCTCACCAGGCCGACGTAGAAGGCGGAGTTGGTCAGCTCCAGCACGAGCCAGCCCTGCGCGATGTTCTGCATCCACGTCCCGATCAGGCTGGTGCCCTGACCGAAGAAGAAGAGGCGGTAGTTGCGGTGCCGGAGGGCGTGGAAGGGGCGCAGGCGCGGCGCGGGCATTGCCGGAATGTGACGCTCTGGCCAGCTTTCCCGGAAGCCCGTGAGATACACGACCTTCTCGAAGCACGTCGCTCAACTGGCCGACGCGGTCAACCTGCAGGATCTCCTCGACCAGCTCGCCGACTTCCTCCTGCAGTCGGGGTTCGCCGGCGGTCCCTACTCGCACCCCTACTGGGGGGACTTCGGCGAGCAGGAGGGCGACCGCTCGATGGACGCGCTCCGGCAGGCCATCGTGCAGGCGCTGATGGACTCCGGAATGCTGACGCCCGACATGCTCAAGGCGCTGCGCGGCGAGAGCACGGGCGACGAGCAGCGGGATGCCGATCTGAAGCGCGAGCTCGCCGAGCTGATCGACACGATCGTGCAGCGTCTGATCGACCAGGGCTACCTCAGCACCGAGCAGGCGCCGCGGATGCCCGGCAGCCAGGAAATCGTGGAGGGGACGGAGGGCCAGGCCCGCTCCGCGGCGCAGCAGGTGCACTTCAACCTGACCGAGAAGGGCGTCGATTTCCTCGGCTACCGCGCGCTGCGTAACCTGCTGGGGAGCGTCGGCAAGTCGAGCTACGGGAGCCACGACACGCCCTATCTCGCGACCGGCGTCGAAGCGGAGGCGGCGAGCCGGCCGTACGAGTTCGGCGACACGATGAACCTGGACGTCATCGCGACGCTGCTCTCGGCCATCGAGCGCGAGGGGCTCGGCGTGCCGCTGAACCTGGAATACGGCGACCTGATGGTGCACCAGGCCGAGTACCGGTCCAGCGCCGCCACGGTGCTCATGCTCGACTGCTCGCACTCGATGATCCTCTACGGCGAGGACCGGTTCACGCCGGCCAAGAAGGTGGCGCTGGCGCTGACCCATCTGATCCGGACCCAGTTCCCGGGCGATACCCTGAAGCTGGTGCTGTTCCACGACTCGGCCGAAGAGATCCCGCTGGCCAAGCTGGCCCACGCGCAGGTGGGCCCCTATCACACCAACACGGCCGAAGGGCTGAAGCTGGCGCGCCGCCTGCTGCTCGCGCAGCGCAAGGACATGCGGCAGATCATCATGATCACGGACGGCAAGCCCTCGGCGCTCACGCTGCCGGACGGGCGCGTGTACGTGAACTCGATGGGGCTGGATCCCAAGATCCTGCAGGCCACCTACCGCGAGGTCGCGCTGTGCAAGCGCAGCAACATCATGATCAACACCTTCATGCTGGCGCGCGACCGGATGCTGGTCGACTTCGTGAAGAAGGTCTCCGAGATCTGCCGTGGAAAGGCGTACTTCACGAACACGATGACGCTGGGCCAGTTCATCCTGATGGATTTCATGAAGCGGAAGACGATGCGGGTGAGCTGAGCCGCGCGTGGCCCCCGACGGACTCCTGCTGCTGCGCTACGCGGTCCTGGCCGTCGCGGGAGCGACGGCGCTCGGGGCCCTCGCGGCCATGGCCGTGCAGTCGCGCGCGATCAATCCCTTCGGCCGGACCGCGCGGGCCATCCGGCGCCTCACCGACCCGCTCCTCAAGCCCATCGAGCGCCGGATCCTGCGCGCCGGCGGCAATCCGCAGTCGGCGCCGTGGTGGCTCATCGGCATCGCGGTGGTCGGCGGGATCGTGGTCATCTCGGCGGTCGAATGGCTGGCGACCCAGGTGTTCACGATCGCGGCGGCGGCCAGCTTCGGGCCCGGCTCCCTGCTGCGGCTCGCGGTGGACTGGGCGTTCAACATCGTCATGCTCGCGCTCATCGTCCGGATCATCGGCTCCTGGCTCGGCGCCGGCGCGTACACCAAGTGGATGCGCCCCTTTGTGTTCCTGACCGAATGGATGCTTGCGCCCCTGCGGCGCGTGGTGCCGCCGTTCGGCATCTTCGATCTGACGCCGCTGGTCGCCTGGATCCTGCTCTCGCTCGCCCGCGGCTACGTGCTGGGCGCGCTGTGAGACACCGCAGCACGACCCACGAGCCTGGAGAACCCGCCTCCGCACGACCCGGCGGTGCGGGAGCGGACTGGCTCGCGGCGGCCCCGGACGGCGTCGCGATCCTCGTCGCGGCCGCGCCGCGCGCCTCCCGCACCGAGGTCGCCGGCGTGGTCGAGGGGCGGCTCCGGATCCGGCTGGCAGCGCCGCCCGTCTCGGGAGCGGCGAACGAGGAGTTGGTGCGCTTCCTCGCCAGGACCCTCGGCGTGCCGAAGAGCGCAGTCACCGTCACCGCCGGGGCGGCCGGCCGGCGGAAGACGGTCGTCGTCCGCGGCGTCGTGCCCGCGGCCGCGCGGGGCCTGCTCCCCGGCCAGTTGGCGTTCGAGGCGCCCCGGCGCTAGAATTCCTTCCGACAACTGCTACCGTGGCGATTTGCGGCGTATTGCGGCCACGTAAAACATCCCGCTAAAAAGCCGGCCCGGTGGTGCCTGCTTTTTCGGCGCCGCTGGGCTCGACGTTTATCCGGAGGACCATGACGGATCAGGAGCGCACGGCCGCGTTGCGGCGCGCTCTCGGCGTGAGGATCCTGGTGCTCGACGGGGCGATGGGCACCATGATCCAGGGGCGGGCACTGGCGGAGGAAGACTTCCGCGGCGCGCGCTTCGCCGCGCACCCCGTGCCGCTCAAGGGCAACGGCGACCTGCTGACCCTGACCCGGCCCGACGTCGTCGAGGCGATCCACCGCGCCTACTTCGAGGCCGGGGCGGACATCGTCGAGACCAACACCTTCACGGCCAACGCCATCGCGCAGGCGGACTACCGCACCGGGGACGTGGTCCGCGAGATGAACGTCGAGGCGGCGCGCCTCGCCCGCCGCGTCGCCGACGACTTCACGGCGCGGGAGCCCGGCCGCCCGCGCTGGGTCGCCGGGATCCTCGGTCCCACCAACCGCACCGCGTCGCTCTCCCCGGACGTGAACGACCCCGGATTTCGCGCCGTCACCTTCACGGAGCTCGCCGCCGCCTACGCGGATCAGGCCGAGGGCCTGCTCGACGGCGGGGTTGACCTTCTGATGGTGGAGACCGTCTTCGACACGCTGAACTGCAAGGCGGCGCTGTTCGCCCTGCGCGACGTGCTCGAGCGCCGCGGGCTCGAGGTCCCACTGATGGTCTCGGTCACCATCACGGACAAGAGCGGGCGGACGCTGTCCGGTCAGACGCTCGAGGCGTTCTGGCATTCGGTCCGCCACGCCGGCCTCTTCAGCATCGGGCTCAATTGCGCGCTCGGCGCGCGGGAGCTGCGCCCCTACGTCGAGGAGTTGTCCCGCATCGCCGACGTGCCGGTGAGCTGCCACCCCAACGCCGGCCTGCCGAACGCATTCGGCGGCTACGACCAGAGCCCCGAGGAGATGGCGGCGCTGCTGCGGGAGTTCGCGGCCAGCGGCTTCCTCAACATCGCCGGCGGCTGCTGCGGCACGACGCCGGCCCACATCCGCGCCCTCGCCGGTGCGGTCGCCGGACTCCCGCCCCGCACCGTGCCGTCGCTGCCGCCCGGCACGCGCCTCGCCGGCCTCGAGCCGCTCACCATCCGGCCCGACTCGCTGTTCGTGAACGTCGGCGAGCGCACCAACGTCACCGGCTCCAGCCGGTTCGCCGACCTCATCAAGGGCGGCGACTACGCCGCCGCGCTGGAGGTGGCGCGCGAGCAGGTGGAGAACGGCGCGCAGGCGATCGACGTGAACATGGACGAGGCGCTGCTCGACTCCGCCGCGGCGATGCGGTCGTTCCTCAACCTGGTCGCGGCCGAGCCCGACATCGCCAAAGTCCCGGTGATGATCGACTCCTCGAAGTGGGAGGTGATCGAGACGGGGCTCCAGTGCCTGCAGGGCAAGGGGATCGTCAACTCGATCAGCCTCAAGGAGGGCGAGGCGGCGTTCCTGGAGCGGGCGCGCCGCATCCGGCGCTACGGCGCCGCGGTGGTCGTGATGGCCTTCGACGAGCAGGGTCAGGCGGACACGTACGAGCGTCGCGTCGCCATCCTGACGCGGGCCTACCGGCTCCTCACGGAGCAGGCCGGCTGCCAGGCCGAGGACGTCATCCTCGACCCCAATGTCTTCCCGGTCGGCACCGGGATGGCCGAGCACGCGGGGTACGCGATCGACTTCCTGCGCGCCTGCCGGACGATCAAGGAGACGCTGCCCCGCGCCCTCGTCTCCGGCGGCGTGAGCAATCTCTCGTTCTCGTTCCGCAGCAACGCGGCCGTGCGGCGCGCGATGCACGCCGTCTTCCTCTACCACGCGCGGCGGGCCGGGATGGACCTCGGCATCGTGAATCCGGGGCAGCTCACCGTGTACGACGACATCCCCGCCGACCTCCGCGAGGCGGTGGAGGACGTGCTTTTCAACCGCCGCGAGGACGCAACCGAGCGCCTGATCGCGCTCGCCGAGGGTGTGCGCGGCGAGCGCAGGGCCGCCGAGACCGCGCAGTGGCGGGGCTGGCCGGTGGAGCGGCGCCTCGCGCACGCGCTGGTCGAGGGGATCCTCGAGCACATCGAGTCCGATACCGAGGAGGCGCGGCGCGCGCGCCCCGGGGCCATCGACGTCATCGAGGGTCCGCTGATGGACGGGATGAACGTCGTCGGCGACCTGTTCGGCGCGGGGAAGATGTTCCTCCCCCAGGTGGTCAAGAGCGCGCGCGTGATGAAGAAAGCCGTGGCGTACCTGGTGCCCTTCATCGAGCGCGAGCGCGCCGCGGGAGGGGAGCGCGCGGCCGCGAAGTCACACGGGACGATCGTCCTGGCCACCGTGAAGGGGGACGTCCACGACATCGGCAAGAACATCGTCGCCGTGGTGCTGCGCTGTAACGGGTACGAGGTGGTGGACCTCGGCGTGATGGTGCCCGCCGCCACGATACTGGAGATCGCCCGGAGCAGCGGCGCCGACGCGATCGGCCTGAGCGGGCTGATCACCCCGTCGCTCGAGGAGATGGTGCACGTCGCGAAGGAGATGGAGCGCGAGGGGTTCACCCTCCCGCTCCTGATCGGGGGCGCGACGACGTCGAAGGTCCACACCGCGGTCCGGATCGAGCCACAGTACCGTGGCCCCACCGTGCACGTCCTCGATGCCTCGCGCGGCGTGACCGCCGTGAGCAGCCTGCTGAGCCGCTCGCGGCGCGACGCCTACACCGCGGGGGTGCGGGCAGAGTACGCGCGGCTCCGGGAGGACCACGCCAGCCGCCGGGCAGAGGCGCGGCTGGTGTCGCTCGAGGAGGCACGCCGCAACAAACTCGCCCTGCCCTGGAGCGGCTACTGCCCGCCGCAGCCGGCCGCAGAGGGTGTGCGGGTCCTCGACGACTACCCGCTCACCGAGTTGCTGGGGACGGTGGACTGGACGCCGTTCTTCGCGGCGTGGGAGCTGAAGGGCCGCTATCCGGACATCCTCGACGATCCCGGCGCCGGGACGGAGGCCCGCCGGCTGCTGACGGACGCCCGGCGGCTCCTGGAGCGCATCGTCTCCGAGCGGAGGCTCCGCGCCAGGGCGGTGATCGGTCTCTTCCCCGCGAACTCGGTCGGGGACGACGACATCGAGGTGTACGCCGACCGCGGCCGCAGGCGGGTGCTGGCGGTGCTGCACCATCTGCGCCAGCAGATGGAGCGGCCGCCGGGCCGGCCGAACCTCTGCCTCGCCGACTACATCGCCCCGCGCGATACCGGGCTCCCGGACTGGATCGGCGCCTTCGCCGTGAGCGCCGGCCTGGGCGTGGATGAGCTCTGCGTGGAGTTCGAGCGGCAGCACGACGACTACTCCGCCATTCTCACCAAAGCCCTGGCCGACCGACTGGCCGAATCGCTGGCCGAGCGGGTGCACCAGCGGGTGCGCACGGAGCTCTGGGGATACGCCGCCGGCGAAGCGCTCGACAACGCCGCACTCATCGCGGAACGCTACGTCGGCATCAGGCCCGCGCCCGGCTACCCCGCCTGCCCCGACCACACGGAGAAGGCGGCGCTGTTCTCCCTGCTGGATGCCACGGCCCGCGCCGGCATCCGGTTGACCGAGAGCTACGCGATGTGGCCGGGGGCGTCGGTGAGCGGGTGGTTCTTCTCGCACCCCGAGGCGCGTTACTTCGGCCTCGGGAGGATCGGCCGCGACCAGTCCGCCGACTACGCGCGCCGCAAGGGTGTGGATCTGCGGTCGATGGAGCGCTGGCTCGCTCCCACGCTGGGATACGACCCCGATGCCTGAGCGCTCCCTCCGGGACCTGATCGCCGACGGGCGCGTTCACGTCTTCGACGGCGCGATGGGGACGATGCTGTACGCGAAGGGCGTCTTCATCAACGTCTGCTACGACGAGCTGAACCTCCGGTCGCCGGACATCGTGCGCGACATTCACCGGGCCTACGTCAAAGCCGGGGCGGAGATCCTGGAGACGAACACCTTCGGCGCCAACCCGGTGAAGCTGGCCCACTACGGGCTCGCGGCCGAGACGCACGCGATCAACCAGCGGGCCGCCGAGCTGGCGCGCGAGGCGGCCGGCGAGCGGGCGCTCGTCGCCGGCGCGATCGGGCCGCTGGGCGTCCGACTCGAGCCGTTCGGCGAGACGTCACGGGAGGAGGCGTTCGAGCAGTTCCGGGCCCAGGCCGAGGGCCTGCGCGACGGAGGCGTGCACGGGTTCGTGCTCGAGACCTTCTCGGACCTCGATGAGATCCACGAGGCGATGCGCGCGGTCCGGGCCGTGAGCGACCTGCCGGTGTTCGCGCAGATGACGATCCAGGAGGACGGGAAGACCGCCTACGGGACGGACCCCGAGACGCTGGCGCGCGCGCTCGACGGCTTCGGCGCCGACGTGATCGGGCTCAACTGCTCGGTCGGGCCGCAGGGGGTGCTCGAGGCGGTCGAGCGCATGGCGCGCGCGACCGCGCGCCCGCTGTCGGCCCAGCCGAACGCGGGCCTCCCGCGACAGGTCGGCGACCGCAAAATGTACATGGCCTCGCCCGAATACACCGGCGAGTACGCCAAGCGCCTCGTCGAGGCGGGGGCGCGGTTCGTGGGCGGCTGCTGCGGCACGACGCCCGAGCACATCAAGACGGTGACGGCGTACGTGCAGAGCGTGTCGCCGCGCCAGGCCGCAGCGCTCGCTGTCGGGCCCGTGGTGGCGCCCTCGGGCGTGGAGCCGGTCCCGCTGGCGGAGCGCTCGCGCTGGGGGAAGAAGCTCGCCGGCCGGGAGTTCGTCACGACCGTCGAGATCGTGCCCCCGCGCGGCGTGGACCCGGAGGCGATGCTCGCCGGTGCGCGGCTGCTCAAGGGTGCCGGAGTGGACGCCGTCAACGTGCCGGACGGACCGCGCGCCCAGAGTCGCATGGGGGCCCTGATGTCGGCGCTGCTGATCGAGCGCGAGGTCGGCCTCGAGACGGTGATCCACTACTGCTGCCGCGACCGCAACCTCCTGTCGATGCTCTCGGATCTGCTCGGGGCCGCCGCGCACCGGCTGCACAACCTCCTCGTGATCACCGGCGATCCCCCGAAGATGGGGCCGTACCCGGAGGCGACCGCCGTCTTTGACATCGACTCGATCGGTCTCACCAACCTGGTGCGCCGGCTCAATCACGGCCTGGACCCGGGCGGCAACCCGATCGGAGCGCCGACGGCGTTCGTGATCGGCGTGGGCGTGAACCCGGCGGCCGTGGATCCCGAGCGGGAGATCAGGCGGTTCGCCTGGAAGGTGGACGCGGGCGCCGAGTTCGCCATCACCCAGCCGGTCTTCGACGCGCAGCAGCTGGAGTCCTTCCTCCGCCGCATCGACGCCTTCCGCATTCCCGTCGTGGCGGGTGTGTGGCCCCTCGTTTCCCTCCGCAACGCGGAGTTCCTGGCCAACGAGGTACCGGGGGTCTCGGTCCCGGAGGAAGTGCTGGCCCGGATGCGCCGCGCCCAGGCATCGGGCAAGGACGCGGCGCTGGCCGAAGGCGTCGCGATCGCGCGCGAGATGCTGACGCGGCTCCGTCCGATGGTCCAGGGCGTCCAGGTCAGCGCCCCGTTCGGCCGCGTGCCGACCGCACTGCAAGTTCTTGCATAGGGCGTGGCGCGGCCACGGCGATTCGCCTCTGTTCTGGCCGTCGCTTGCCGATTGCAGTAATTTGTGGTACAAGGACTTAGCTTGCTCGCACACCATCGGCACGGACATTGCTTTTCATCGCGACCGACCATCGTCTCGACGCCCCGAACCAGAGCGCGCGGGTCTCTATGCGGCGACTCCGCCACGGCCGGCTTCACGATCTTCGAAGCGGTCATGGTCATCCTCATCGTCTTCGTCGTGGTGGCCAGCCTGATTCCGCGGGTCAGCACGACGCTGGCGCACTCCAAGGTGAACCGCTCGGCGTACGTGATCGCGGCCGACTTCCTGCTCGCGCAGTCGCTGGCCGCACGGCAGCACACGCCG